>OGPD01002662.1_pt1 | contig 10368 bp, 10 predicted proteins | sample 1552861 | NCBI WGS metagenome assembly OGPD01 (sample SAMEA2580280, study PRJEB22360) | human gut metagenome | biome: human gut; feature: human-associated habitat; material: faeces | place: Denmark | collected 2008/2010
GTCTGTTTCGCTACCGGAATATGCGTCCAGCGTCAAGGATGATAGAAGCGGCTGGGAAGGGGGACCCCTTCTGAAGAAGGGGTCCCTCTCCCCTCCCCAATACTCATCTATCCCTATTTCTTCTCTTTCTCAGGGGGAATACGCGCGTCGATGACCTTGACGCCGAATTCGGCGGCGTTGTCCGGCGGGCTGTAAAAAACGACCATGAAGGGAACCTCTCCGCCGGGGAGGACATTGGTATTGGTCGCCATGATGTCGATCTTGTTGGCGAGGGCCTGCTCGATGTCCTGCTCGCCGAGGACCTGCAGCTGGAACAGCGACAGGGACGTGCCCGCAAGCTGCTGCTTGGAAACCAGCGCGTTGCCCGCGGAATCGTACAGCGACGCTTCGATGCGGATCAGTTCGCGGGGCTGGTTGAAGCCGTTCACGACCTTCCCTTCGACCACCGAAATGTTGCCGAGCTTCTCGTTGCTGATGTTGTACTGCCGCACGCCGCGCAGGGCGATGTTCTTGACCAGCTCCACCGGGTCCTGCTTCTTGGGCGGCGCGATCATCTCCTTCACGGTGTCGAAGAGGGGCGTGTAGGTCCAAGCCCACCACGTGCCTCCGGCCACCGCGCAGAGGAGCAACAGCGTCAGCACCCAGCCCCATATCCCGCCCTTCTTCTTGGGCGGCATGGAGAGGGACGGGGAAGAGAGGCTCAAGTCCGGCTCCATACGGATCTCCGCGGGCTTCACGCCGTCGGAAAGCTGGAACACGTGCTTGCACACCGAACAGCGCAATTTGGCCCCCGGAGCGGCCTGCGTTTCGGGCAGATTGAATTTGGTACTGCAATTAGGGCATGTAACGATCATAGGGACTCCGCCATTCGTCATTCTTCTATTTCAGCCTCGTAGATCGCCGGGAGTTCCCGATAACTCTCAGCGTAGTCTAGACCATACCCCACGACGAACCCGCTAGGCAAGGTAAACCCGACGAAGTGAGAAGTGACGGGCACCTCGCGCCGCTCGTTCTTGTCGACCAGAACCGCAAGCCGCAGGCTCCGCGCTCCGCGCGCCTGAAACTGGCGGTACAGGAAATCCATGCTGTGCCCGGTGTCCACGATGTCCTCGACAATGAGCACATGCTTGCCTTCGAGCGGGATTTCCACGTCCTTGGTGAACGTGATCGTCTTGGAACGCTGCGCCGCGCTGCCGTAGCTGGCGAGGCGCACAAAATCGAGTTCCGGCTTACAGGTGAGATGCCGGACGAGATCGGAAAAAAACATGAACGCGCCCTTGAGCACGCACACCACGACCAGAGGCTCGTCTTTATAAAGTGTGCTGATCTCTCCGGCCATTTCCTTGACGCGCGTCTGGATGGCTTCTTCGCTGATCAGAGGTTTGAGATTCGTAATACGCATGTAAAAGGCTCCTTCGGGGACGGCAACGTCCCGCGAGGCGGGTTAGATTTCCAGCAGGACCGCCGTTTCGTCGCAGTCCGGGAATTTGGGGCAATTCACGCAGTCCACCCAAACCTTCTGGGGCAGCACTTCCTTTTCCACAATGGAAAAGCCGAGCGCATTGAAGAAGGGCAGCTGGTAGGTCAGGGCAAACAGGCGGTGGATGTCCAGCTCGCGGGCTTCGGCGATGCAGGCTTCCACAATCAGCCGACCGCATCCCTTCCGGCGCGCATGGGCGGCCACAGCCAGCGAGCGCACTTCGGCCATGTTCTCCCAAATGATGGACAGGGCCCCGCAGCCGACGGTGGCCCCGTCGCCCTCCACGACGAAGAAGTCGCGCAGGTGACCGTACAGATCGGTCAGGGAACGCGGCAACAGCAGGCCGTCGGCGGAACTCGTCATCAAAAGGGCGTGGATGGCCCGGATATCGCCCATGCGGGCCTTGCGAACACTCAGGTTCATCGACTTCCTCCCCTCAGGGGGTAGCCGCCGTTGATCCGGCCCGCCAAACAGGCCGGGAAAACGGCGTCCGGGAAACGGCGGGTCCCCCGGACGCATACCAAATCAATTGAGAAGGCCGCTGAACGCTTCCTCAAGGTCTTCCTTGCCGACCATGCCGGGGCCTCCGGCGACCAGCTTGCCGGTCTTGTCGTACAGCAGGTTGAACGGAATGGACGAGATCCCGAACAGGGCGGGGACGTCGGGCTCCGCGAGGTAAACCGGGTAGTTGAAGTTCATAGCCTCGGCGAATGATTCCAACTTCCCGCGATCGCTGTCAAGCGAAATACCTACGATGACCACCTTGTCGGCAGGATAGGCTTTGCGTATACTGATAAGTTCGGGGATCTCCTCCCGGCAGGGCGGGCACCACGTGGCGAAGAAGTTGATGAAGACGAGCTTGCCCTTGTTGGCTTTCACGATATCGAGAACCTTCTCACTGGAGATGCCGGAGATGGCATCGGCCTTCTGAGGGGCGGCGAACGCGGGCAGGGCCAGCACGAGGCAGGCCAACAGGGCGATCAGGCAGGAAAGACGGCGCATGGCTGTTCCTTTGGGTTACTGGTTCTTGCGGGCCGCGATGAGGCTCTTGGCGAGCCGCACGGCGTCCACGGCATCGGACGAATAGTTGGCCCCGATGCTTTCCGCGAATGCCGGGGTCACGACCGCGCCCCCGACCATCACGTCGACCCCGAGGCCGCGCTGCTTCACGAGATCGACCGTGTCCCGCATACGGACCATCGTGGTGGTCATCAGCGCGGAAAGCCCGATGAGATCGGCCTTGTGCGCGACGGCGGCCTCGACGATGGCTTCGGCCTTCACGTCCTTGCCCAGATCCACGACCTTGAAGCCGTGGTTGCCGAGCATGAGGCTGACGATGTTCTTGCCGATGTCGTGAATATCGCCCTCAACGGTGGCGACAACGATGATTTTCTGCGCTTCGGCATTGGCTTCGCGTTCCAACAGCGGCTTCAGGCGTGCGAAAGCCGTCTGCATGGTTTCGGCGGAGCGCAGGAGCTGGGGCAGGAAATATTCGCGGCGCTCGTATTTCGAGCCCACTTCGGTGATCGCGGGGATGAGCCGCCCGCGCACGAGTTCAAAGGGATCGGCCCCGGCTTCCAGCTCCTTTTCCACGAGCCCGACCACGCTTTCGCGGTCGCCGAGAATCACGGCCTCCTCCACGGTCTGCGCCGTGGCCCGGGCGAACGCGGCGGCGTCCGCCGTCCCGCCGTTGCCCGGCGTCCACATGGCATAGCCGTTCACGAACGCGGCGGCGTCCCGGTCATGGCCCATGAGCACGTCCCCGGCGGCCTTGGCTTCACGCAGGCGGCCGCTTGAGGGGTTGGCGATGCAGGAGCTGAGCCCCGCGCCCATCGCCATGCTGAGGAAGGTCGTGTTCACGAGTTCGCGGGCGGGCAGGCCGAAGGAAATGTTGGACAGGCCGATGGTGGTCGCAAGGCCGTGCGCGGCGCACCAGCGGATCGTCTCAAGGCCCTCGCGGGCCGCTTCGGCCTTGGAGGCCACGGCCAGCGCCAGCACGTCCACGAGCACAAGGCGGCGCGGGATGCCGAGCATGGCGGCCTTGTCGAGCATGTTCTCGATGATGGCGATGCGGTCCGCCGCCTTCACCGGCAGCTTGCGGCCCTGAATGGGCAGCAGGATGAACGGTGCGCCCCACTGCCTGCACAGCGGACCGAGATGTTCCATGCGGTCGGCTTCGCCGCTGATGGAGTTCACCAGCGGGGAACCGGGGCAGAACGGCAGGGCCGCGGCAATGGCTTCCGCGTGCGAGGAGTCGAGGGAAAGCGGTTCGGCGTATTTTCCGGTGAGGCGCTGCACGAGTTCGGGCAGGAGCAACGCCTCGTCGACCATGGGCGCGCCCACGTTCACGTCGAGGATCGGCGCGCCGAGGGCCACCTGCTCGGAGGCGAACCGCATGGCGAGGCCGTATTCCCCGGCCTGCAATTCCGCTTGCAGATCTTTCTTGCCCGTGGGATTGATGCGTTCGCCGATGATCTTGAACGGCTCGGCGGGGCTGACGCGCACCAGCCGGGTGCGGGGGGTCAGCACGATGCCGGAAGGCGTCACCGCAGGGGCGGGACAGGGGCCGACGGCGTCGACGGCCCGGCGCAGGGCCGCGATGTGATCCGGGGTCGTGCCGCAGCAGCCGCCCACAAGCCGCGCGCCCATGCCGACGAAGGCCGCCGTCTTTTCGGCGAACGGCTCGGGGGGCAGGCGGAACACGGTCTTGCCGTCCACCAGCTCGGGCAGGCCCGCGTTGGGCTCGGCCAGCACCGGCACGGACGAACAGGCGAGGAAGCGCTCCATGAGCGGGGCCATCTGCTCGGGCCCGAGGCCGCAGTTCAGGCCGAGCGCGTCCACGCCGAGGTTCTGCATGGTTTCCGCGAAAATTTCCGGGGTCGTCCCGGTGAGGCTCGTCCCCTGCTCGAAGGTCATGGAAACCATGATCGGCAGGTCGCTTTCGGCCCGGATGGCGGCCACGGCAATGCGCACTTCCGCCAGATCGAACTGCGTTTCGATGAGGAACAGATCCACGCCGCCTTCCACAAGGCCGCGCGCCTGTTCGCGCAGGGCTTCATACAGCTCCAGCGGGTGCAGGTCCCCAAGCGGACGCACGAACTGCCCGCACGGCCCCATGTCGCCGGCGACGAAGGCTTCCCGGCCGGCGGCGTCCACGGCGGCGCGGGCGATCCGGGCCATCGTGCGGTTGAACGGCGTGACGTCGATGCCCGCCGGAAGCTTGAGGCGCGAGCCGCCGAAGGTGCACGTCAGAATGATGTCCGCGCCCGCGGCGAGGTAGTCGGCGTGGATCCCCCGGAGCACGTCCGGCCGATCGAGGCAGAACTGTTCCGGGTGTTCCCCGGCGGGCAGGCCCCTTGCCTGCAACATGGTCCCCATGCCCCCGTCGAGCAACAGGGTACGCCCGGAGGCGAGTGCGCTACGAAAATCCGCCACGCGGTTCTCCTTTATGATATCCTGCCCCTTCACGGGCGGGCAGGTCTTGAATGGCTCGTGAACAGGAGCCCGCACCAAACGGCACGGGCTCTCCCCTTGGGTTTCTGTCTACTGAAAATCGTTGAAAAGGACAAACCAAAACTATAGCATCCGATTGAGGAGCCGCCCCGTACGGGCCTCCCCCGCATGATTTTTTTCGTAACACCATGAGGCGTGTCCGCGCGGAGCGCCCCGCCCGGTGCCGGAGCCCGGACCACCGCCCTCAACTCTGATAAACGGATTTATGGCAAAAGGACGTACAAATCATATGAGCCGTCGCATTTCCACCAAGGCCGCCGAGAGCGGCCAGACGACCGGCGGGGCCCGCCGACGACGCGATCGCGCCCCCGGTTTCTTCCGCAACGGCGGCTGAAGAGCATCATACCGTTGTGGAACCCGAAATCATCGAACCGGAGATCCTTCCCAAACAGGCCTCCGGAAAAACCGCCGCCCACAAAGCCGCAAAACCCATGGACGTTACCGACGCCGAGGACGAGGACAGCGAAGACATCGGCGACGATCTGCCCGAAGACGACGTGGCCGCGCTCGACCCCGACGCCGACATCCTGCCCGAAGGCGATACCCTGCCCGCACCGTCGCAGCAGCACCTGCCTTCCCTGTCGTCCAGCAAGGACTCGCTGCACCTCTACCTGCGCGAAGTGAGCCGCTTCCCCATGCTCAAGCCGGACGAAGAGTTCGATCTGGCCCGCCGCGTGCAGAAGACCGGCGACAGCGACGCGGCCTTCCGCCTGGTGTCCTCGCACCTGCGGCTGGTGGTCAAGATCGCCATGGACTTCCAGCGCCGCTGGATGCAGAACGTGCTCGACCTCATTCAGGAGGGCAACGTCGGCCTCATGCGGGCCGTCAACAAATTCGACCCGGACAAGGGGATCAAGTTCTCCTATTACGCGGCGTTCTGGATCCGCGCCTATATCCTCAAGTTCATCATGGACAACTGGAGGATGGTCAAGATCGGCACGACGCAGGCCCAGCGCAAGCTGTTCTACAACCTGAACCGCGAACGCCAGAAGCTCATTGCCGAAGGCTTCGACCCAGACGCGGCGACCCTTGCGGAGCGCCTCGGCGTGGGCGAGGATCAAATCGTGGAGATGCAGCAGCGGCTGGACGCCTCCGACATGTCCCTCGACGCCACCGTCGGCGACGAGTCCGGCAGCGCCACGCGCATGGACTTCCTGCCCGCGCTCGGCCCGGGCATTGAGGAAAGCCTCGCGGGCATGGAAATCGCCGAACTGCTCCAAAGCAAAATCCGCGACATCCTCCCCTCGCTTTCCGAAAAGGAAGCCTACATCCTCGAGCACCGCCTCCTGACCGACGATCCGGTCACGCTGCGGGAAATCGGGGAGCGCTACAACGTCACCCGCGAACGGGTACGCCAGCTTGAGGCACGCCTGCTCCAAAAGCTGAAGACCCATCTCTCCACCGATATTCAGGACTTCTCCGAAGACTGGATCTCGCACTAGGAGGAAAACAACGTTCCGGATACACAATCTCCGGTTGTTGTTCGTTCCCGTTTAGGGTATTCGTTATCCCCTGTTATCGTGTTTCAACCCCCAGAGTTTGCTCATGAGCTTCCGCATTCGCCTCACTCATCCCGCGGCCCCGCTTGCGGCTGCGCCATCCCACGCCCGCCGGGGAAATTCCCGCTGCGGCGCGGGTCTTGTCCGCAATCTGCTGCGCGGGATGGTCTGCGCCGTGCTGACCGTGCAGATGCTCACCGGGTGCGCCCGCAGTACGCCGCAGGAACCCGTGCAATGGGACCTCTCGCCCGAGGCCCAGCGTACCTACGCGACCCTCCTGCTCGACCAGTCCATCCGCGGCGACGACAAGGAAGGCGTCCTTGAAGCCGTAAAACTCCTCCTGACGCTGGAAAACAGGCCGCAGCCCTTCATCGACGCGGCGGCATGGCTCATGCTCAACCGGGAAACCAGCGAAGCCCGCAGCCTGCTTGAACAGGCCGTCAAGCGCGTGCCCGGCGATCTCGGCCTGCACCTCCTGCTCGCCGAAACGTGGCTCGAACAGGGCGACAACGAGCAGGCCCTCAAGATTCTGAAAGAATACCGCAAGCAGCGCCCGGACTCCGAACTCGTGCAGCAGGAGCTCGGCATCCTCTACGTCAAAACCGGGCACTTCAAGGACGCCGACAAGGTGTTCTCGGCCCTGCCGCAGCGCCTGCGGACGTCCTTTGTCCGCTATGCCCACGCGCAGGCCCTCGTGGGCCTCAAACAGCCCCATAGGGCCATCCAGCAGCTCCGGCTCGCCGTACAGGAAAGCCCGGAATTCGTCGACGCGTGGTTCGAGCTGGCCCGCCTGCTGGAAGCGGACAGGCAATTCTCCGAAGCGAACGAAATCTATAACAGCCTGATCGAGCAGGACCCGGACAATCCGGACATCTGGATCAGGATGGTCGAAGGCCAGATCCGCGCCGGAAAGGGGCAGAAAGCCCTGGACTACGCCCTGAACGGCCCCGCCACCTACGGCTACAAGCTCACGGCGGCGACGCTTTTTCTGGACGCGAGGATGTACCCCGAGGCGGAGGCCCTGCTCGACGGCCTCAAGAGCGATCCCAATGCGCCGGACGAGGTGCATTTCTACCTCGCCGCCATCGCCTACGAATATCACAAGAACGTGCAGGAAACCCTGAACTTCCTTGAATCCATTCCCCCGGAAAACCGTTTTTACGACCGGGCGCTGCGCCTGCGCATCCAGCTGCTGCACGATCAGCAGCGCTATGAAGACGCCATGCAGCTCATCCTTCAGGGCCAGAGCCAGTTCCCCACGGAACGGGATTTCCGGCTCATGGAGATCCACCTGTACCTGTTGCAGGACCGCTACAAGGAAGCCCTGACCGCGGCCACGGCGGCGCAGCAGATCTGGCCTTCGGACGACGAAATCGCCTATGTCTACGGCAGCGTGCTGGATTCCCTCGGCCGCAAGCGCGAGGCCCTCGCCGTGATGGAATCCATCGTCGCCCGCAATCCCGAGGATTATCAGGCCCTGAACTATGTGGGCTACTCGCTGGCCGAGCAGGGCAAGGATCTGGACCGCGCGGTCTTGCTGCTCGAAGCGGCGCTCAAGCAGGCCCCTGACCATGCGTACATTTTGGATTCCCTCGCCTGGGCGCACTTTCGCCGGGGCGAGAACGCCGAGGCATGGGCGCTCGTCCGCCGGGCGACAAGCCTCCCCGACGGCGGCGATCCCACCATATGGGAACACTACGGCGACATTGCCAACGCCCAAGGGCTCAAAAACGAAGCGCGCACAGGATGGGAACGGGCCCTCGAACTGGACCACCCGAATCCTGAAACCATACGCAAGAAGCTGAACTCGCTATGAACATCCGCCTTTCCGCTCCCTTCCGCCTGATACTCGCAGCCTTGCTCGTCCTGTCGCTCCAGGCCTGCGCCACGCGCGGCACGGAGATCGGGACGTCCGCGCCTTCGGACGCCTCCAACGCCGCGTGGCAAGCCTACCAGGGCTATGCCTCCGCCCGCGCCTCGGATCACGATCCGTACCGCCTGAGCGGCAGCCTCCGCTACGGTTCGCAAGGCGACACGCGCCGCGTGGAAACCCTGCTCTGGAGCAACGGCTATCTGCCCATACGCCTCGACGTCATGGCCGGGATCGGCGCGCTGGTGGCCCGCATCCAGGAAACGCAGGACAGCTTCACGGCCTACGCGCCCAACGAGAACAAGGCCATCGTCCACAAAGGCCCGCAGCGTGTGCAGCTCAATTTCGGCAGGCCCGTGCCCTTCTCCCTGCGCGACTTCTCCTCGCTCATGCGCGGCCGTTTCCACGAAGTCTTCGGCGCGGCCGAGGGGCTCAACCCCCGCGCCTTGCCCAACGGCGACATCGCCTTCACGCTCTCCGGCGGCATCCTGCCGGGGATGCTGGAACTGCGGCCCGACGGCCTGCCCGTCCGCTGGTCGGCGGAAAAGGGGTGGGTCATGGATATCACCTATGACGACGGCAACCCGCCTCTGCCCTACAAGTTCAAGCTGACGCATCCCGACGGCTATTCCGCCATTCTGCTGGTCAAGGACCGCCAGAAGCCCAATGCGGCATTCCGGGACGACCAGCTTGCCCTGGAGCTTCCGGCGGGTACCATCATCGAACCCATCAAGAAGGGGGGCAACTGATGGACGTCCAGACGTCTCTGAACCGCATCGAAGAACTCTTTCGGATCATGTATCTGGGCCTGTGGGTGCTGTGGGCCGAAACGCGCTGGATTGCCGGGCCGGATATCGGCTACCAGCGCCGCCTGACGCTCATGCGCCGCCGCCAAGAGGCCATCCAGGACGAACTGTCGCGCATGGCGACCCTCGCCGATCCCCGGCGCGAACAGCTTGCGGGCGACCTTGCCCTGCTTGAAGGCGATATCGTCCGGCTTGAAAAAGACCGGGAAGCCCACCGCGCCGGGCACCTCGCCCCGCTCCGCGCCCGGTTCGGGTGGCTGCTTTAAGGCGGATGGGCGTTGAGCAGGACGCCTTGAGGAGGGAAACTTTTCTGAAAAAACGTTCCCTTCCCCGAGCCTTCCGGCGCGGAGCCCATCCCTCTTTTTCCAAAGGCTTTCCTCATCGGGCGAACGCTTCGGCGGACATTTCCTTTTTTTCCGGGAAACGGTACAGAAGAAATCAGTAATGGCGGGCAAACACTCATCGCCCGCCTGTTGACACTTCGCCATGCACGCTTATGAAAAAGGCAGGCATGTCCTTTTTTTATTGGAACCGTCCCCAGCGGGGAGCTTTTCTCACATCAAAAAAAGACAGGAAAACGATGGCTACCGTCTATATCGGCTCCGATCACGCCGGACTGGAACTCAAGGCCGCGCTGGTAAAGCGCCTTTCCGAAAAAGGGCATGATGTCCACGACCTCGGCCCCGCCACCACGGAAAGCTGCGACTACCCCGTCTATGCCAAGGGCGTATGCGGCAAAGTCCTTGCCGATGCGGGCAACGCCACGCCCGGCGACGAACCCGCCTCTTTCGGGATCCTCGTGTGCGGGACGGGCATCGGCATGAGCATGACCGCCAACCACATCCCCGGCATCCGCGCGGCGCTGTGCGGATGCGAATTTCAGGCCCGCGCCACCCGCCAGCACAACAACGCCAACGTGCTCTGCCTCGGCGAGCGCGTGACCGGCCAGGGCGTGGCCCTCGACATCGCGGAACTGTTCCTGAACACCGCTTTTGAAGGCGGCCGCCACCTCCGCCGCATCAACCAGATAGAAGGATAAGGGCCGAGCCCGTCCGGAAACGGCTTTGGGCCGCAACGGACGGCCTCCCCAACACGCCCGCCCCATACGGCAGGCGGCGGATTTCCTTCCGCTTGCTTCCGGACCCGCGCGTAACGGAACTCCCGCCGTGCGGCCTCCCCACCAGCCAAAGTTTTTGCGGG
>OGPD01002667.1_pt1 | contig 10352 bp, 7 predicted proteins | sample 1552861 | NCBI WGS metagenome assembly OGPD01 (sample SAMEA2580280, study PRJEB22360) | human gut metagenome | biome: human gut; feature: human-associated habitat; material: faeces | place: Denmark | collected 2008/2010
ACCGGTTTGATGCCGCACATCACGGCACCGATGATGAGGATGCCGCCCAGCGGGTAGATCAGCATGGGGCGGATGCCGTTCAGGCTGGCGGGGAGCTTTTCGGTGATCTTCTTCAGCTTCGGCCAGTAGACCCTCTTGTCAAAGTCGGATTCAAAGCAAATGGGACCGGTAACAGCTCTCGACCAGAAGTCGATAAATTTTCCACGGGCACCTATACGCATAGAGATTTCCTCCATAGACAGTGTGTGTTCAGGCTCTACTCAAACCCACCGAAACCGCTTACTTCAAGAGGCTCTTCGCGAGTTCCACCGCTTCCACGGCGTCCTTGGAGAAGCCGTCGGCGCCGATCTGCTCGGCCCACTGCGGGGTCACGGGACCGCCGCCCACGATGACCTTATACTTGTTGCGCAGGCCCTTGGCTTCGAGGAAGTCGATGACTTCCTTCTGGCTGGGCATCGTGGTGGACATCAGGGCGGAGAGGCCGATGATCTGAGCACCGAATTCCTCGGCGGCGGTGATGAACACTTCACTGTCGACGTCGGCGCCGACGTCCTTCACGTCAAAGCCGCCCACGGTGAGCATGGTGGCGACCATATCCTTACCCACGGCATGCACGTCACCCTTGACGGTGCCGATGACGACTTTCGGCTTTTCCTGGAAGGAACCAGCATCGATGGTCTTCATGAGCTCGGGTTCAAGGACCTTGAGCCCGGCCTTGAAAGCGTCGGTCGCGAGCAAGATTTCAGGCAGGAACACTTCCATGATCTGGAACTTGTCGCCGAGAACCTTCAACGCGTCGCCCATCGCATCGATCGCGTCCATGGGAGAGACGCCTTCCTTGATGATCTTTTCCGCCGCGGTTACGGCAGCGTCTTCATCAAAATCCAGAATGGCGTTTTTCAATTCTTCAATGCAAGCCACGTTTGCCATAGAAGTAACCTCCAGAAGTGTGGATACTGAAAAAGGCTTTTGCTCATCATTTGCCTTGGAAAGTTTCCGGCGCGCTCACCCCCACTATCGGGCATGGCTTCCCGGACAGCCTCCTGACCTTAATGCCGCTATCCATAGCGATTCTGCATATCGCCCTCTGCCTCCTGCAATAGAATATTTTTCCTTCAATCAAACATGAAACCCGATACTCTTTCGTAAGACCACAAAGAATCATGCCGTTTTTTTGATCTGATCATATCGCAAATGATATGCACAGAACAATTTTTTATGACGTTACATTGCTAGAGTAAAAGAAGTCATGCATAGCAAGATACTTTATGCTAGTGTTTGTCCCAACATTCTCGCGTTGAGAAACATACCCGGCTTCCGCCGTTATGTTTGATATTAAGCAAGGAACATGCCATTTTCTTAGGAGAAGGAAAAATTTCTGCCCTCAAGAATTGAACCAAATAGTTTTGCTCTTATCTCGGGCAGTTATTGCGACAAAAAGAACAATATTCAATATCAAAGGGAAAAATTTCACTTTCCATATCTATATATTGATACCTGTTAGCGGGACTCTGTTGACCGCATTCGACACACAATAAGACAACCTGTATTACAATTGAAACATCAAGATTAATAATGAATAATTATAGATTATTATGAATACTTTTCCTGAAATCTGGCCATAGCCCGCCCCATGCCGCGCAAAGAATTGACTTGGAGCAACCTCGTTTACGCCCCCTTTCTATCCGTCCAATTTATTTCATATCTATATTGAATCACATACTTATTCAGCACGGGACGCCCGGCCCTGTTCCAGTGTTTCATTGTTACGGAGCCACCGCGATTCTTCACGTTATGGGGCGGTCACTTCCGGTGATGCACGTGTCCCCCTCGAAACATAACCCCCTATTGTGAAATAAATTTCAAAAAAAACAGACACCGGAACAGCACTCCGCCCTTCCGCCAAAGCGCATTCGCGGCACTATGCAGCTCCAGCAGCAAGGGTTTTCCCGCACGCCGCGTATACCCTGCAAAAAACAAGGGGCATGCCTCCCTACGGAAGGCATGCCCCTTAAGGAACGTCCTCAAAGAATCCGCACCCCTCATCCGCCCGCACGGACGAGATGAGTGGGGAACAGAATGAGAAGAACGATGGACAGGCAGGTCGGAAGATCCAGTGCGAGCGTATTCACCGCGTGGGCCTCGCCCCACCGCCAGCTTGACGGCGGCAGGGCAAAGCACCGTCACGCCCCGGCACGGAAAGGCGTATTCAGGAAGGCGCGGGGCTCCGCATTCGGCAAGGTTATCAAGAACGGCCTTGCACAGAGTAAGGCCGAAAAAACACCACTACACCATAACGCCGAACGATGCGGTTCCGTTTTCCGTGACATGCCGTTCTGCTAAAGCGAATAGAGGTAAAAGGAATGGCGTCCGTTTCGGCATTTCCCCGAGCGGGTCAGCTCCCCCTCAACATCGCCCGGCGGAAAGACGGAAACCGCCCGTATACCCGGCAGCCCGAACTCCGCCAGTGGGACTCGCAACAGCCTGCCAACACGACCGGCTTCCGGCGTTAAAGTTCCCATGAGGAGGCTCTCCCCTATTGCGCCTCAAACTTGGCGAGCAGGCCATGTTCCCGGAGCTTGCGGTACAGCTTGCTCCGGGAAATCCCCAGAGTCCGGGCGGCCAGCACCTTGTTGTAGCGGGAATTGACCAGCGCGTCCCACAATACCTTGCGTTCGGCCCGGGCGCTGGCTTCTGAAAAGTTCTGACTGTCCTGGCGGGAGTCCTCTGCATCGGGTATCGTCCCGGCTACGGCCGCCGCCTCCAGTTCACGCATGAAGCGGGGCGGAAGGTGCTGGACAGTCAACACGGACTGATCATCCCCTAAAGAATATAGCGCGTACACAAGTACATTCTTGAGTTCCCGGACATTGCCGCGCCACGGGTATTGGGCAAAGGCATCATACAGGGCGTCGTCAATCCGGATATCCTTCTGGCGATTGTCCCCGACGCTCTGGGTGACGAAATGCCGGACGAGAAGGGGTATGTCGCTCACGCGATCCCGCAGAGGCGGAATATCCAGTTCGAAAACGCTCAGCCTGTGGTACAGATCCTCGCGGAACTGGCCCTGCCTGACCATCTCCGCCAGATTTCTGTTGGTCGCGCCGATAAGCCGAAAGTCGGAATGGAGCTGACCCTTATGAGCTATCTTTTGGATTTCCCCGGTTTCAAGGACACGGAGAAGCTTCGCCTGCATGGGCAGCGGCAGTTCACCGATTTCATCCAAAAAGATGGTGCCCGTGTCCGCCATTTCAAACTTGCCCTTCACGCCGCCGACCTTGGCTCCCGTGAACGCCCCAGTCTCATAACCGAACAGTTCCGATTCCATCAGTTCCGGCGGCAGTGCGGCACAGTTCACAGTGACGAAAGGCCGATCCGAGCGCTGGCTGGCCATATGCAGAGCCTGCGCCACCAGCTCCTTCCCTGTGCCCGATTCCCCGCATACGAGAATCGGTTCCTGGCTGAACGCGAAACGCCGCCCCAAGCAGCGCATGTTTTCAATGCAAGGGGCTTCGCCCACAATAGCTTCGAACGTATACAATCCACTATTTTTATGTGCTTCCTTCTGCTCTGAGAAGGAGTAGGACTTCATCTCCAGATTGCGAACCGTATCCAGCAAGGCCAGCAGCTTATCCTTGTCGAGATTGGAAGGGATGCTTTCGACCACCACCCCCCGCAGCTGACCCTGCTCATCCTGAATAGGATAGCGAAAGGAGACACCCCATACGTTGTTCTTAGTCTGGCTGGAACAGATGACCATCTTGCGCGTGCGGATGCTACTCATGACGCCACGCTCGCCAGTGAGAAAATAATCCGTTATATGCTTACCTATAACACTTTCAGGAAGGTTATACATTTTTAGAAAAGATTTGTTGCAATAGATAAAGAATCCTTTGTCGCAAAAGAGCGCAACACCTGTATGCAGGAGATCAAAAATACCGATATTTATACTTTCAATAATCTTCTCAAATGTTGCCTTCAATATCATTGAAGAGTCAATCATACAGACCTCTCAGTCATGCATTTTGTCTATTGTACAAAAATAGATTCATATATTTATTGACTGATATCGGAAGAGACTGTCATTGTTGAGGCATTTCCGACACATGCCGAATACATCAATATATACTTACTGGAAATACTGTTTTGACTCAAGCGTGACACCCGACAAGTTGCAGGGGGGCCTGCCGCTGTACTCCGGTCCGTTTTACACCTGATTCCGCAAGGAGATGCACCCACAGCGGAAAAAGCGGCTTCTGTCCTTTTGCGCCGAACTACGGGGAATAGCCGAGGAATCAAACTGCTCCGCGTTCCTGTGGAACGCCCTATCTACTCCAGCCTCCACTACCCGGATAATGAAGGGCCGATACCAAAGAGCTCTTCGTTATCTAGTTATTGCATTTTTGATGCCGGAGTCCATCCACCTCAGATATCCTAAAAAATCAAAACCATACGACACGATTGGGGATTAAAAAACAATTTTTCCCCCAAGTACCTTTTGGAGGCAAGAAAAGGGCCTGCATCGCCCGAAACGGGCCTCCTTTTGTCTCCTTAATCCGTCCTCGTGGCCCCTTCCAATGCAAAATTGCCCGGTTGTAGCCCCTCTCTCCCTATAAAGGATGTGACAGAAATAACGTTTAATATGTTCCAATATCGTGACACTTTGTACCCGCATCAATAAGGAGAAAAGACCTCCAAGATAGGTTTCCGTATAAAAAAACTGCTCCAACTATAGTAAGATACATTTTTAATCAATTTATATCATATAATTATAATAGAATCTATCAATAATAGTTCCTGTTATTTTTACTTGTAAAGCAGGCAGAGTGCGCCCCGGTACACGCACAAAATTGTACCGCACGGCTCTTTGTACCGATATTGACACAAATTGTCCCGGAAAACGTGCCGAAAAGAACTTTTCTCGATATATGGCGCCCACAATTCCGGGACAATTCTTCTCCGCTTTTTCACATAATTATAAAAAAACTTTTATTTCAGCGTATTATAGCGACAAAAAACACTGGCAAATTATTTGCAATAAAAAGAACAAGTTTCCGGTGAAACGTTTAGTGTTTGCATCGGGTTCCTGTTTGGACTGTTCCATATCCCATATACTGATTAATAGAAATCAAAATGGTTCCAAATTGCACTGTAAAAGCACACATAATTGGATCATGCGCCCATAATATGACTTTTTTAACGTTATATAGATATGTATTTTGTGAAAATACCTATTTAATACATTACCATAATGTACATCAGTGAATGAATGACATCTTAATATATTAATATAAAAGAAGATACTATATTCAATTCTAAAACTATTATAGCGACTAGGATCAGTTCAACATCAGCAATGCTGGAAGGTTCCGGACCGGATGGCCGGAGCGCCCGGCTCAGGCCGGAAAAACGTCAAGAGACCTGAACATTCATCTCCACCAGGACGGAATTCCCATGAAAACAGGCAAGTTATACGGTGTGGGCATAGGCCCCGGCGACCCTCAGTATCTGACGCTCCGGGCGGCGGATGTGCTCCGCTCCGTGGATGTCGTCTTCACCGTGATTTCTCCAAATGCCTCGAACAGCGTCTCGCAATCCGTGGTGGACTATCTCCAGCCGCGCGGGGAAGTCAGGCTTCAGGTATTCAGCATGTCCCGCGACAAAACCATCCGCGAGGAGCAAGTGCGCGCCAATGCCGAGGCCATTATCGCCGAGCTGCGCACCGGACACGACTGCGCCTTCGCTACACTCGGCGACGCCATGACTTACAGTACGTTCGGCTATGTACTGGAAATCATCCGCAAAGCCATTCCCAATCTGGATCTGGAAGTCATCCCCGGCATCACCTCATTCGCCACGCTCACCGCCAAGGCGGGAACCGTGCTCGTCGAGAACGGCGAACAGCTCAGGATTATTCCGTCGTTCCGCGCAGAAATGGCTGAAGCACTTGATTTTCCCAAGGGTTCGACGACTATCCTCCTCAAAAGCTACCGTAGTCGCGGTGCCCTTCTCGACCGGCTGGCCCGCGAGGAGAAGGTACAGGTCCTCTATGGTGAACACCTCGCCATGAAAGAGCAGGCCCTTCTGACCGATCCGGACGCTATCCGCGCCCGCCCGGAAAAGTATCTCTCCCTGATCATGGTCAAGAAACAATGAAAGCCCGCAGTTCCATCCCGCCGTGGAAGCGTCCGGGCTGGGTTCTCTGGTTCGTCCTCGCTGCCGTCTGCTCATGCTGGTTCATCCTGCATATGCCCGTGGACTCGCGCCGGATGAGGGACGCACCCACAACCGCCACGCAGACAGCGGACGCTTCCCCGGCAAGGGGCGCCCTCGGCGGCGTCCTCCCCACACAGGCGAGCGGACAACCTTCCGACGCGGAAAGGATCTTCATGAAGCTGGAGACCTTCGGACGGCTGTTCGCCATCGTGGGCATTGCGGCCTTTTGTGGAGGGCTAATGGAGGCCCGCCAGTGGCATATGGTGCTGGCGCTGCTGATGGGGCGCCTGACCCGCATGGCGCGCCTCCCGGAAATCGTGGGCCTTGCCATGCCTACAGCGCTCTGTTCCAACGCCGCTGCCAACAGCATTCTGGTAAGCAGCCATGCTGAAGGGCAAATCCGGACCTCGGCGCTTATCGCCGGGGGCATGATGAACAGTTACCTGGCCTACATTTCCCACTCGATCCGTGTGATGTTCCCGGTGATCGGGGCCATCGGCCTGCCCGGAGTACTCTATTTCGGAATGCAGTTCACGGGCGGTTTTCTGGTTCTGCTGTGTATCCTGCTCTGGAACCGTTGGTACGTCTCGCGGCACGGCGAGTCCCCTTGCGCGACCGAGTCCGGCTCCACCTCCCAGCCGCTGGCATGGCCGCACGCCATATCGAAGGCTGCCATACGCTCGTTCTCCCTGCTCTTCCGCATGGCCTGCATGACAGTGCCCCTCATGCTCGGCATCGAATGGCTCCTCAAGAATGGCGTGCTAGACTTCTGGGAAACGGCCCTCCCCCATGCTGTGACGGAACTCTTCCCGACGGAGCTCCTTTCGGCGGTCGCGGCACAGTTCGGCGGCCTGGTTCAGTCTTCTGCGGTTGCGGCGAATCTCCGGGCCGAAGGGTTGATCGACAATAGCCAGATTCTGCTTGCTATGCTGGTCGGGAGCGCATTGGGCAATCCCTTTCGGGCACTCAGGAGGAACCTCCCCTCGGCCCTGGCGATCTTTCCCGTGCCCATCGCCCTTTCCATCGTCCTCGGCATGCAGCTTTCCCGCTTCCTCGTCACGCTTGCAGGCATAGCAGGAGTCGTTTGGATGATGCTCAATACGCCATGACGAACACCCTAAAACTTCATCCCGGCGCGGAGGGGAAACGGCCCGGGCAATCGAACGGCATGGCCCGCATGGGCAGCCGGATATAAGGAAAGAGCATGGAAGTACGTTGGAACCTGAGTGGAGAGGAAATCGAGCGCGAAAGCTTCCGGACCATCGAGGCGGAATGCGATCTGCACATAAAGCTTCCCGCACCAGAATGGCGCGTGGTGCGGCGGCTCATCCACACGACGGCGGATCCGCGCATCGCGGACACGCTGGTGTTCCGGCACGACGCCGTCGCCTCCGGGCTGAAGGCATTGCGGTCCGGTGCGCCGATATTCTGCGATTCCAAAATGATCCGTTCCGGCCTGTCCCTTGCCCGGTTGCGCAGGCTGAATCCTGGCTATGGCCCGGAACGGCTGCACTGCCATATTGACGACCCGGACGTTCTGGCACGGGCAAAGGCGGAAGGCCGCACACGCGCCCTGTGCAGCGCGGAAAAAGCCCGCCCTTTACTCGACGGGGCCATCGTCCTCATCGGCAATGCCCCGCTCGCGCTGGCCCGCATCGCCCGTTACGTGCTGGAAGAAAGTGCGCGCCCTGCCCTCGTCGTCGGAATGCCCGTGGGGTTCGTCAATGTCGTCGAGTCCAAGGCCCTCCTTGCCCGCTGCGCCGTCCCCCAGATTGCCCTTGAGGGGCGGCGCGGCGGGAGCGCCCTTGCGGTCGCCACGCTGCACGCCGTCATGGAGAGCGCCTGATAGTGAAAACGACAGGAAAACGCCGCTAAGGAGGGCTTTCGGCCCCCGCCGTCCCGAAACATTTGTTTTCCGGCGTTGCGCAGGAAAGGCTCAGGCTGCCTTGCCGCATTCCGCGCATTCTGTCCCGGATCAACTCCCGGTAATGGCCTGGCACGGAAACGCCAACGCAACCTTGGCATGGCCCCATTCCCTTCATGAATCCACAGGAGCCGGATACGATGAAAAAGGATCGGAAAAACTTGCGTTGGGGCTACTCCACGGGCGCGTGCGCGGCGGCGGCAGCGAAGGCGGCGTGGATACGGCTCACGCGAGGCGGGGCTCCCCAAAGCATCTGGGTGCACTTCCTCGACGGCAGGGAGCGCGAACTCCCGCTTCTGCAATCCGGCGCGGGGCACATGGCGGCCATCAGGAAAAACGGCGGTGACGATCCGGACTGCACGCACGGTGCCACACTGTACGCCGACATCCGCGCCTGTCTGTCCGGAGAAATCCGGGCTGAGGACTATGTCCTCCAGATCGGGAACGGCACGTTGATCCTGCGCGGCGCGGAAGGCATTGGCCTGTGCAACCGCCGGGGGCTCGACTGCGAGCTGGGCCGCTGGGCCATCAACACCGGCCCCCGCAATATGATCTCCGAAAATCTTCGCCGGGCCGGGTTCAGCTCAGGATGCTGGCTTCTTGAAATCGGGGTGGAAAACGGCGAGGAGCTTGCAAAGCATACCCTCAACTCCCATCTCGGCATCATGGGCGGCATCTCGCTTTTAGGCACCACCGGCCTGGTCCGTCCCTACAGCCATGAAGCCTACATCCATACCGTCCGCATCTGCGTGAAATCGCACTTTCTTTCCGGCGGTTCTACAATGGTCTTCTGCACTGGCGGGCGCACCAAATCCGGCGCGGAGATCCCCCTGCCTCAACTGCCCGCAACCGCTTTCGTCAGTATCGGCGACTTCATCGCCGAAAGCCTCGCCGCAGCCTGCCGCTACGGCATGCGCGAGATCGCCGTGGCCTGCATGCCCGGGAAGCTCTGCAAGTACGCTGCCGGATTCGAAAACACGCACGCGCACAAGGTCAGCCAAGATATGGATCTGCTCCGCGCCGAAGTCCGCAGGACGCTCCCCGCCGAGACGGGCCTGCATGGAGCACTCAAGTACCGCGCTTCCGTGCGCGAGGCGCTTTTGTCCATCCCCCCGGACGCCCGGGACGGCCTCCTCCGCCGCCTTGCGCGGACCGCCCTCCGGCAACTCTCGCGCTGCTGCACGGGTAACCCGGCACTCCGCCTGCTCGTGTTCGATTTTGAAGGAGGGTTCCTCTTTGAAGAAGCGTGGGGAAGGCCCGAAGATGCCTCTCCCCGGCAGTCCACAGCCATCGCGGCGGAACCGGACGAACACATGAACGGGGATCAACCGGACCCGGCGATTGCCGACCCCGGCGAAATCGTGGGGCCATCCTACTTCATACAGGGGCATTCCATATGACGAACGGCAGAACGCGAGACGCTGCGGGGCACATCGACATCGTTTCGTGCGGAACAGGATTCCCCTCCAACACGGGCGTTCTTACTCTGCTGGAGGAGGCGGACGCGGTGTACGGCTCGCGCTCCCTTATGGCGTTGTGCCCCGTCCCGGTGAAAAACGCCCGGATCATTGGGAGCGGCGCCCGAAAGGACGCGGAAGAAGTCCTCGCGCTGGCCCGGGAAGGGAAACGCATCGTGGTGCTGGCCTCGGGCGACGCCCTCTATCACGGCCTCGGCGGTACGCTTGCCGCACTCCGCAAGCCCGGCGACAACCTTGCGTACCATCCGGGAATCACGGCGTTTCAAGCCCTGTTCTGCCGCCTCGGTCTCCCGTGGCAGGGTGGCCCCCTGTTCTGCGTGCATTTCCGGCGAGGGGCTGCCCTCCCACGGCATAGCCGAAGCGCCGCTGTCCGTAACCTATGCGGGGAGCCGCTACCCGGCGCACGCCATCGCCCGCGCCGTGCTCGGCGTGCATCCCGCATCGGCCCGACGCGCCGCGATCATCGCCGAACGCATCGGCTCGGACGACGAACGCATCCTGTCCGGGACTCTGGGCGAGCTGGCCGACGCCGCTTGCGGCCCGACGTCCATCCTCGTCATCTTTCCGGCCGCCCATGCCGATTGCCATGCTCAGGACGCGGCCGCCACAACGCGGGGCAGCGCCTCCATTCAGGCCCCGATACTGGCACTGGGGCTTCCGGAAGAAGCCTTCGAGCACGAAAACAACCTGATCACGGCATCGGACGTGCGTGCCGTCATCCTGTCACGGCTGGG
>OGPD01002673.1_pt1 | contig 10345 bp, 8 predicted proteins | sample 1552861 | NCBI WGS metagenome assembly OGPD01 (sample SAMEA2580280, study PRJEB22360) | human gut metagenome | biome: human gut; feature: human-associated habitat; material: faeces | place: Denmark | collected 2008/2010
AGGCTGTGCGAACGGACAAGAACTGAGTCCGGTTTTTCGTACAGCTCTTTTTGTAGAATAGTAAGTGTGAAACTATAACTTTGGAGGTTGCTGAAATGGCTGAGAATAACACAAGCAATATCGGCTTTGAAAAACAAATCTGGGACGCGGCTTGCGTCCTGCGCGGAAACATCGACGCATCCGAATACAAGTCCGTCGTTCTCGGATTGATTTTCTTGAAATACATTTCTGATCGCTTCGAGGCAAAGTACAAGGAACTGGTTGAAGAAGGCGATGGATTTGAAGAGGATCAGGACGAATACACTGCCGAAAACATATTCTTTGTCCCTGAGAATGCACGATGGAGTGCGATTGCTGCTGCCGCTCACACGCCGGAAATTGGCACGGTAATTGATGATGCAATGCGCAGTATTGAGAAAGAAAACAAGCGCCTCAAAGATATTCTGCCTAAGAACTTCGCCCGTCCGGAGCTGGACAAGCGGCGTCTTGGTGAAGTGGTTGATCTCTTCACCAACATTCAGATGATCGAGCATGGGAGCAGCAAGGACATTCTCGGTCGTACATACGAATACTGTCTCTCCAAGTTTGCTGAACAGGAAGGCAAACTTGCCGGTGAGTTCTATACTCCCTCTTGTGTCGTGCGTACCCTTGTTGAAGTATTGCAGCCGTTTAATGGACGTGTTTATGACCCGTGCTGCGGCTCTGGCGGTATGTTCGTTCAGTCCGCAAAGTTCATCGAAAATCACGGCGGCAACATCAACAAGATTTCCGTTTTTGGTCAGGACTCCAACCCGACCACATGGAAGATGGCGCAGATGAATCTTGCCATTCGCGGTATTGAAGCCGACCTCGGCAAGTTTAATGCGGACACGTTCTTTAACGACTGCCACCCTCAACTCAAGGCAGACTTCATTATGGCGAATCCTCCCTTCAATCTCTCCGGCTGGGGTGCGGATAAACTCGTTGATGATGTCCGTTGGCAGTATGGTACGCCTCCTGCTGGAAATGCAAACTTCGCGTGGTTGCAGCACATGATCTGGCATCTCGCTCCGAATGGACGTATCGGCATGGTGCTTGCAAATGGTTCGCTTTCCTCACAGTCCGGCGGTGAAGGTGAAATCCGCAAGAACATTATCAATGCCGACCTTGTGGACTGTATCGTCGCAATGCCGACGCAGTTATTCTACACGACGCAGATTCCGGTATCGCTCTGGTTCCTTGCAAAGAACAAGAAGCAGAAAGGCAAGACACTATTCATCGACGCGCGGAAACTCGGCACTATGGTTACGCGGAAGCTGCGCGAACTGACGGATGAAGACATCAAGAAAATTGCTGACACATACAATGCCTTCGTTGATGGAACGCTTGAAGATGAAAAAGGGTTCTGCGCGGTTGTTACTACGCAGGACATTGCAAAGCAGGATTACATTCTTACTCCGGGACGCTATGTTGGCATTGAGGAACAGGAAGATGACGGTGAGCCGTTTGAAGAGAAAATGGGACGTCTGACTTCTGAACTGTCTGAACTTTTCACCAAGTCTCATGAGCTTGAGACACAGATCAAAGAACGACTGGGGGCGATTGGATATGACATCTGAACTTAGCTCTCTGTGTTCCTACGCTAAAGGAAAAGTTTCGGTTGATACTCTGTCTAAACGAAACTATGTTTCCACTGAGAATATGATGCCAAACAAGGGAGGTATTGTCGATGCAGGAGCTTTACCTTCTGCCCAATATACCCAGCAGTATATAAAAGACGATATATTAGTTTCCAATATCCGCCCCTATTTCAAGAAAATCTGGATGGCGGATGACGATGGTGGGTGTTCAAATGATGTTCTCGTTTTCAGAGCAGATCGCGGGTGTGATTCGACTTTTTTGTACTACATCTTAGCTAATGATGCGTTTTTCAACTATGCTTCTGCTACGTCCAAAGGGACAAAGATGCCAAGAGGCGATAAAACCGCGATTATGCAATACAAGGTTCCGTGCTTCAATTACGAGACTCAACTTCGTATTGGCAAGTTGCTAAGAAGCATTGATGATCGGATTGCTGTCAATAAGAAGATAAACGATAATTTAGCGGCTTAGAGCAGGACGGAAGAGACATCGATCTCGCCGGACATCAGCTTTGGAAGAATGGTATCTCGTAAATTGGCTAAATCTGTGTTCTCGACACAATTATTATGAATCATGCCAAGGATAGACGCGCCGACATCATTGAATGCTGTTAATGACTCGTTATCCGGTATAGAAACGGAAAGAGGCTCAAGCAACGATACATAGAGGTTCTTTTGAACACTTCCCACAGCCATATCAGGAAACTCTCGCTGCTTGCTTTTGAGAAAGCAGTATATGAAAGCAAGCATATTTGTGTCATGAGGTGCAATGTTGATGACAGCCCTATTGCCACACATATAGTCTGCGATGATACCGAGCCTTCCGATTGTGCCTGATTTGCTTATTGCTATTGTATTTGGTTCGAAAAGCAATGCGCTCTTCTTAGCACTTTCAAATCCTGCTTTGGTCAATGTCCTACTTGTTTCTATTATGAAGGATTCGTTGATGTCAACGGCACGAAGCCATTTTACTTCTCCATCAAAATACTCTGGATGAGTTTGTGGCGGATTGACATAGCCTTCTTGAAAATCACAGAGATTGGAAAGAGTGTACTCTTTCAAGCAAGGAGATGCCGTTGCCATGTTCTCATATAGTGAGAACAACTGCTGCTGTAAATTATCGTTTATCTCTTCGTTTAATGCTATTTTCCTATCAAGCATCCTTAGCGTAGAACCTATCTTCTTCTGTGTTTCCAGCTCTGGAAGGTCGAGTTCAATATCCTCTATGTCAGATGGTTTGATGGAAGGATAGGTTGATGTACTTTGCTCTGCTATTGCTTGAAGAGACTCAATGACCGAAGACTGCGTGAGATAATAATAAATAAAATAAGGATCCGCAATAGTGGTATCAACAGTCACAACGGTGAATCCTGTGGATACGAGAAGATTCTCGGTTCCTGCTTCAATAATTCCATAATGCTTCTGATTTGGACGAACAGTAGAGAAAAGGATGTCTCCAACAGAAGCCTTCCGTCTCGCCCTGCTGGGGATTTTGTCCACTCCGGGATATAAGGTCTGGATTTCATCTATCCTTCCTTCGGTAATGCTACCTGTGTCCAGATAACGAATCAAAGACCATTTTTCTTTATCTGAGTAAGTATGAAGATTAGTTTTACAACAATCACCAAGTCTCATATTTTTACTCCTATCCAATATATTTTCTATGTGCCAGCTTCACATTCTGTTGTTTCACCATTGCATAGTGCATGGTGGTGTCGATTTTCTGATGCCCTAAGAGCTGCTGGACTTGCTCTATGGGCATTCCTTTGTCTATGGCAGTAGTAGCCAGAGTGCGTCTGAACTTGTGGGGATGAACCTTCGGGATATTCAGACGCTTTCCCAATTCCCGAAGGCGTGTCTCCACACCGCCGATCATCAGCCGGTCAAACGGGGCTTTTAGCGAAACGAACAATGCGGGATTTTCATCTGTTCTGCCCTCAAGATAGTTTTGAAGGTGGATCTTCGTCCTTGCATCGAAGTAGACCAATCGCTCTTTATTACCCTTGCCGATAACAACGCATTCGCGTTCGTTGAAGTTGATGTCTTCGCGGTTTAGCGTGACCAGTTCTCCAACACGCATTCCAGAGGAAGACAGAAGATCAATCATCGCCAAGTCTCGTGCCGTTTTGCAGTTGTCACGCATCAGCTCTAATGCTTCATCGGTGTAGGTGTCCTTGACCACCTTTGCCGTCTTGACTTTATGGATCCGGCGTACCGGGCTTTTCACAATGAAATCCTCATCTTCAAGCCAAGAGAAAAAACTGGACAGAATCCGACGAATATTATCTATGGTCACTTTGCTTGACCTGCGTTGAACCTGATAGTTGGTCAGATAACGACGCAAATCATCTGTGGTGATCTGTTGTACAGCCTTTCCGACTCCGGCAATCAGAGCCTCAATCGTCTTCCGGTAATAGCTCAGGGTTTTCTCCGAGCAGCCTTCGATCCGTTTTGCCGTGATAAATGCTTCGACTGCATCTGTTTCTTCTGCTGGAATTGAGCCACTATCATAGGTGATCGTTGCCCCTTCCAATGTCTCAGCCATTGCATCCCGAAGGTGCATGAGCTGTTCGTTGTTGAGATACGGCAGCATTTTTCGCTGTATCTCCGTGATGAGTTGTTCTGTCATTGTCGTGTCTCCTTTCGAGGTAAGAGAACGACATTCAGTGGCAGTCCCTTTTGTAAAACTCTCGCCACTGGTGAGAGTTATTCAGACGGTAAACGATAATTTAGCGGCTTAGAGCTGGACAGCAGAGACATCAATCTCACCGGACATGAGCTTCGGCAGCAGTGTATCACGCATTTGGGACAGTGCTTTCGATTGAACATCGTTTGCTTCCATAGCCTCATACATTGGCGCAACCAGAGATTCAAACTCTTCAAGGGCTGATGCAGAGGGAATGACAACTTCCATCGCATTCAATATATCCGTTGTCATGCTTGGAACGGCGGATCCAGCATTCATAGATACGAGGTCTTTTGCCTTGACAAAGTGATATACAAACTTCGCTACGTTTGGAAGTTTCATTTCAGTGTAGAACATGGTGTCAACAGACCAAAACGGTTGATTGACATACATGACGTTGTTTAGAGTCCCTTTTCTTGGAATCAGAACTGATTCCTTATTATACAGCGGGCGCTCAACATAGCGCATTATCCCGCCAGAGCCATAGACGGGATAGATACCATCAGCTAATTTCTTGTGGTCTTTACCGTATTTTACGGTTATGAGATCAGATAGATGTCCATGCGACCATGCAGGATCAGGGTTATCAATGAACATTGAAGAGTAAATTGCCTGAGCCTGCTGCTGTAAATTATCGTTTACCTGATATGGAGGATATACCATGTTTGATAAAGTTCAGGAGAGCTTGAAAAGAAGTAAAGATGAGCGTCAGAAAAAGCGGCTTGAAAAGGAACGGCTTCGTCTTGAGAAAGCCGCAGCAGAAGCAGTTCGCGAGAAAGAGCGGCTTCAACATGAGGCGGAAAAGATACAGGCTGAAAAAGATCGCCTTCTCTCCCTTGATGACAAAGGGCTGATGGTAGAACTGATTCTGGCAGTGCGCGGCTTATACTCACAGATAGAGTACATTCAGAGTCAGCAGGAGTCTTTATCCGAGCGGATTGACGATATTGAGTCAGACATCTCTTCCATCCGCAGCGATATTTCGGATTTGGAGAGCAGAATGAGTTCGTCCGATCAATAAAAGCCAATGAAGGAGGCGCAGACGTGATTATTTCCCCGCAATCTCTTGATACAAACCTCAGTCAGCTTTTAGCGGAGGTTAAGTCCGGCTCAATGCAGTTGCCGGAGTTTCAGCGTGACTGGACTTGGGATGATAACCGAATTAGGGGCATTATCGCCAGCTTATCACAGGGTTATCCTATGGGTGCCATCATGCGGCTGCAATACGGCAATCCGGACATCCAATTTAAATACCGTACAATTACGGGCGTAAAAGGCGTTTCTGTGAAGCCGGAGCATTTGATTCTCGATGGTCAGCAGCGGCTTACTTCAATTTATCAGGCAACATCCTCTAAAGAGCCGGTCTCGACCAAAACAGAAAAAGGCAAGGCTATTAAGCGTTATTACTATCTCTCAATGGAGAAGTGCCTTGACGATGATGAGGATCGTTTTGATGCTGTCCTCTCCATCCCCGAAGACCGCAAGATAAAAGAGAACTTTGACCGAGACGTGAAGCTCGACCTCTCAACCAGAGAATATGAATACGAGAATAAGCTGTTCCCGGTCAATATTGTGTTCGATAGCAACGCCGTTATGGACTGGTTCATGGGCTACATGACGCACTATGGAATGAAGCCGGAAGCAATGGACGAGTTCAAGCGTTTCCAAGCGGATGTGCTGAATACAATTTCCGGGTATAAGCTGCCTGTGATTACACTGGACAAGTCCACGCCGCGAGAGGCAGTGTGCAAGGTGTTTGAGAACGTCAATACCGGTGGTGTTCCTCTCACGGTGTTTGAGCTTGTTACCGCAACTTATGCCACAAGAGACTTTGACCTGAGAAAAGACTGGGTGCAGTGTCGAAATACAATTTGCGGTTTCGGTGACACGCTGAGAACAGACCTGTTCGATGGGATTGATGAGACTACATTCCTGACAACGGTTTGCCTTTACACAAGCTATTTGAACAAGCAGTCCGGGAAAACGAACACCATCTCCTGCAAAAAGAAAGATGTTCTGGGACTGCCATATGAATCGTACATAGCAAACCGTGACGCGGTATTAGCCGGGTTCAGAATTGCGAAGGAGTTCCTTCTTCGGGATCAGTGCGTTTTCCGTCAAAGAGACTTGCCCTATACAACGCAGTTGATTCCACTTGCTGCAATCTGTGCTGTTCTCGGAAAATCCAAATGCAATGAGCCAAATACGATTAAAACGCTCTCTCGGTGGTATTGGTGTGGTATTTTGGGTGAGATGTACGGTGGCGCTAACGAAACCCGATATGCCTACGACATCGAGGACATGGTTGAAGAGGTCAACGGACGCCCGAATGCAATGCATACGATCAACAGCGCAGTATTCTCTTCAACGAGGCTTCTGACCCTTCAAACTCGCTTGAGTGCTGCGTATAAGGGAATTATGGCTCTTCTCTACAAGGAGAAATGCCGTGATTTTATGAATAACACGACGATTGACATTGTAAACAGTATGCTTGAGTCTCCGGATATTCACCATATATTCCCCGAAGCATATTGCGAGAAAATGGGCATCAAGCGTGAACGGTATAATTCCATCATTAACAAGACCCCGATTCTTCCAGCCACCAACCGCTCGATTGGCGGAAATGCGCCGAGTGAGTATCTGGGGGCAATTCTAAAGAAGGTTGATGGACTGACCGAGAATGAGTTGCAAGCACGGGTGGAATCGCACTTTATCAACTATGCAGAATTGAAGGCAGATGACTTCAATGGCTATTTCATCGACAGAGCAAAAAGCCTTCTAAACCTAATTGAAAAAGCGATGAATAAGCCCGTCACTGACAGAGATGCAGAAAACACGCTGGATCAGTTCGGGGCGAGTCTGGCGTAAAAGGGAGTGACAAACTATGGCAGGATATTTTACAGAATCAAATTACGAGAACGCTGTCTTGCAGCTTCTCAATGAAGAACTGGGCTATAACTATATCTATGGACCGGACGTGGAGCGCGATTATCACTCGCCGCTTTATGAGGATGTTCTGCTACCTTCCTTGCAGCGGATCAACAAGAGCCTGCCTATGGACGCTCTGACGGAGGCAATCTACAAACTCAAGAACTTTGAAACCGGAACGCTCTTGCAGAAGAACATGGTCTTTATGGACTACCTCCAAAACGGGGTTCCGGTAAAATACTATGACAAGGGTGAAGAACGCTCTACCCTTGTTTACCTTGTAGACTTCAAAAATCCCGCCAGTAACGAGTTCACAGTTGCGAATCAGTGGACTTTCATTGAGAACTCCGAAAAAAGACCGGATGTGATCCTCTTTGTCAATGGTCTCCCGCTCGTCATTGTGGAGTTGAAGTCTCCGTCCCGCGAAGAAACCGACGCTTCCGCAGCATACCGTCAGCTCCGGAACTATATGTATGAGATCCCCTCTATGTTCATTTATAATGCGGTATGTGTCATGAGCGACTTGACCACTTCAAAGGCTGGTACAATCACGTCCGGCGAAGACCGCTTTATGGAGTGGAAAACAACAGACGGCAGCTATGAGAATACGCAACACGCATCATTTGACACATTCTTTGTAGGACTGTTTGAGAAGACCCGCTTCCTTGACATCGTGAAAAACTTCATCTGCTTTAATGTGGATGGACAGAATACTTTCAAGATACTCGCCGGGTATCATCAGTATTTCGCAGTCAAAAAGGCGATTGAGTCAACAAAACACGCAACCGTGACGGACGGTAAGGGTGGCGTCTTCTGGCATACACAGGGCAGCGGAAAATCGCTGTCTATGGTCTTCTATGCTCATTATCTGCAAGAAGCGTTAGAAAGCCCCACTATCGTTGTCATTACCGACCGTAACGATCTGGACGACCAGCTTTACGGACAATTCGCCCGCTGCAAGGACTTCCTCCGGCAAACGCCGCAGCACGCTGAGAGCCGCAAGAATCTGAAAGAACTGCTTGCAAACAGACAGGCAAACGGCATAATCTTCACGACCATGCAGAAGTTTGAAGAAAGCAACGAAGCTCTTTCGGAGCGTCGGAACATTATCGTGATGGCTGATGAAGCGCATCGTGGGCAATATGGTCTCAATGAGAAGGTTGTGGTCAAGCAGAAGGACAACGGCGAAGTCGAGGCGAAAACCGTTATCGGCACTGCCCGCATTATAAGAGACACGCTTCCTAATGCGACCTACATTGGATTCACCGGAACACCGATCTCCACAAAAGACCGCAGTACACGAGAGGTCTTCGGTGATTACATCGACATCTATGATATGACACAGGCAGTTGAAGATGGCGCGACCAGACCCGTCTACTACGAGAGCCGTGTGATTCACCTGAAACTCGACGAGAACACCCTCCATCTGATCGATAATGAGTATGACATTATGGCTGACAACGCCGATCCGTATGTCATTGAAAAGAGCAAAAAGGAACTTGGTCAGATGGAAGCAATCCTCGGTGCCGACCAGACGATCAATTCCTTGGTAAATGACATTCTTGACCATTACGAGAATTACCGCGAGAATATCTTGACCGGCAAGGCGATGATCGTTGCTTATTCGCGTCCCATAGCAATGAAGATTTATAAGCGCATTCTTGAGCTACGCCCAGCGTGGACGGAAAAGATTGCAGTGGTCATGACGCAAGGCAATAACGATCCCGAAGAATGGCGTGAGATTATCGGCAACAAAGCTCATAAGGACGATATGGCGCGGAAATTCAAAGACAACAACTCTCCGCTGAAAATCGCCATCGTCGTGGATATGTGGCTGACCGGCTTTGATGTTCCCTCCCTTGCTACGATGTATGTCTATAAGCCGATGGCTGGACACAACCTGATGCAAGCTATCGCCCGCGTCAATCGTGTCTTCAAAGATAAAGAAGGCGGTTTGGTTGTCGATTACGTCGGTATTGCGGCTGCACTGAAACAGGCAATGAACGACTATACTGCCAGAGACAAGAAGAACTATGGTGATACAGATGTAAGCAAGGCTGCATATCCGAAGTTCCTTGAAAAGCTCTCTATTTGCAGAGATTTGTTCCACGGATTCAGTTATGAGAAATTCATGACCGGAAGCGACCTCGACAGGGCGAAGCTCATCAGCGGCGGAGTGAACTTCATACTCGGCAAGAGTGTTGCAGAGTACGAGCTTCCCGACAATGAGAAGACACAGAATGTGTTTATCAAAGAAGCCCTGCTTCTCAAGCAGGCACTTTCGCTGTGCAGCAGCTTGGTAGACGAGCAAACTCGTATGGAGGCAGCTTTCTTCGAGTCCGTAAGAACAATGACCGTGCGCTTGGTTTCAGGCGGTACCGGAAAGAAGTTTACGCTTCCGGAAGTAAATGAGCGCATTAACGAGCTTTTGAAGCACAGTATCAAGAGCGAAGGCGTTATCAACCTCTTCTCCGATGTCCAGACTGAGTTTTCGTTGTTCGATCCGAAGTTTCTTGAAGAAGTGGCAAACATGAAGGAGAAGAATCTTGCAGTCGAACTCCTGAAAAAACTGATTTCCGAACAAGTCTCTGTTTACCGTCGAACAAATATTGTCAAGTCTGAAAAGTTCTCCGAAATCATTCAGAGCGCAATGAACCGCTATTTGAACGGAATGCTGACCAACGAGGAAGTCATTCAAGAATTACTCAAGCTGGCGAAAGACATTGCCGCTGCTGCCGCCGAGGGTGAAAAACTCGGATTGACAGCGGACGAGCTTGCTTTCTATGATGCTCTGACGAAGCCGCAAGCAATCAAGGACTTTTACGAGCATGACGAGCTTATTGCTATCACGAAAGAACTGACAGATTTGCTTCGCAAAAACCAGACAATAGACTGGCAAAAGAAAGAGAGCGCAAGAGCTGGAATGCGCCGCTTGGTCAAAAGGTTGCTGAAAAAACACAAATATCCGCCAGAGGGTATGGATGATGCTGTCCAGACTGTCATGAGCCAGTGTGAGATGTGGACGGACAATGTAATGACCGCTTAACTCCCCTACGAGAAAGGAGTAGATCATGGGCAATTCAGTCATGTTGAATGGCGTCGAATATGCCGG
>OGPD01002675.1_pt1 | contig 10340 bp, 10 predicted proteins | sample 1552861 | NCBI WGS metagenome assembly OGPD01 (sample SAMEA2580280, study PRJEB22360) | human gut metagenome | biome: human gut; feature: human-associated habitat; material: faeces | place: Denmark | collected 2008/2010
CGCCAAATAGACACTCTGGCATGTCTACTTAGCTCATTGCTCGTGGGAATAAAAAAAGAGTTGCTGCACCAATCACTTAATGCGGCAACTCCTTAAACATAGCTTATACCTTTTATACTTTACTCTTAAATCTAATTGCTCAATATTACACTTCTAGTTTCTTAAATAATATATGCTTCCTTAAACGTATTTTTATTATACACAAATTTAAATCACTTTACAACCCCAAAGTTGAAAAAAGCTAAATTTTTAACCAATCAACATCTGGTTTAACTATCCTTCTGGAGTTTACATATGCCCATTCTAATGTAAGAATTGTTTTTCCAATATAATTATGCTGTGTTTTGTCAACAACCAAGGCTAAATCCGCATGCATATTATTTCCTTTTAAAAATATGAAAGAGGTGGATTAAAATGGCACAAATACAATGGTTTCCAGGACATATGGCAAAAGCTAAAAGAGAAATCGCTGAAAAAATAAAATTAATTGATATTGTAGTAGAATTAGTAGATGCAAGAGCTCCTTATTCAAGTAAAAACCCATTATTTAATGGTATTGTCAACAATAAACCTAGATTAATTGTTATGACAAAAGAAGATCTTGCAAATCCAAAAATTACTAAAAAGTGGATTCAATATTATAAAGATCATGGTTATTATGCAATGAGTGTTAATCTTAAACAATTCAATGAATATAAAAAAATTATTCAAGTTTGTAAAGAAATCTTAAAAGATAAAATGGAAAGAGAAGCTAAAAAAGGATTAAAACCTCGGGCGATGAGAGCAATGGTTTTAGGAATTCCTAATGTTGGAAAATCTACATTTATTAATCGTTTAGCCAAAAGGAAAGCAACAGTTACAGGAAATAAACCAGGGGTAACAAAAGCACAACAAATCATTAAAGTTGACAAAGATTTTGAATTATTTGATACACCAGGAGTTTTATGGCCAAAATTTGAAAATGAAACAGTTGCTCGAAATATCGCTTTGATTGGATCAATCAAACAACAAATTTTACCAAGAGAAGATCTATTTATGTATGCTGTAGAGCATTTAGTAAAAAACTATCCAAGAAGTGTTGAAAATCGTTATCAAATAGAAATTGATTTAGAAGGAGATTGGATTGAAAAATGTTATGATGATATTGCTTCTAACAAGAAAATCAAACCAGTTAGAGGAATTACGGATTATGAACGTGTGATGGATATGTTCTTTACGGACTTATTTGATGGTGCTATTGCGAATGTCACATGGGAGTTACCATATGAGTAATTTACTTGAATATGAAAATAAATATTATGATTTAGGTTATAATTATATTATTGGTCTTGATGAGGCAGGAAGAGGACCCATGGCAGGGGAACTTGTTGTTGCTGGTGTTATTTTTCCTAAAGGTTTCTATGATGAACGCATTTTTGATTCAAAACAGTTAACAGCAAAAAAAAGAGAGGCAATGTATCAAATTATTGTTGAAAATGCGCTAGCCTATCATATTGAAGTGATTTCTGTAGAAGATGTTGATCGTTTAAATGTTTATAGTGCAAGTCAAAAGGGTATGGAAAAATGTTGCCAGATATTAAAAAAAGAAAAAATGTTTGCTTTGACAGATGCGATGCCTTTACATGATATTGAGCATCTTTCTATTATTAAAGGCGATACTTTATCCATGTCAATTGCAGCGGCAAGTATACTTGCAAAAGTGACAAGAGATCATTTAATGATTGAATACGCAAAGAAGTATCCTCAATATGGTTTTGAAAAACATAAAGGATATGTTACAAAAGCTCATAAAGAAGCACTTGCTAAATATGGACCTTGTCCGATACATCGTAAATCATTTAAACCTGTTCAAATGGTTATGAAAGAACAAATGTCATTCGACATTTAGTTCTTTTTTATTTTTTTAAAAAAAAGAAGAAAAAAAGTAAAAAATGGCTTATATACGTAGTGAGGTGATGATATTGAAAGAAATCTTACTATTTTTTGCTTTAAAATATGATGGAGATTTTCAAAGTATTTTAAAAGCGCTACAAAGAAAAGAAAAAGTAACGAATCAACAAAGAGAGGAGGCAGTTTCGAAAGTACAATCAAAGTATACAACGATTTTATGTGATGACTACCCAGAAGCATTAAAACAGATTTCATGTCCACCATTTGTCTTGTTTTATCATGGGAATTTGTCATTGTTAGATGAAAAATGTATTGGTGTTATTGGTAAAAGAGTACCAAGTGAATATGGAACAAGTGTAACCGATAAAATAGTGTGTGATTTGGTAAAAAATGAATATACTATTGTAAGTGGTATGGCTCTTGGAATTGATACACTGGCTCATCGCAGTGCCATGAATAATCATGGGAAAACGGTTGCTGTTTTAGGAAGTGGCATTAATTATTGTTATCCAAAAAGAAACAGAGAGCTCTATTTGAAACTTAAAGAAGAGCACTTAATTGTGAGTGAGCATCCTAATGATTATGTGCCACAAGCAAAAGATTTCCCAAGTAGAAATCGTTTAATTGCTGGGCTTAGTGAATCAGTTGTGGTAACAGAAGCGGAAAAAAGATCGGGAACCATGATTACGGTAGGGTATGCCCTTGACCAGGGAAAAGATATTTTTTGTGTACCCTCAAGAATAGGAGATCCTATTGGTTGTAATTTACTGATACAACAAGGGGCAAAACTTATTTTAGATATAAATGATATTATAGAAGAATAGAGAAATGGAGTTGACAAAGTGAAAAAAAACAATAATAATAGTTTTTGCGTAAAGGAGGATACATTATGTACGATAAATTAGTTATTGTGGAATCTCCTTCTAAATCAAAAACAATAGAAAATTATTTAGGGAAGGACTATCATGTTACTTCTTCTAAAGGACATATTCGTGATTTATCTACATCAGGTAAAGATGGTTTAGGAATTGATCAAGAAAATGAATATAAACCAAAATATGTTATTTCTAAAGATAAAAAAGATGTTGTTAAGGAATTAAAGGCTGCAGTAAAAGAAGCAAAAACAGTTTATCTAGCAACCGACCCTGACCGTGAAGGGGAAGCAATTTCTTGGCATCTTGCAGATGTTTTAGGTTTAGATATGGATGCGGATAACCGTGTTGTTTTTAATGAGGTTACAAAAGATGCCGTCGTGGATGCTTTAAATCATCCTCGTAAAATAGATCAAAATCTTGTTAAATCACAAGAAACAAGAAGAGTATTAGATCGTATTATTGGATTTAAGCTTTCTAAACTCTTACAAAGAAAAATTAAATCAAAATCTGCAGGACGTGTTCAATCGGTAGCGTTACGTTTGATTGTTGAAAAAGAACGTGAAATTGAAGCATTTGTTCCTGAAGAATATTGGAAAGTAAAAGCAAACTTTATCAAAGATGATATTGATTTTGTAGCAGAACTTAACAAAAAAGGGACAAAGAAAGTAAAAATTTCAAATGAAGCAGAAGCACTAGAAATCTTTAATGCATTATCAAAATCATTTGTTGTTGATAGTGTTAAAAAGACAAGTAAGAAAAGAGAATCAAAGCCTCCTTTTATTACTTCGACATTGCAACAAGAAGCTTCTTCAAAATTAGGGTTTAAAGCAAGAAAAACAATGATGATTGCTCAAAAGCTTTATGAAGGGGTTCAACTTGAAGATGAAACAGTTGGGCTTATTACTTATATGCGTACCGATTCAACAAGACTTTCTGATGTGTTTGTTGAAAGTGCAACAAACTACATTAAAGAAAAATATGGTGCAAATTATGTTGGAAAAGTAAAAATAAGTAAGAAAAAAGAAAATGTTCAAGATGCCCATGAAGGAATTCGTCCAACAAGTGCCATGCGTACACCAGAATCTGTAAAGGAACATTTAACAAACGATGAATTTAAACTATATTCATTGATTTATGCAAGAGCAATTGCTTCTTTAATGGCTCCTTCAAAATTTGATGCAACAAGTCTTGTTTTAGAAAATAATGATTATTTCTTTAATGCAAGTGGATCTGTATTAAAGTTTGATGGGTATTTACGTGTTTATAGTCAATACGAAAAACAAAAAGATGAAGTCTTACCAGAAGTGGTAGAAAATGAAGTTTTAGAAAGTCAAAATATTGAAAAAACACAACATTTTACAAAACCACCAGCAAGATATACAGAAGCAAAACTTATCAAAGAAATGGAAGAATTAGGTATTGGTAGACCAAGTACGTATGCAATGATTATTGATACAATTCAAACAAGAGGTTATGTTGAACTTGTTGAAAAAGCGTTTAAACCAACTGAAAGTGGTATTCTTACAAGTGATCGTTTAACGCAATTCTTTAATGATATTATTAATGTTGAATATACAGCTCAAATGGAAAAAGAACTTGATGATATTGCAGAAGGCGAAGACGATTATTTTGATGCGATTGATCATTTCATTAAAAAATTCCAGCCATTATTAGATGAAGCAAATGAAAAAATGGAAGTTATTGCCCCAAAGAAAACGGGTGAAAAATGTCCAGAATGTGGACACGATCTTGTAGAACGTCATGGGCGCTATGGTAAATTTGTTGCGTGTGAAAATTATCCAGAATGTAAATATATCAAAAAAGAAAAAGTGGAACCTGAATATACTGGTGAAACTTGTCCAAAATGCGGTAGCCCAATGGTTTTCAAAACAGGGCGTTATGGCAAATTTGAAGCATGTTCAAATTATCCAGAATGTAAATATATTAAAAACTCTAGAAAAAAGGCAGAACCAGTTATGACGGATGAAGTGTGTCCTAATTGTGGATCACCTGTCGTTATTAAAAAAGGACGTTGGGGTGAGTTCAAAGCTTGCTCAAATTATCCAAAATGTAAAACAATTATTAAGTAGAACATCTGTTCTACTTTTTTAAAAAAGGAGAAAGATATGAATCAAAATCAAACAGTACATGTTATTGGAGCTGGACTTGCCGGCGTAGAAGCCGCTTATCAAGTAGCAAAGAATGGAATAAATGTTAAACTCTATGAAATGAGACCGGTTAAAATGACACCAGCACATCATACGGGTAATTTTGCGGAACTTGTTTGTTCAAATTCGTTAAGAGGGGATAATTTTAATAATGCGGTAGGTGTCTTAAAAAATGAAATGGAAAAATTAGACAGTGTTATTATTAAATTTGCTAGAGAAAACAGTGTTCCTGCTGGTGGGGCGTTAGCGGTCGATCGTGAAGCTTTTTCTAAAGCTGTTACTGATTTTATAAGTAATCAGCCCCTTATTGAAGTTATTCATGAAGAAGTTACTACTCTCCCTGAAGGACCTACAATTATTGCAAGTGGACCTCTTACAAGTGATGCTTTATCAAATGAAATCAAAGATTTATTAGGTGAAGAATATTTTTATTTCTTTGATGCGGCTGCGCCAATTATTGAAAAGGATAGTGTTAATTTTGATATAGCTTACTATAAATCAAGATATGATAAAGGTGAAAATGAATATATTAATTGTCCTATGACAGAAGATGAATTTAATCTTTTCTATGATGAGCTCATGAAAGCAGAAGTGGTTAAACCAAAAGATTTTGAAGAAAAATTCTTTGAAGGTTGTATGCCATTTGAAGAAATGGCAAGAAGAGGTAAGCAAACTTTATTATTTGGACCAATGAAGCCTGTAGGTTTATCGAAACCTGATGGAACAAGACCTTATGCAGTTGTTCAATTAAGACAAGATAATGTGCAAGCAAGTTTATATAATATTGTTGGTTTCCAAACGCATTTAACATGGCCTGAACAAAAAAGAATTATTCATCTAATTCCTGGACTTGAAAATGCAACATTTGTAAGATATGGTGTAATGCATCGTAATTCATTTATCTGCTCACCTAAATATTTAAATCAAGATTATAGTTTAAAAAATCATGAGGGACTTTATATTGCTGGGCAAATTACAGGTGTTGAAGGTTATGTAGAATCGGCACAAAGTGGAATGATAGCAGGAATGAATATGGTTCGCCATTTAAATAAGCAAGAACCAATTATTTTTCCTCGAGAAACGGTAATGGGTGCTTTATCTTATTATATTACACATTGTGAAGCAGAACATTTCCAACCAATGAAAGCTAACTTTGGTATTTTACCTGATTTAGAAACGCGTGTAAAAAAGAAATTAAGAAAAGAAGCTTATGCTAATAGAGCGGTTGAAGTAATGGATGAATTTATCAATGGACTTAAATAAAGATAAAGAAAGCTTTATGGATTATTTAAAATACCAAAAACATTATTCTGAAAATACAATTGAAAATTATGAAAGAACACTCAATGAGTTTATCGGATTTTTAAACAAAGAAAGCATTGATGCGTTTTCAAAGGTGAAATATCCTTTAATGAGAGGTTATTTAACGTATTTAAATGAAAAGGGTGTATCTAAAAATACGATTAATAATCGTATTAGTTGTTTGCGTTCTTTATACAAATATTTAGTCAAAGAAGAATTGGTTGAAAATAATCCAATGACACTTATTGAAAATGTTAAGATATCTAAAAGAAATCCAGATTTTCTATTTCCAGAGGAAATGATTGAATTATTAGATAGTATTGATACAAGCGATGATTTAGGTGTTCGTAATAAAGCTATGTTAGAGCTTATGTATGCTTCAGGCTTGCGTTGTTCAGAAGTGGTGAATCTAACATTAAATGTGATTGATTTTGATAATCGTATTCTTTTGATTCATGGAAAAGGGAACAAAGATCGTTATGTACCATTTCATGAATATGCTTCTAAATGGCTTATAAAGTATCTTGAAGAAGGTAGGGGTAATCTTGTAAGTCCAAACGAAGGACCGGATTATGTTTTTGTTAATAACAGAGGACAACAAATGACGAATAGAGGCGTTCAAGATATTATTAAAAGAATTGGAAGAAATTATGATCCTACTAAAAAAATACATCCTCATACATTTAGACATTCTTTTGCCACACATTTATTAAATGCGGGTGCAGATATTCGTACTGTTCAAGAATTACTAGGTCATGAAAATCTTTCAACAACACAAATTTATACACATATTACAAAAGAACGTCTAAAAGATGTTTATTTACAGGCACATCCACGAAATAAAGAATAAAAAAGTCTTGTTTTGTGTTGAATGTTATGATAATATACTTAAGGTATTAAAAAATACACACATTATGAATTCATTTATCGAGTGCCTAATGGTGGTAAATGTTTGAAATAATGGAGGAAAAAAACGAAAAAGGAGGAAATTACACATGTCAGTAATTTCAATGAAAAAATTATTAGAAGTAGGTGTTCATTTCGGACATCAAACAAAAAGATGGAATCCAAAAATGGCTCCATACATTTTCACATCAAGAAATGGTATTTACATTATTGATTTACAAAAATCATCTAAAAAAATCGATGAAGCTTATAAAGCAATGAATGAAATCGCTGAAAAAGGTGGAAAAGTTTTATTTGTAGGAACTAAAAAACAAGCTCAAGAAGCTGTTAAAGAAGAAGCTATCCGTTCAGGAAGTTACTATGTTAACTCACGTTGGTTAGGTGGAACATTAACAAACTTTAAAACAATTCAAAAAAGAATTAGAAGATTAATTGAATTAGAAAAAATGGAAAAAGATGGAACTTTTGATCTTTTACCTAAAAAAGAAGTTATCTTACTTAAAAAAGAAGCAGCTAAGTTAGAAAAGAACTTAGGTGGTATCAAAGAAATGAGAAGATTACCAAGTGCTTTATTTGTAGTAGATCCTAAAGCTGAACACAACGCTGTTGCTGAAGCAAGAATCTTAGGAATCCCTGTATTTGGTATTGTTGATACTAACTGTGATCCAGATGAAGTTGATTATGTAATCCCAGCAAATGATGATGCTATTAGAGCTGTTAAATTAATTGTTGCAGCTATGGCTGATGCAATTTGTGAAGCAAAAAGTGAACCTTTAACTGTTGCTTATGTTAAAGATGAAGATGAAAAAGAAGTAACTATGAATGATGCTGTATCTTCTGTTGAAAACAATAATAGAAGAGGGCCAAGAAATAAAGCTGGTAGACCAGCTCAAAGAAGAGAAGCTAAACCAACTCAAGAATAATCAAGGCTGGAAATCATAAATATGTTGTGATGGGAAAGCAAAGCTTTCCCTTTTTAATAAATAAAAATGGAGGACAAAAAAATGGCAATTAGTGCAAAATTAGTAAAAGAATTACGTGAAAAAACTGGTGCTGGAATGATGGATTGTAAAAAAGCATTAGAAGCATGTGATGGTGACATCGAAGCATCATTCGACTGGTTAAGAGAAAAAGGAATTGCAAAATCTGCAAAAAAAGCTGACAGAATTGCTGCTGAAGGTTTATCAGCATTCGCAATCAACGGTAACGTTGCAGCTATGGTTGAAGTTAACTCTGAAACTGACTTCGTAGCTAAAAACGCTGAATTCGTTGCATTAGTAAACACAGTTTGTGAAGCAGTTGCTGCTAACAATCCTGCTGATTTAGAAGCCGCAAAAGCAATCGAAGTTGATGGAAAAACTCTTGAAACTACAATTGCTGAAGCTTCAGGAAAAATTGGAGAAAAATTATCTTTAAGAAGAATTAAAACTTTCACTAAAGATGATAACGAAGTATTTGGTGCTTACTCACATATGGGTGGGAAAATGGTATCAATCGTTAAATTAGCTGATGCTACTGAAGAAAAAGCAAAAGACATCGCTATGCATGTTGCTGCTATCAACCCAAAATACATCTCTCAAGATGAAATTCCACAAGCTGAAAAAGATAGAGAAGATGCTGTACAAACTGAAATTATGGCAAATGATCCAAAATTAGCTAATAAACCTGAAAAAGTATTAGAAGGTATTAAACGTGGTAAATTAAATAAAGTATTCTCTGAATGGTGTTTATTAGATCAAGAATTTATTAAAACACCAAAAGAAACAGTTGCTAAATACTTAGGAAATAGTAAAGTATTAGAAATCGCTCGTTTCCAAGTTGGTGAAGGTATCGAAAAGAAAGAAGAAAACTTTGCTGAAGAAGTAGCTGCACAAATGAAACAATAATTATCAAGGACACTTTAAGTGTGTCCTTTTTTTGAAAGAAGAAGGAGATTATCTTATGAAATACAAAAGAGTCTTATTAAAATTAAGTGGAGAAGCATTAGCTGGTGAAGACAATTTTGGTATTAATGCTAAAACCGTAGCAGATATTGCAAGACAAATTAAAGAAGCTAAAGAACTAGGTGTTGAAATTGCTATTGTATGTGGTGGTGGAAACATTTGGCGTGGTGTCACAGGTGCACAAATGGGAATGGAACGTTCTTCAGCGGACTACATGGGAATGTTAGCTACTGTTATGAACGGTTTAGCTGTACAAAATGCTTTAGAACAATTAGGAATTCAAACACGTTTACTTTCAGCAATTGAAATGCGTCAAGTTGCTGAACCTTACATTAGAAGACGTGCTGTAAGACACTTAGAAAAAGGTAGAATTGTTATTTTTGGTGCAGGAACTGGTAGCCCATATTTTACAACTGATACAACAGCTGCTTTAAGAGCTGCTGAAATTAATGCAGATGTTATTTTAATGGCTAAAAATGGTGTTGACGGTGTTTATTCAGCAGATCCAAAATTAGATGCAAATGCTGTTAAATTTGATGAAATTTCTTATGCTGATGTTTTAACTAAGGATTTAAAAGTAATGGATCAAACAGCTATTACCTTATGTAAAGATAATAATATTGATTTATGTGTATTCAATATGCAAGAAGATGGTAATATTGCCAAAGCTTGTGATGGTCAAAAAATTGGAACAACAATTTCTGGAGGAAAATAAAATGATTAACATGATCTTAGACGACGCAAACGATAGAATGCAAAAAGCTATTGAAGCTTATCAAAGAGATTTAGCTACTGTAAGAACAGGTAGAGCAACTCCAGCAATGCTTGATCGTGTAATGGTTAATTACTATGGTTCACCAACACCAATTAATCAAATGGCTGGTGTTTCTGTTGTAGAAGGAAGACAATTAGTGATCAAGCCTTATGATAAATCTGCTTTAAAAGATATTGAACATGGAATTTATGAAGCTGATTTAGGCTTAACTCCTCAAAATGATGGAGAAATTATCCGTATTACAGTACCTGCTTTAACAGAAGAAAGACGTAAAGAATTTGCTAAAAACGTATGGAAATTTGCTGAACATGCAAAAGTTGCGGTTAGAAATATCCGTCGTGATGCAAATGATGAAATCAAAAAATGTGATGGTAGTGAAGATGAAATCAAAGATGGACAAAATAGAGTTCAAAAATTAACAGATAAATTTGTTAAAGAAATTGATGAAATTGGAAAAGCTAAAGAAAAAGATATTATGACA
>OGPD01002691.1_pt1 | contig 10287 bp, 6 predicted proteins | sample 1552861 | NCBI WGS metagenome assembly OGPD01 (sample SAMEA2580280, study PRJEB22360) | human gut metagenome | biome: human gut; feature: human-associated habitat; material: faeces | place: Denmark | collected 2008/2010
ACCGCATTCGGTGGTTTTGGTGGGCCTGAACCCCCTCAAAGCCAATGGCCTGACCTGCTTGCGGAGTGAAGGTGGCACGAATGGCTTTGGCCACGACCTTGGAGAACTGCACGCGGTTGTAGTTGGCTCCCGCGTAAGTAGGCGTACGCACCTGGTTCGGCAGGACATGCCATGCGCCGGCCTCATCCTGATATTCAAGCGTGTACACCGACGGCTCACTGTAGCCGGAAATCGTCTGGCTGGACGAGGTCTGGTAGAAGTACAAACGCACGTCGTCGATGTTCTGCACGCCGTTCTTGAACGTTACGGTCAGCGAATCCTTGGCGTTCTTGGATCCCTTGGTGCCCCAGAAGGATTCCATCACGTTCTTGCCGTCCACTGCATTGGTTGCCGGGTAGCCCTTGGTTTCGTAAGTGGCTTCCACATCGGCGTCCTTGGCCACGTTGGTCTGGCTCTTGGACGCTTCGTCCACGTTCTGTCCGGACTGCGCGAAGATCTGCGTAACCCTGCTGTTCGATGCGTAGGTCACTTCGTTGGCGTTCGGCATGGTGGCGGTGGTCGCGCCGGTGATCACCGCTCCGGAATCATCGGCAACCTCAACGGTTCCACTGGCCGGATCGTAGATGAGGTGGGCGAGCTTATCGGAGGTGAACACGGCGTTGCCGTCCACATACAGGGTGTATCCCTTCGGAGCGTTGTAGGTGCCGTCGTTGTTCCATACGATCGACAGATCCTGCCCGTGGTAGCTCAGGTTGTTGACGGTGAAGTGGTTCCAACCGGGAATCTCGATCGGATTGAGTTCGATCTTGTTGTCTTCACGCGGAACCATACCTGCCACGTCTTCCACAATCGTCCAGTTGGTGGTGCCAAGCTGGGTGTGGTGAATCCAGGAACGGTAGGTGATCTTTCCACCGTTCTTGCTGGCGTCGGCGTTCTTCTCCGGAATCGTGCTTCCTGCGGAATTATTATCCATATTCCAGAATTCGTTCTGGTCCGGATACTGGTTGTCGCCTCCCTGATAATGCGAGAACGCCACCCAATACAGCAGTTTCTTGAACGATTCGTTCGTGATATATCCGTTGTCTGCAGCATTATAATCACGGATTCCCGCAGAATAGATTTGCAGCAGCGGAGTTGCATTGATAATGGAGAAATTGTTTGATCCTGGGAAATTCAGCGCCTTCTTGTCTGCCTGATTCGCGGTGAAGAACGGGAAAATCGGGAATTCGTCGGCATCTTCGAACAAGCGCAACGCACTATCGTAATCATCATTGCCGGTCGGCATCAGACCTTCGGAATACGGATAGTAGTTGTTGAGTTCCTTGTATTTCGCGAATTGACCGTCGTTCAGCCACTTGTGCAGCAGCAGTTTGCTGTCGGAATCCCACAGGTTGCCGAGCACATCCTGCTTGATGGCGTCGGCGATCTGCTGCATTTCAGCGGCTTTTTCGGTGTCTCCGGCAGCCTTGTATGCTTGCGCGGCGGCATTGGCGTTGGCCCACATGTTGGCGGAACCGTCGGCACGGTCCATACGCTGGCCGGAACGACCGGGTTCGGAGAACGACACCGCGTCGGCATCGTTGCCGGTCATGGACCACCACGACCAGTCGATCAGATTGTTGCCGTTGCTATTCTGGTTGTCGTTGCTGTCTGGCTCGCTTTGCGAATTGAGCAGACCTTTGACATCTTCGGAACCGTAATCACCCAACGCTTCAGCCAATGATGACGGGCCGCCGTGCACCTTGTAGGAGTCCCAACCGGCCTTGGTGATGTACTGCGTGTAGCTGTGGTTCCAATTGGCTGGTCGTGGTAGTAGTAATACCCGGACTGGCCTTTCTTGGCTGTCTGCCCGGCCGACACCCAAGTGCCGTACGAGGATTCGGCGTTACGGAACCACTTGGTGTCGTTGATGAACATGCCGGATGTCAGCACGATCTGGTTGTTGTATCCGAGCACGCCTTCGATGGAGGTCGGATACTGGAACGTATTGCCCGGCATATTGGCGTCCAACATGTTGAAACGGCTCAGCCACCAGCGGTAGAACACAGTTTTGTCGATATTGTGTTCCTGGGTTTCCACGTAAGGAATGTTATCGACCCACCACTGGTTGTAGGTGGTCACGGAATCCTTGTAGGAAGCGGCCGGATCGGTGAGATCGCCGTTGAATCGGGCTTCGTATTCCGCGGTGGAGTCCGGCAACTCGTTGGCGATCAGGCCAAGCTGCAGCTTGGTGGTTTGTGGCACGTTCGCTTCCAAGGTGAGGGTGGAAGCGAGTTTGCCGTCCTTTACGGTGAAACCGTTGCCGGAGAACCGTGGATAGATGGTGGTCAGATCGTTCTTCACATTGAAGCGACCGGTCAGTTCAGTGTCGCCGTCATTGCCGTCTTGTGCGAATGGCGAGGCTGCTGTCAGCGTTACGTCACCGCCGGTGGTGCTGGTGATGGTGAAATTCGCGACCATCACATTGGTGTAGGTGATGTACTTGACTTCGGTGACGGTAATGGTCTTGTCGCCGTTGGTGAATTCCGTGGTGAAGTAGCTTGGCGTCTGCTTGCGCTTGTCGGTGTTCTCGCGCAGGGTCTGCTTGGAACCGCCAATGCTTACCTCAACGGTAAAGCCGTCGTTGCCGGTCTGATCCCAGTATGCGACATCTCCTACGAAACCAAGTGCTTCCGGCGTATGCGTGTACATGAATGCGGCACGGCCACGTGAGAACAGGTATTCGTTCTTGTCTGCGCCCGCATAGTTGTAGTTGCCAGCATCGTTGGTGCCGGTACCGTTTGGTGCGGTGCCTGTGCGCGTCAGCATCTTGTCGATCCAGAAGTCGTGTGCGGTGTCGGTTCCGGCACCGTTGGCAACATCCGCATCGAACACCTGCTTGAGGTAGCTTGTCGAGGGATCGAAAGCGACGCCGGTGCCCGGAATCGGGTCGGCGGCCCCCTTGAAACTCGGATACCCCATGGCAGAGTTCGGATTGGCCAGCGCGTCATTGGCGTATGCGGTCGTCACACCGCCAGACAACAGTGTGGCCACTGCCGTCAGCACGCCCAATGACGTGACAATCCCTTTCTTCCTTGTTGATGGTGTCATCAATTCCTCCTACATGGACCATCGTTGGCCCTTGGTTGCCAAGGCTCGTTCCCTGGCATCCAACTTTCTTTCTGTAGGAATGAGAGTCGTGCGATGGACATGAGATTGGAGCGTCCACCGACATTTCAAGAATACATGACGCGAATACGGTTTCGCAAATTTTCTTTCAGTTTTCTCCAATGCTTTTCTAAGTGAACTGCCATACGATGGCTTTTATGCGAAAAGGAAAGTTTTCGCATTTTCCCGTCTTATACTAGGGGCTATGACAAAACCGGCCACCCCATAAGGGGCAGCCGGTCTCTCATTCCAGTCAGCGCGGCGCATTCGGCTCCAATCGATCACGCCGCGCTCACCCGCTTCCCGGCACCATGGCACCCATAGCGCCGGGTAGCAAGTCTTTCTTTTGTTTAGCTGCGCAACCACACGTTCATTTGGCCGAGTTCGCGGTTGGCCCATGCGTAGTAGGGCACCAGCTTGAGCGACGTCCGCTCATCTGAGGCGTCACGCTGAGCGGACATGTACAACGGGGCGTCCACGGCATCCGCAGCCTCACGAACGGCAGGCAACGTCACCGCGTCAACACCTCCAAGCAAATCACTCTCGAAAGTAACCGTGGCATCCGCAGCATCCACGCCATCAGCAAGACGGTACGTCCACAGATCGCCGGCATTATCGGCTTGCTCCGCGCAATAGACGAGCGGACCTCGCATCACCGCAACACGACCTGCATCGCAACGCACATGAGAGTTGGCACGCACCAATCGCACTGCCATATCAAGATCCAGCACCACATGCAATGCAGTTCCCGGAGCAACTGCGAAATATACGAAACCGTTTTCCGGAGCCGTCTTCACAGCAACACCATCGCATGTCAGCGCATAGGAATCAGCCGACCATGTGGGAATACGCACGCCGAAACGTACCGAATCAGCCGCCTCAGCGGGCAATTCCACCATGTACTCAATATGACCGTTCCACGGAAAATCGGAACGCTGCTCCACATGCAACCCGGAATCAAAACTTGCCTGATTCGCAATGAACTGGTGAGCGAGCACCGTGCGACCGCCGTCACGTTCGGTATACACATAACGGTCCACCGACGCGATCAATCGCGCGACATTAGCTGGGCAGCATGCGCAGCCAAACCAATCGACACGATGCGAAAGCACATGATGCCGATCCGGATTGTCCAAACCGTCCGGCGAAGTCTCCAACGCATTCACATAGTAATACTGCTTGCCATCAAGGCTGATGCCCGCGATGGCACCATTGAACAGCTCACGCTCAAGCACGTCGGCATATTCACCATTCGGTTCCAACAGAAGCATTTGGCGGGCAAACATGCTCATCGCCACAGAAGCGCACGTTTCGCCATACATGGTGTCGTTCGGCAGATCGTAATCGTACGTGAACGACTCCCCCACATGTGTGGAACCGATCGCACCCGTTACATACATGCGTTTCGACACGATGTTGTTCCAAAAACGATGCGCCGCATCCAGCAAGCCCTGATCGCCGGTAATACGCGCCACATGTGCGATTCCAGTGCATAAATAGGCCACGCGCACAGCATGGCCGTCAGCGGTCTGCTGCTCGCGCACCGGCTGCGCGGCTTGGAAGTACGTGGGCTTGTAGAATCCCAGATCCCGGAAAATGTAGTCGTTGTCGACAGCGGCGATCTGCTTGGCGTAGAACTGCGGATCCTGACCACGCACGTCGATGAGATACCGCGCCAGATTCAGATAGCGCTCCTCACCGGTCGCATCATACAGCTTCGCCAACGCCAATTCGATTTCCGGATGCCCATCAGCACCGTGGATCTTGCCGTCCTCCGGGCCGAAATTGGCATCGATGCAATCCGCCATACGGCACGCCACGTCAAGCGCCTGCTGGTTACCGGTCACCTCATGATAGGCGACAGCAGCCTCAATATAGTGGCCCATGACATACATTTCATGGCTTTGCTGAATCAGTGTGAAACGCTCACGATGCGCCCATTCACCGGTTTTGATTTGGTACGGAGTGTCCAAATATCCGTCCGATTGTTGCGCACGCGCGATGAGGTCGACGGTTTCATCGCACAGTTCCCGCAATTGCGGATCAGGATGATACGACAGTGCGTAAGCCGCTTCCTCCAACCACTTATATATGTCGGAATCCTGGAAGACCATGCCATGAAATTCACCGGCCTCATCACCGGCTGCGATACGCAGATTCTCCACGGCATGACTTTTATTATCGGCAAGCTGATTGCCAGCCGGATCATCCGGAACTTCAGTGGCAATCTCATCATTCATCACACCCCACTGATAGGGAATGACGGATTCAACGATCTGGTCGCGACGCTGCTTCCAGAAAGGAGAAGTAATAGTTACATTCATGATATTTCCTTAAGATTAAGGACTTCGCCAGCCCTTGACGGCTCTTGGCTACTCCGCCTTCGGTCCTGCTCAGGCCGGAGCCTGGAAACAGTCCACTGGGCTGTCTCCCAAGGGCTGACATCGCCAGGTGTCAGCCCTTGACGGCTCCAGCCATAAACCCTTTGACGTAGTACTTCTGGAGGGCTAGGAAGAGGATGGCTGCGGGGATCATCAGAATTACGACGCCAGCTTCGGTGGCACCGTAATCAATGACGCCCATAGTCTGCTGACGCATGTTCACCAAAGCGAGCGGCAGCGTGGCGTTCGACGAACTCGACAGGTACAGCGGAATCATGAAATTGTTCCAAGCCTCAAGGAAAGCAAGCAGACCGACAGTGACCATCGACGGCTTGACGACCGGCACCAGAATCTTAATCAGCGACTGCAGGGAGTTGCAGCCATCGACCATGGCGGCCTCTTCCATATCCTTCGGAATCGCATCGAAAGCATTACGCATGATGAACGTGCTCATCGGCAGCTGGAACAAGGTAATAACCAAACCGACACCCAGCAAGGAATCGTTCAGACCAATATCCTTGTACCACACCATCAGCGGAATCAGCAGAGACGCATACGGCACCATCAAAATGGACAGCGTCACCATGAATCCGAGATTGCGGCCCGGATAGTCGAAACGGGAGAACGAATAGCCTGCGAGCGTGCACACCACCACGGAGAACACCACGGCGACCAACGTCACCACCACCGAGTTGAACAGGTACTTCGGCAGGCCTTCCTGGTAGCCGAACAACGTCAGATAGTTGTTCACACCCCAGCCCTTGGATTGTGCGGAACCAGGCTGCGGACTGAACGAGCAGACCACCACCCAGATCAGCGGCGAAATGAAGACCAGAGCCAGCAGACCTTCGAGAATATAGACGATTACGCGCTTCCACAATGGAGTAGTCATGTGAGTTCCCTCCCCTTGCTCACTTGGTGTTGTCGCGCATACCGCGCATCTGGATGGAATTGATCACCACGAGGGCCGCAAGCACGATCAGCGACAGTGCGGCCGCCATGCCCAGATCCTTCTTGGAATCGAATGCGAAGTTGTAGATGAGCTGCACTACGGTCATGGTGGAATTGTTCGGACCGCCCTTGGTCAGAATGAAGAACTGGTCGAACGCGAGGATGGAACCGGTGACGCAGTAGATCAGGCACATCACGATGGTCGGCTTCATCAGCGGCAGGGTGATGGAACGGAAAATGCGCCACGTGCCAGCACCGTCCATGCGCGCGGCCTCATACAGGTCGCCCGGAATGGCTTGCAGGCCGATCATCATGAGCAGCATGTAGTAGCCGGAGAAACGCCAGACGATCACAATAATGGTGGCCCACAGCGCGCTCTGGCCGGTGGCGAGCACGGAGCCGCCCTCATCCATCAATCCGAAGAAGCTCAGGATCTTGGTGACGGGGCCCACCTGCGGGGAGTACAGCGCGTAGAACAGCAGCGAAGCGGAGGCGAGACCGGTTGCGGACGGCAGCAGGAAGCACGTGCGCAGCATATTGTTCCACTTGGTGCTTTCCTGCACGATCAGCGCCAGGCCAAGGCCGAGCACCAGCAGGAAAATCGTGACGATCACGGTGTATTCAAGTGTGAACAACACCGACTGTCCGAGCAGTTTATTTTCGAAAACCTTGACGAAATTCTCAGGGAAATTCCAACCACGGTTACCGCCCATCAACGACCAGCGGGAACCGGCCATGATGACGAGCAGTACGATTGGCACGAAGAACAGCATGATGATCATCAGCCAATCAGGCAGCGCATACAGCAGGCCACGACGGGTTGCCTCCGCCTTGGCCTTGGAACGATGCGTCTTCACTGGCGCAGCGTTCTTGGAAACAGTAGTCATATTCCCTCCTTGGAACACTTTTGGCGACTCTCTCTTGAATCGTTCGGGGTTTTCGACATAAATGGCCAAGCGATTGGATATGCGTTTGGAAGTGCGATTCCGTCTCGTGCGGCCGTTGAAATCCGCCATGAAGACCGACATTGTTTTTGAAGTATTGTCGATCTCCATGGCAGACCACAACTGTGGTCTGTCGATTTTTGTTTTCGATATTCAGTTATTCGATATTCAGTTGTTCTTAAGTTATGTAAATCGGGGAAAGGAGAAAAAGGAGGAGAAGTTTGTTTTCAGTGGCTCACCTCACTGACCCAGCACGTCGGTGATGGCCTGGTTGTCGGCCTTGAGATCGCCATCGCCCCAGACTGCGTTCTGGATGAGCAGCTGCCACGGGGAACCGGCTGCGTTGAAGGCCTCATTGAAAGCTGCGGACTTCGGGGTCTGGCCATTGCCGTCGATGATTACGGAGTTGATGGTCTGGACGCGAGGATCGGCATCGTCGTAGGCGGTCTTCAGGGTCTGGATGTTGGATGCGGTGTCGCCGTTGGCTGCGAAGACTTCCTTCTGGGCGTCATCGCTCATGAGCCATGCGAGGAAGTTCCAAGCCTGAGCGACGTGCTTGCAGTCCTTGGAGATGCCCATGGCATCGCCGCCGAGGAACGTGGAGGTCTTGCCTTCCTTGGTGCCCGGGATCGGGGTGACACCCACTTCGAAGCCGCCGTCCTTCTCAGCATCGAACAGAGCAGTGGTGGAGGGGTTCGGGGAAGGCATAACGCCAATCTTGCCGTTGGCGAACGGAGCGGTCCAGGTGGCACCGGTTTCTTCCTTGGAGCCTGCGCCCAAGCCGTTGGTGGTGTTGGCGAGTTCCTTGTAGGCGTCGAGCACGGCCTTCATGGAATCGTTGTCGAGGGTGGCTTCGGTGCCATCTGCGTTCATCACGGATTCGCCGTCAGCCCACACGGACGGGAACAGGTCGAACACGAGAGCGCCACCGGACTGGCCGGCCAAGTAGGAGCCTGCCACGCCGTCCTTGTTGAGGGCCGCGACCGCCTTGGCCTGCTCAACGAACTCGTCGATGCTGCTCGGACCCTTCTCCGGGTCAAGGCCTGCTTCCTTGTACAGATTCTTGTTCCATACCATCACGGAAACGTCGGTGATGAACGGCAGCGTGTATTCCTTGCCATCCACGGTACCGGCTTCAATGTGGCCCTGCTGCAGGTCGGACTTGTTGTCGAGTCCGTCGATCTGCTTGGTGATGTCGGTGAAGATGCCTTCAGAAGCCCAGTACGGAATACGCACCACGTCACCGGCGAGAATGTCCGGAAGGGAATCGGTCTGGGAAGCACCACCAACCTTGCCTTCCATATCGTCGTTCGGAATGATTTCCAGCTTGACCTGGTTCTTGTGGGAGGCGTTGTAGGCCTTCACCGCGTTCTTGGCCTGACGCTCCAGAGGGGAACGGGTCCACAGGGTGATCTCGGTACCATCGTCGGGGCCCTTGGCCGGAGCCGCGGATCCACCACTGCTGGAACCACCGCCGCATGCAGCCATCGGAATAAGCAACGCGGTTGCCGCGATGCCGGCAATAACGCGAGTGACCTTGTTGAAAGACACCATGTCTACTTCTTTCTCTATGTATCGCTCAGCTTTGAGCCATCCGGCGGGCCTTCCGCCGTCTGCCTTCACGATTTCCGGTTGTTCTCCTTCGATTGAACCGTAGTGCGAAAGCCTTTTCTCAGTATATGGTTTTCTCCAGATTTTGCAAAATCGCTTTCGCACATCAGAATGCAAAGGTATTCATGTCGATAAAACCGTTATAAATAAACGATTCTTAGCATTTTAAGAATCGTTTATGACAGCAAAAAATGACGTGAGATGCAGAAAATGCGAAAGAAAAATGTGTTCATTTTCGCAAATGCGAAAGTTTCGCAATTTGCAAGTGAAAATGTCAGCAATCGGCTATATAAAGCCGTTTTGTCCACTTTTTGACACAATGCGAAAACTTTCGCAGTTTTGTCGTATAATATTACGCAATACAAGGGCGGCGAAGCGCATCGACGCGCAGCCAACGTTTTCGTCACACCGTAAAAAAGGGGAACATCATGGCAACTGCAGATACTCACTCAACAGCAAGGCTTGAAGATGTAGCAGCGCTGGCCAACGTGTCTTTGGCAACGGCTTCAAAGGCGCTGCATGGCAAACCGCGCGTCAGCGAAGACACCCGCGAGCGCGTGATGGAGGCAGCGCGGCAACTCAACTATTCCCCGAACAAGCTGGCGCAATCGTTGGCAAGCGGCAGAAGCGGAACCATCGGTTTGGTCACTTCCGATCTGCAAGGCCGTTTCTCCACGCCTATTCTTATTGGCGCCGAAAACGAGCTGCGCGCACAATCGACATCGGTACTACTCGCCAATGCTCGCGGTGACGATGCGCTGGAACGCAGCCATGTAGAGAAACTGCTGTCGCTGAAAGTGGACGGCCTGCTGATTGTGCAGTGCGAGACGAATCCGCGCCCGTCGCTGGGGCGTGATTGGGGCGTGCCGCTGGTGTATGTGTATGGTCCTTCCACCGACACCAACGATTGTTCGGTGACGTGTGACAATGTGGACGCCGGGCGCATGGCCGTGAATCATTTGATTTCGTGCGGACGCAACCGTATCGCCATTATTGGCGGCGATGAAACGTATACGGCCTCCACCGACCGCACCAAGGGCGCGTTGGAAGCGTTGGCCGAGGTTGGTTTGGAACCGGCTGGCCCGATTCGCTATGGCCGTTGGGACGAGAATTGGGGGCGTGCCGCCACCAGACTGCTGCTCGACCAAGGCGTGAAGTTCGACGCCGTGGTATGCCAGAGCGATCAGCTGGCACGAGGATGCATTGACGCGTTGAAGTCGCAGCATCTACGCATTCCTGAGGATGTGGCGGGG
>OGPD01002699.1_pt1 | contig 10259 bp, 7 predicted proteins | sample 1552861 | NCBI WGS metagenome assembly OGPD01 (sample SAMEA2580280, study PRJEB22360) | human gut metagenome | biome: human gut; feature: human-associated habitat; material: faeces | place: Denmark | collected 2008/2010
TGCTGCCACTGGGCAACGGGCTGGGCGGCACCTTGCTGCGGCACGAACGTAAAGGTGTCCCGAGGCTGCTCCGGGGCGTAAGAAATCGTCTGTTGCGGCTCTTCCGCGTGGGGTTGTGCAGGCTGAACCGGAGCTTGCTGCTCCGCCGCATACGGCTGCACGGGTTGAACTTGCGGTTCCGCCTGAGGCCGCGCGGGGGCGGGCTGCGTTTCGGGAATGGTGAGGGCCAGCAGCGGGTTTTCCCCGGCGAGAAGGTTCACGGCCTTGGCGGCGGCATCCGTCGGCGAAGCCAAGTGGATGTTCACCTGCGGCGCGAATGTTCCCGTTCCCGCACGCGGTTCTTCCGGCTGAAAATCAAAGGTGTCGTGCTCGGACGGCGGTTCCCAGAGCTTGAGCGGATCCCCTGCGTCCTTTTTCGGCGCGGCGGGCGTTTCCTCAGGCGTCAGGGAGAAGGGCGGATCCATGCTGAGCGGCTCCTCGCGCTTGGGCGCGGGCCTTTCCTCTTCATCATGGATGTCGAACAGCGCGATGACGTCGGCGGCCGTTTCCCCTTCCGCTTTTTTGTCCTTGTGGGGCAACCCGATTTTGGGCAGGGCGACCTTGGGCATGGATACCTTGGAAAGGCGCTCCGGCAGGTCGTCGAGAGAGAAGGGCGTCCCGCTCAGCTGTTCTCTCAGCAGGGCCCACCCCTTGCGGATAAGCGCGATCCACGCGATGCCGAAGGCCATCTCAAGGGAGATGAACAACAAGAACAGCCAGATCAGGGAAGACCCCACCGGACTGAACAGGGTGGTGAACTTGGTATAGAGGCTCATGCCGAGCATACCTCCGCCCCGGACGTCTCCGATGCCGAGGTTCCAGGCCGCACCGAGGGAAATGAGGCAAGCCGCCAGAAGGGTGAAGCCGAACCAGCGCCACCACGGCATGGTGAACCATGTGGAGACGCAGCCCGCTCCCCAAGCGAGGAAGACGAGGGGCCAGACAAGCGCGGCGAACCCGAAAATATCGACCAGAAGCCCGCTGAGGTACGCGCCGAAGAGCCCGGCGTAATTTTTGACGATTGCAGGGTTGCTCACGGCATGGTTGATGCTGGGGTCGTTCTGATCAAAGGACACCAGGCTCAAGAGCACCAGCAGTCCCCAGAAAATAAGAAAAAGCCCAAACAGTTCCCGGGCGATCTTGCGTCCGTCCGTAATGGCAACCTCCTCCGGCGCTCTCCGTTTTGTCTGCATGATAGAGATATAAGGCGATGAGTTGAAGCGGGGGATCATCCGGCCCGGAAACGGGTCCCGGGCCGGAAAAGGCATTATTCGCGGCCGAGATAGCCGTTGGTGCGGGTATCGACCTTGACGCGGTCCCCGATGTTCACGAAAATCGGAACCTGAATGACGACGCCGGTTTCGAGGGTGGCGGGCTTGGTCACGTTGCTCACCGTGTCGCCCTTGGCGCCGGGTTCGGTTTCGGTGACTTCAAGGACGAGGGACGCCGGGATTTCGATGTCCAGCGGCTTTTCGTTGTAGAGCAGCACGCGGCATTCCTGGCCGTCCTTGAGGTAGTTGGCCTTGCCGTCGGTGGCTTCGGCGTCCATGTGCATCTGATCATAGGTGGTCATGTCCATGAACACGAGCTGTTCGCCCTCGTGATACAGGAACTGCATGTCGCGGGATTCGAGATTCGGGCGTTCGACCTTTTCGCCGGAACGGAAGGTGTTGTCCAGCACTCGGCCGTTGAGGATGTTACGCAGCTTGGTACGTACCATAGCTCCGCCTTTGCCGGGCTTGAAGTGTTGGAATTCGATGATTTCGAAGGGAGTCCCGTCGATTTCGATTTTAAGCCCCTTGCGGAAATCCGTGGTAGAATACATGCTGCCTCCAAAAACAGTGCTGAATATCAAAACGTACCAAGGGAGTGCTCCGCGCCCCCCGCTTGTTCCTTATCCGGAGCAATCGGACGGCTGCCGCGATTGCTTTTCACGCTGCGGCAGGATAGCCTTGCCACTGCAACTCGATATTGTCGAACATCAGGCCGCGCTTGTCAACATACACCGGAGGTTCCCGTATGATGAAAGAGACTCCCCCCACACTGACCCTTGAGGCGACGACGTTCAACAAGCCGCAGCTTCAGGAACAGCTTTCCGTGCTCGAGCAGCGTCAGGAAGCGCAGATCGCGCTTGCCGGGCGTTCCAATGTGGGGAAGTCGTCCCTCGTCAACGCCCTCGCCCGCCGCAAGCAGCTTGCCAAGATCAGCGCGACGCCGGGCAAGACGCGTTCCATCAATTTCTACAGGGTCGCCCCCGACGGCTTTTCTCTGGTCGATCTTCCGGGCTACGGCTATGCGAAGTGTTCGCAGGAAGAGCGCAAGAGTTGGGCCAAGCTCATTGAATACTACCTCACGAACACCCCGACGCTCAAGGCCTTAGCCCTGCTGCTCGACTGCCGGATTCCGCCGCAGGCATTGGACCGTGATCTCGCGGACTTCGCGCGCGGGCACGGTATTCCGCTTTTGCCCGTCCTGACCAAGGCCGACAAGTGCACGCAGGTCGAACGCAGCAAGCGCCAGCAGGAGTGGAGCCGTTTGCTCAACGGCATCATGCCCCTTCCCGTTTCCTCCAAGGACATGCGCGGCGTCGATGCCCTCTGGTCCGAGCTGCGCCGTTTCGCGAGGACGGGGGAAAGCGTGAGTGAAGAGGAGTAAGAATTGGGGAAGGAGCTTTCTGGAGAAAGGCTCTTCCCTCCCTTCCCCAAAACCCATCCCTCCAACCCCAAAGACTTTTGTAACGGTAGATGGTGGGCCGGGCGGCAAGGCGGCTGATGGCCTTATGTCCGTCCCCTGCGCGTTTTGTTCCTATGAGCCAATGACATGCTCCGTTCGTTTCCGGACGGAGCACGTCATTTTTTATTTATGGATAACAATATGTTTGTATTGATAAATAATCCTGGAAAACTGGCAACAGGGATTCGATAAGGTCGAAAGTCTTGGGAGGGAGAGAGGAGGGGGCGTGGGGGAGGGGAGCCTTCTGCAGAAGGGTCCCCTCTCCCACATCAGACATCCTCCCCTTCCTCCCCGCCTTTCCCCCGAACGCTTGAGCGGGGATGCGCCTTGTCGTAGACGCGCATAAGATGATCAAGGGTGATGTGCGTGTAGCGCTGGGTGGTGGAAAGGCTGGCATGGCCGAGCAGTTCCTGCACGGAGCGCATATCCGCGCCGTTCTCCAGCATGTGCGTGGCGAAGGTGTGACGCAGGGTGTGCGGCGACAGATGTTGCGGCAATCCGGCGCTTTTGCGGATCTCGTCGAGAATCCGCGCCGCCTGCCTCCGGTTGAGCCGCTTGCCTCTGTTGCCCACGAAAAGGGCTTTTTCGGCGGGCGGGGCGATGAGCGCGCGCACCCTGAGCCAGAGGAACAGCGCCCTGACGGACGTGTCGCTCAACGGCGCGATGCGTTCCTTGGAACCCTTGCCTATGACCCGGATGAAACCGCTTGCCGGGTCCACATCGTCCACATCCAGATCGAGAGCTTCGGAAATACGCAGCCCGGAACCGTAGAGCAGTTCCGCCAGCGCCAGATCGCGGGTGTGCCCGGCGTGCTCGCGGTCCGTAACCGCCTGCTCGGCCTGCCGGGAACCATCAAGGCCCGCCGCGCCGCCGGACTCCACGCTGGCCTCGTCCAGCAGGGTGAACATCTGATCCACGTTCAGCGCCGTGGGGTGGCGGAGTTCCCGCTTGGGGTTACGCACGAGCTTTGCCGGGTTCTTGTCGATTTTCTTCATCTTCATGAGATACCGGAACAGCGAGCGCAGGGCCGAAAGCTTGCGGCCGATGGAACTGCGGGCTTGGCCTTCATGAAAAAGATGCGCGGAATAGTCCTGAAAGTGGTATTTTTCCAGCTCTCCGGGCCGGGCGAGCGAGTGCTGCTCACGGTGGAGCCACCCCTCGAACTGGAGGAGATCCGTGCGGTACGCCGAGATCGTGGCCGGAGAAAATCCTTTTTGATCGGTCATCCACGTCAGGAACTGTTCCACATCCTGCGGAAGCGGGGGCATTGCGGGGGCGGGGGTGGGCATCGAAGATTCCTTATAATGGTAAACGGCTGGCCGGCGATCAGGTCAACGCGTAGCGGAGATCGGGGCGCTGGCGGATCAGGCCCCGTACTTCGAGGATGATGAGCGTGGAACCGGCTTCGCCGGGATCACATCCAAGCGATTGGCAAACGTCGTCGATGGCGCGGGGGCTTTGGGCGAGGAGCGTCAGGATGCGGCCTTCAAGCGTGCTTCGGTCCGGTTGCCTGAGAGGCGGGGGGGCGGCGGGAGCGGACTGGAAAGGCTCCTGAGGCACGTCGAGGCTGTAAGGCCGTGGCGCGGAATCCGGCTGAGGGAGGAGCGTTTTGAGTTGGGCGGAAAGATCCGAAAGGATGTCGGAGAAGGAAAAGATCGGCTGCGCGCCATCACGGATGAGCTTCTGGCAACCTTCGGCATATTTGCAGCCGCGGCTTAGGGGATCTGTGATCCGCCCCGGGACGGCAAATACCTCTTTCCCCTGCTCCAGAGCCAGGTCGGCAGTGATCAGGGAGCCGCTTTTTTCCCTGGCCTCCACCAGGATGACTGCGTCCGAAAGGCCGCTGATGATCCGGTTGCGGATGGGGAAATGCCGGGGGTCCGGAAGCGTTCCGGGCGCGTATTCCGAAATGAGCAGGCCCCGTTGGATGATCGACCGGCGCAGTCCGTCATTTTCTTTGGGGTAGCAGACATCGGAGCCCGCGCCGAGCACGGCGATGGTCCCGCCCGGCAGATCGAGGGCGGCGAGATGTGCCTGCTTGTCGATGCCGATGGCGAGGCGGGAAACCCCGGTGATGCCCGAGGCCGCGAGGCCGCTGGCTATGGCTTGCGCCGCGCGGATGCCTTCCCTGCTGCATGTCCGGGTGCCGACGATGCTCACGCAAGGATTTCCGAGCAGGCTCATGTCTCCTTGGCAGTAGAGGCGTATCGGCGCATCCGGCAATTCCTTGAGCAGCGCGGGGTAGCGGCTGTCGGTCCAGAGCAGGACGGTTCCAGTGAGTTTCCGTGTTGCATCCCATTCTTTCCGGGCGGGCTCGCGCCATTTTTCCGAGCGGAATTCGCGGATCAGGTCTTCCCGCAAGCCCGCTTCGCGCCAGTCGTTGGCGCGCCGCACGGCCTCGAATGCCGAGCCGAACGCATCCAGAAGGCGTTTGCGGCTTCTGGCTCCGAGCCCGTCGGTATGCGAAAGGGCCAGCGCCGCCCAGAATTCGGCGCGTGAGGCGGCGTCCAGAGCGCCGAGCGCGGTGGGCACGGCGGGGATATCCACGGCGTAGGGCGCGTCAATGGGGCGTTCGGGCTCGCGCAGTTCGCAGCCGGGCGAGTCGTTTTCGGGAAAAAGGTCGGTTTTTCTCATGATCGTCCTGATGTTGGGCTGTCCAGCATACGGGGAACACCGCCGGATTTCAAGCGACGGGGGATATGCGTGCGGATTGTTTCCGGGGAAGGGATCGGGTAGGGTGGGGCGGTTTCAAGCACTTTAGAAGAGAAGGAGTTCCTGTGAGCAAGGAATATGATCCGTTCATGCATACGGCGGAACATGTGTTGAACCAGACGATGGTGCGCATGTTCGGGTGCGGGCGTTCGTTCAGTTCGCATTTGAATGCGGACAAGTCCAAATGTGACTATCATTTTCCGCGTCCGCTGGAAGACGCCGAGGCCTCCGAACTTGAGCGGAGGATCAACGAGGTATTGGCACAGCATATGCCAGTGCGGACGGAGATGCTCCCCCGCGAAGAGGCGGGCAAGCTGGTCGATCTCGGTCGGCTCCCGGCGCATCTTGAAGGCGAAGAGGAGCTGATGGTCCGCATCGTGACCGTGGGCGATTATGATATTTGCCCCTGCATCGGGGAGCATGTTGAAAATACATCCGAGGTCGGCGCGTTTCGGCTGGTTTCGCACGATTTTACCCCGCCGCAGGGCGATGAAGAGGCCGGACGCCTCAGAATCCGCTTCAAATTGAAGAAAAACGCCTGATCTAGGTCGTTTTACAAGACGGGAATTTCGTGTTTTACTTGAAGATATACATTATCTGGAGGCCAAAATGCCAATAAAAGCTGCCGTTATGGGTTTGGGCAATATCGGACGTTACGCCATCGAAGCGCTGGAAATCCAGCCCGATTTCACCTGCGTGGGCGTCATTCGCCGGAAAGAATCCCTTGGAAAGGATGCGCACGATCTGCGCGGCGTTCCGGAATACGCCAGCCTTGCGGATCTGGAAGCCGTGTCCGGCAAGCCGGATGTCGTGCTGCTGTGTGCCCCTTCCCGCAAGATCCCCGAAGTCGCGGGCGATCTGCTCGGCAAGGGCTATAACACCGTGGACAGCTTCGACATCCACGACCGGATTGTCGAAACCATCGGCCTGCTTGAAACGCAGGCCGTGAAGGGCAAGGCCGTGGCCATCACCGCCGCCGGATGGGACCCCGGCACGGACTCCGTGATGCGCGCCCTGTTTGAGGCGATGGCCCCTGTGGGCGTTACCTTCACCAACTTCGGGCGCGGCCGTTCCATGGGCCACTCCGTAGCCGCCCGCGCCATTGCCGGCGTGGCCGACGCCACCTCGATCACCATTCCTCTGGGCGGCGGGCGCCATTCCCGCCTCGTCTATGTGGTGCTTGAGGAAGGCGCGACGTTTGAGGCCGTGAAGGCCGCGATTCAGGCCGACCCCTATTTCAGCCATGATCCGCTGGATGTGCGGCAGGTGACCAAGGACGAGCTGCCCCGCGTGGCGGACGCCTCTCACGGGGTGCTGATGGAGCGCGTCGGCGCTTCCGGGCTCACCGCCAACCAGCATTTCACGTTCGACATGCGCATCGACAACCCGGCTTTGACCGCTCAGGTCCTCGTGTCCAGCGCCCGCGCCGCCGTGCGCCTTGCCCAGTCCGGGCGTTCCGGTGCGTATACGCTGATCGATGTGCCGCCCGTCCTGCTCCTGCCCGGCGAACGCATCGACAACATCGGCCGTCTCGTCTAGCGTGCTGCCGGACGGTGACGTTTCCAAGGGCCTTCCTCCGGGGAGGCCCTTTTTATTTGCCATCTTACGGTGAATAAACGCTTTTCCCCATTTTTCAGCCGCTAACGATTACCGGACCTCCCTTCCCCGATTCTTTGCGCACCATATGAAAAAGGCCCGGAAAGTCGCCTTTCCGAGCCTTCTTCATGAACGTAATAAAATGTTCGTCTATGAAATGGCGCTGCAACAGGATTGTTGCAGGCCGTACACGGGAATGTTGTGTATCTATTTCATAACGCTTCCCTTGAGGAAGCGGAGCCAAAGAAAAACCCTCGCTCCAGCCTTAAGGCGAGCAAGGGCGAAAATATATGGAGCGGGAGACGGGATTTGAACCCGCGACTTCAACCTTGGCAAGGTTGCACTCTACCACTGAGTTACTCCCGCAGAACGAGGGAGTGTTTATAACGGACAGCGCTTTCCGTCAAGCTTTTTTTGCAAAAAAAGAAAACTTTTTTTGCCGGACCCGGCGAGGCAAGGCGTTGCATCGGGTGAGAGGATGCTGTACACAGCAAAGGCTTTGTTGTTTTTCAACCTGTTGCGTGAGGATAGTCCGCCGTGTCGCGCCGTTTTTCCTTGTTTGGGGCTTGTCTGCTGTGTTTGTTGTTGTCCGCCTGCGGCGGGAAGTCAACCCGGCCTGATGTCGTCCAGCCTGATGTGCCGGAGGCCGTGCGCGTCACGCCGCTGGAAACCCCCGGCGTATTCCCGGTTTCGGAGGCTGAGGCGCAGCGCCTTTCGCGGGGGCTGGCTCCGGCCCGGCAAGGTATGCGCTCATGGAAGGATATGCGTTTTGCGGTGGAGCAGAGCCTTGCCTACGTGCGGGCGAAACCTTCGTCCCGTGTGGCCGTGAACTACCCTGCGCTTCAAGTGACCTACGGCGAGATGGAAAAAGGGCTCGAACGCTTGCTGCGTCTGCTTCCTTTCCTTGATAAGGCCCCGGAAGTGCTGGCTTCCGACTTCCGTTGGGTTCGCATCGGCCCGGACTTCGGCTTCACCGGCTATTACGAGCCGGAGATCCCGGCGTCCCACGTCCGCAAGGGGCGTTTCCAATACCCTATCTACAAATCCCCTCCGGATCTGCGCAAAAAGCGCCCTTATCACACCCGTCACGCCATCGACTGCAAAGGCGCGTTGAAGGGGCGCGGGCTGGAACTGGCGTGGGTGGAAGATCCGGTGGACATCTTCATGCTCCAGATTCAGGGGTCTGGACGGCTGCGTTTTGAGGACGGGTCGGTGCGCTCTGTGCTGTACGACGGGCAGAACGGGCACAAGTATGTGGCGCTTGGCCGGGTCATGGTCGATCGGGGGCTGTTGAAACGGGAAGAGGTGAGCATGTTCTCCATCCGGGAATGGTTGGCCGCGCACCCCGATCAGGTGACGGACCTGCTGGACACGAACCCGAGCTATGTGTTCTTCAAACTCGGCAAGCCGGGGACTTCGGGTTCCAAAGGCAGCATGGGCCGCAGGATCACGCCGTGGGTGAGCGTGGCCACCGACCAGAGCGTCTTGCCCAACGGCCTGCTGACGCTGATGAACGTCACGCTGCCCGACGAGGGGGGCGAACACAGTGTCCCGTTCAACGCGCTGACGTTGCCGCAGGACACGGGCGGGGCGATCAAGCGCAACCGCGTGGATCTGTTCTGCGGCAACGGCGAAACGGCGACGCACACGGCCAGTTATCTGGACAACCGGGGAGCGGTGTTTCTGCTGCTTCCTCGATAGGATTTTGAAAACGCCAGCGTTTCTCACCGGATAGGTGAGAACGCCGAGGCGGTTTGCTTGCAAGGGGCGTGCGTTTTCGCTATCGTGCGGAGATCGCGCGCCCTTGCGCATGACCTTTTGCCCGGATAGGCACAGATGAATTTCGTTACGCTGGAGTTCGCAACCTTTTTCCTGTTCGTCCTTGTCGCGGGCTGGCTGCTGCGTGAGAGGGACGGGGAATACAGGGCGTTTCTGCTCGTCTGCAATCTCTTTTTTTATGCGCTCGCGGGCATGGCCTTTGTCCCATTGCTGCTGGCCGTGGCGGTGCTCAACTGGGGGGCCGTCCACCTGATGTCCCGTTTTTCGGGGCAGCCGCGCAAACGGAAAGGCGTCATCGCGCTGGACGTGGCCCTGCATGTGGCCCTGCTGGCGTTCTTCAAGTATTATGAATTCCTCATTCTGGGCTTGGAATCGCTGGCAAGCGCCGCCGGGCTCGACACCGGCATCCTGCGCCATGCGTTGCCCTCGATGGAGATCCTGTTCCCCGTGGGGCTGTCTTTTTACACGTTCCAGGGGTTGTCCTACGCCATCGATCATTACCGCTGCCCGGACGAGCCGCCGCGCGCGTTTCTGGACGTGCTGCTGTTCGTGTCCTTCTTCCCCACGATCATGGCGGGGCCGATCATGCGCGCCCGGCAGTTCCTGCCGCAGCTCGGGCACCGGACATGGGATTCCCGCGACTTGCAGGAAGGGTTCGCGCTTATCCTCAGCGGGCTGTTCAAGAAGGTCGTGATCGCCAGCTACCTGTCCGAGCATATCGTGCGCGACGTGTTCGAATCGCCGGAATTTTACTCCTCGTGGACGATCCTCGCCGCCGTGTATGCCTACTCCATACAGATCTTCTGTGATTTTTCAGGATATTCGGACATGGCGATCGGCGTGGGGCGGCTCATGGGGTTCCGCCTGCCGGAGAACTTCCGTTCACCGTACCTTGCGTTGAACATACAGGATTTCTGGCGGCGCTGGCATATCACCCTGTCCCTATGGCTCCGCGACTACCTGTATATCCCGCTTGGCGGGAGCCGCCGGGGGAACCGCTACCTGAACCTGATCATCACGATGGCGCTCGGCGGGCTGTGGCACGGCTCGAATATCCGTTTTCTGGTCTGGGGAGTCATGCATGGGGTGGGGCTGGCCGTCGTCCATGCCTTCCATGAACTGAAAAAGCGTTTCTGGCCGGATGGGTTCACGCCCAGCCCGGCTTTGCACTGGTGCGGCGTGGGCGCGGCATGGCTGCTGACGTTCCACTTCGTGTCCTTCCTGTGGGTATTTTTCCGGGCGGAAGACATGGAGCGGAGCCTTGAAATCCTGCGCCGCGTCTTTGTCTTCGGGCAGCCCGGCGAAGGTTTCCCGTTGCTGGTGATCCCCGCGGTGCTCATAGGTCTGGCGCTGCAGCTTTTCGGGGCGAGGCTGTTCGCGGCGTTCGTGGATGCGCAGGA
>OGPD01002701.1_pt1 | contig 10251 bp, 9 predicted proteins | sample 1552861 | NCBI WGS metagenome assembly OGPD01 (sample SAMEA2580280, study PRJEB22360) | human gut metagenome | biome: human gut; feature: human-associated habitat; material: faeces | place: Denmark | collected 2008/2010
CCGCAGGCGATGGTGATGAAGATGAACGGAATCACCGGGCCGCCGACGATGGGGCCGCCGCCCTTGGTGAATTCGGTGAACGCGGGCATGTTGAAGTCGGGCATGACGAACACGATGCCGAGGGCCAGCGCGCCGATGGTGCCGATCTTCAGGAAGGTGGACAGGTAGTCGCGCGGCAGGAGCAGCATCCACACGGGCAGGACCGACGCGGCGAAGCCGTACACCGGGATCAGGATGGACATGGGCTTCTTGTCGATGTCGAGCCAGCCGAATGTTTCAGGATGGGCGGCGACATAAGGCCCGGTCAGGATGCACAGGGCAAGCAGGACCACGCCGATGATGGAGGCGCCGAGCACATCGCCCTTGCGCCAGATCTGCATGTACAGGCCCATGATGATGGCGATCGGGATGGTCGCGGCCACGGTGTAGGTGGACCACAGGCTGTTGTGCATGGCGTTGACCACGGCGATGGACAGGCCCGCCAGCGTCAGCAGGAGGATGGCAAGCACGGCCCACGCCGCTACGGAGCCGGTCGTCTTGTCGATTTCCTGTGAGGCGATGTAGGCGAGGCTCTGCCCCCGGTGCCGCACCGAGGCGAACAGCACGACCATATCGTGCACGCCGCCCGCGAGCACGCAGCCGATGAGAATCCAGAGCAGGCCGGGCATGTAGCCGAACTGGGCGGCCAGCACGGGTCCGAGCAGGGGGCCGGCGGCGGCGATGGCGGCGAAATGGTGCCCGAAGAGCACGTACTTGTTGGTATCCACATAGTCGTGGCCGTCGGAGTACTTGACGGCCGGCGTCACACGGGCGTCATTCAGGTTCAGCACCTTGTTTGCAATGAACAGGCCGTAAAAACGATACCCTATCGCAAAGATACACAAGGCTGCGAAAACCACCGTAAGAGCGTTCATACGAAACCTCTGTTGGTGAAGGTGGCACATACGGCGATCGGGCGTCCGCCGCGATCGTATCCTCTAACCCCTCTCCCGTGTGCCGTCCGGCATCGCTCAGGAGCGGTCCTCATATATGAATTCAAGGGAAACGGTTCCCCTGTTGCATCCGTCGGGATGCGTCCCGCGGGCCCCTCGCCCGCGGCATATGGATCGGTGTTGTCTTTTGTTGTGGGAAAAGCTCCGCGAGCGCTGTCCGCACCCGGAGACCTGTTTGCAGGATCAAACAGTCAGAGGGCGTATAGGCGCGGCGTCGGGCAAACCGGGGGCGTGGAGCCGCCTCTCCGTCGTCGTTTCGCCGGAGCCTGCTGCCTCTTTTGGGGCGCAGGTGGGGAGAAACTCCCTTTCAGAGGAGCTCGCCCGTCAGCACGGGACGGCGGGAAGATCGGCCGGTCTGGGAGGCGTCGCGTCGCGGTCAGGCGAGCAGGGGAGGGGGCAGGGCGAAGGAGACGGGGCCGTCCCATCCCGCATAGGGGAGGAAGGCCTTTTCGTAGGCGGGGAGAATCCGTTCGGCAAAGGCGGGCGTGGGCAAGGCCGACGCGAACGGCTGGAAACCGTGATGGCGCGCCAGAAGGTTGTGCTGTGTGGGCTGGTTCAGGCGCTGCGGGCTCTTGACCTCCTGCATTTCCTCGTGCCGGAACAAGAGGCGCGTTTCGGACAGCTCAACGGACTCCCACGGCAGCAATGACGTGGGACGCAACAAGCCTTCGTTGGGGAGGTTGTCGACGATGGGCACGGGGCGATCATTGGACGTAAGCAATCCGCCAAAGAACAGGATAACACTCATCAGACCCATGAGCAGCATGTGCCATGTGGGTGAGAGGCTGTTTCTTTGGCTGGCGTACATATTCCGTATCCCGTGTTCTTGTGTCTGCCGACTTTGTACTGTTTGGAACAATCGGTAATCTCGTCAGGAATGATTGTCAATGAGATGTTGAAGCGCCTTTCTCACGGGAAAGGGATGTTTTCTCATCGGATCGCACAAATTGTGGGTTGCTTACAGGCGGATTCTCAAAGAAACGGTTTCTGATATTTCGAAAACATTATAAAAAAGTTTTTTAGCGTTTTGAATACGAAAAAAGCACGGAAACAATGCTTCAGGTAGACAGCGTATTGCAAAAGCGGAAAAATGTTCTCGTAATATACGAAAAAGACACGAATACGGCATCAAAATGCCTGTTTTTTTTCCGTGCGGTGAAAATCAGGTACGGATTCTCCGGAGGGTGTCCCTTTATTGGACTTACAACGTTTGTGCTGCGTTGGCTATTGGATGTCGACATTCATACATATTACGCATTGTATGGATTGCAAAATGCATTTACATTGCTGGATGGGTTCCATGCCGTTCTTTTGCATGAAAAAAAGACCGACAGCCTCCTTTCAGTTCCCCTCCGCTGCCTCTGTTTGCGGCGCTCCGTTTCTCTTTGTAAAAATAAAGAGATGTTGGGCTGTTAGGAGGGGTTGATACGAACATTTCTTGTGTCTCCATGTAGCAACGATGCCATCCTCAACGATTTTCCGGGCAACGCTTCCTCCGGAGGGATGACATGCAAGGGGAGGGTGGTGTCCGTGTTGCGGGGAAAGGCGGCATCCGGAAGTTTCTTGTATGGCGCCCATGACATATCGTAACAAAACAACTTTTCCGTCTAGACTAATGATTTTTGAACACGTAGAATAACGGTGTAAGGAACCCGTATCAGCGCGGAGCCCCGTCGGATGAGCGTGCCGATTTCTCAGGGGAGGGAAGCTGGCCGCTGCATCGAGAAGATAACAACAAGGTATAGAGCATGGAACAGATGTGTACAGCCGTATTCGCATTTCTGGAGAGCGCCAAGCCGTTTTTCCAGTACGGCAAACCCCTTCAGGAACTGTTGCCTTTTTTTGTCCGGGCGCTCGGCGGCATCCTGCCCTTGGATGCGCTGGCGATCGTCCGCATGGAAGGGAAAAAAGGCGTGTGCGAGACGGCGTGCTGGAGCGGGACGCCGCATCTGCCCGAAGCGCTGATGCTCCGTGCCTTTAACGGAAAAGAGTTCCCCAAGGCGTTTGATACCCCGTTTTCGGAGGAGGCGCTCGCCGCGTTGTTCCCGGAGGAAACGGCCGGAAAGCTCAACTGGCTGGCGTTGCCCATTGCTTGCGACGCCGATGCGCTCGGCTTGCTGTTTGTCGGCAGGGAGTCCGGAGAAACGGAGTGGCCGGATCGGGAGCGGGATTTTTTACGGCTTGTGTGCGCCATGCTCGGGTTTTTCTTCGCGGGAAAAGCACATTGCGAACAGCAATCGTTTCATATCGGCGTGCTCAACGCGGCGATGGATCAGGTGAAAGTCGGTTTGTACGTCACCGATCCCCACACGGACGCCATCCTGTATATGAATAAATTCATGAAGGATGTTTTCAAGCTGGAACATCCCGAGGGGAAGATCTGCTGGCAGGTGCTGCAATCCGGGATGAACGGGCGCTGCCCGTTCTGCCCTGTGGACAGGCTCATGGCCGACGCGAATCAGAATCAGGTCTTTCGGTGGGAGGAGCGGAACACGCTGACGTGGCGGATCTATGACAACAGCGACAGCCTGATGCGCTGGACGGACGGTTCCCTCGTACACTTGCAGCAGTCTGTGGATATTACGGATTCCCTCCGCCTGCACAAGGAGGCGAACTACGACGAACTGACCGGGCTTTTGAACCGCAGGGCGGGGAAGGCCGCGCTTGCCGACGCGCTGGTACGCCTCGACAGGGAAGAATCTTCCTTGATCGTGGGGATGTTCGATTTGGACAGGCTCAAGGAAGTCAACGATGTATACGGCCATGGGGAAGGCGACCGTGCATTGCGCACCATCGCGCAGGAGATGCAGCGGAGCTTGCACGCGCCGGACATGTGCTTCCGGCTCAGCGGGGACGAGTTCGTCGTCCTGTTCCACAATACCAACCGCCACGCCGTGGATGGGCTGGTGGCGGGCGTGCTGGAACGGCTGAAGGCACGGCGGGAACAGCTTGGCCTCCCCTATTCGCTGGAGTTCAGTTTCGGCTGTTTCAAGGTGATGCCGGGGTGCGGGATGACGGTGACCGAGGTGCTCTCAAAAGCCGACGAAAGCATGTATGAGCAAAAGAAACGCGCCCATATCCGCAAAGCGGAACGGCGGCTTCAAGAGAAACAAGGGGTTGGGGATATCCCCCCGGAAGCTCTCGAGTACGATTCGCTGCGCCTGTACAATGCGCTGGTGAAAAGCACCGATTCTTATATCTTTGTTTCCAACATGAAGACCGGAATATTCCGTTACTCGCCGTCGATGGTGGAGGAGTTCGGCCTCCCGCAGTCCATCGTGGAAAATGCCGCCGCCGTCTGGGGAAGCAAGGTACACCCGGACGACAAGGCCGCTTTCATGGAGGCCAATCAGATCATCGCTGACGGGCGGTCCGACTTCCATTGCGTTGAGTACCGGGCAAAAAACCGTAAGGGCGAGTGGATCTGGGTCCGCTGCCGGGGCTATCTGGAGCGCGATGGGGACGGCGAGCCGAGCCTGTTCGCCGGGTTCATCACCAATCTAGGCCAGAAAAACAAAATCGATCACGTGACCGGGCTGTTCAACAAGCTGAAATTCGAAGAGGACATCGAGTCCATGCTGGAGAAGCGGCCCGAGCATCCCCTGCATCTGCTCGTCCTCGGTCTGGATGGCTTCAAGCATATCAACGAATTGTATGGCAAAAGCTTCGGGGATGAGATCCTGCGCGTGATCGGCCAGCGGATTCAGGGGATGCTCCCGCTTTCGGCTTCGGTATACCGCTTGGACGGTGACGAATTCGGCATCACGGTGAGTGGGGAACGGTTTGAAATGATGGAGCTGTACCGCTCCCTTTCGGAAAGCTTCCGTTCCCAGCAGGAATACGACGGCAAGAAGTATTTTTGCACCATCTCGGCGGGCAGCGCGAGCTATCCCGAGGACGCCTCAGGCTATACGGAATTGTCGGAGTATGCCAGCCATTCGCTGAAGTACGCCAAAAAGCTCGGCAGAAACCGGATCGTCTTTTTCAGCCGCGCCATCCTCGAACAGGAAATGCGTTCGCTGGAGTTGGTGGAATTGCTGCGCGAGAGCATCGAGCGGCAGTTCGAAGGGTTTGAGCTTGTCTATCAGCCGCAGATAGCCGTGGATACGCGGCATGTGGTGGGCGCGGAAGCGCTGGCCCGCTGGACGTGCACGAAGTACGGCCCCGTGTCCCCCGGCGAGTTTATCCCCCTGTTGGAGCAGAGCGGGCTCATCATCCCCTTCGGCAGGTGGGTATTCCGGGAGGCCGCAGCACAGTGCAAGGCATGGACGAAAAGCCGCCCTGATTTTAAAATCAGTATCAATCTTTCATACTTGCAAGTCGTTTCAAACAGCATGGTTCCGTTTATCAACAACACGTTGGAGCGGCTGGATCTGTCCCCCGCGAATCTGACGGTTGAATTTACGGAAAGCTGCATGATCCGTGAAAATGCCCGTATCAGGGCTGTGTTCGAGAGCATCCGAAACCTCGGCATCCGTATAGCCATGGATGATTTCGGCACGGGCTATTCTTCGCTCGGCATGCTCAAGAATTCCCCTGCGGATGTGGTCAAGATCGACAGGACTTTTGTCCGCGACATCCTGACCAGCCAGTTCGACGCCACGTTCATCCATTTTGTGGTGGCGCTCTGTCATGACGTGAACATCAAGGTCTGTCTGGAGGGCGTCGAGCGCGAGGAGGAATTCGACCGCGTGCGGTCGATGGGGCTTGATTTCATACAGGGGTTCTTGTTCGGGAAGCCCGTGCCTCCGGACGTTTTCGAACGTGATTTCCTGATGCCGTAACGGACGGGGCCGGGAAAGGCCCTTATGTCCGGGGTTGGATGTCTCGGAGTGTGCCTCCTGCGGAAGAGGCGGGATCAGAAGGAGGTCAGGGCGGCGAGGCATCCCACGGTGAAGGCGAAGCTGAAAAACAGGACAAGGGCGTTGATTCCCATCCGTTCGTCGGTTTCTTCCTTGGAAAGGTCTCCGGCTTTTTCCTTTTTCATGTCGCGGCGAATGGCCCGTACGGTGGACACAAGAAGGCATACCCATACGGGGAGCATGATCTTGGCGATGGTCGGCGTAAACACATACGGATGATCGTACATGAGCCCAAGCATGGAGGACCTCCCTTGTTCGCCGGGCGTTTTTTCCCGGTCTGGGCATACGCTACGCGGCATTGGTGCCGTCGGCAAGGCGCTTGCGGAAAAGGCGGCCTTCGGGCATGTCCTCTTGTCCGGTGCTGTCCCGTTTTCCGCGTCCTCCCCGGATTGAATCTCCCGGTGCTTTCCGGTAGAGCAACGCCTGCGGAGGTCGTATGCTTTCTTTCGAAACGACGTGTGCGTTTTTTGTGGCATCACTGCTGATGGCTATGACGCCGGGGCCGGACGTCATCATCGTGCTGACGCAGTCCTCATTGTACGGGATGCGGGCCGGTGTGCTCACGACGCTTGGCCTTATGACCGGGCTGCTCGGGCACACGCTGGCCGTCGCGCTCGGCGTGGCCGTCCTGTTCCAGACCTCGGAGGCCGCGTTCACGGCGTTGAAGTTCCTCGGCGCGGCCTACCTGCTGTACCTCGCGTGGCAATCCTTCCGGTCCGGGGTGTTCCGGGCCTTCCTCACACAGTCTTTGTTCCCCGGATACGGCACGCTCTATCGGCGGGGGTTCCTCTCCAACATCACCAACCCCAAGGTGACGCTGTTCTGCCTTGCGGTGCTGCCGCAGTTCGTGGAGCCGGAACGGGGCCACCCGACGCTCCAGATCCTGTCGCTCGGCGGCCTGTATGAGCTGGCCTGCCTCATCGTCTTTACGGCCATCGCCGCGCTCGGGGGCAGGATGGCGACATGGTTCAACCGTTCCGATCGCGCGCAAATGCTTATGAACCGTATTGCCGGATGCATCTTTCTGGGGCTTGCGCTCATGCTGGCCTTTGCTTCACGTTGATTTCCGCAATATCCCGCTTCAGACGGAGGCGGCTCCGAGGGCGGATTCCGCCAGCGGGCCTTACCGGAACCAGCCTTTCCGTTTGAGGGTAATCCACAGGAAAATGGCGAGCCAGACCATGCCCGCCAGCGTTGCATAATAGCCGTATCGCCAGCCCGTTTCGGGCATGTAGGCGAAATTCATCCCATAAACGCCGGTGATCAGCGTGAGCGGCATGAAGATCGCGGAGAGGACCGTGAGCTGGCGCAGGCGTTGGTCGGTTTGCTGCTGGAGTACGAACTGGCAGTGCTGGAGCAGCTCGGAAAGCCGGGTCACCAGCCGGAGCGCATTCTTGGCGAGGTGGTTCTGGGCGTCCCGGATGTCCCGGAGCTTTTCGCGCACGGCGTCGGAGAGCATGGCGTGGGGCGTGAGCGCGTGCAGATCGGCAAGGCCATAGAAGAAATCCTCGAACTGGTTGACGAGGTGGTTGATCTGGCGGCGGGTGTCGAGGATGGTCTGCTCGGAGATTTTGCCCGAGGCGTTGTCCACATGCAGTGAAAGGTTCTCGGTCTGGGAGCGGGCTTCGATGAAGTTGCAGATATTCGTTTCCACGAGGCTGTCGAGCAGGGCGATGAGCAGGTCCGAGGCGGAGCGGATGCTGGCGGTGTCGCCTTCCGCGAGCTGTTTGCGTTCCCCGTCGAAATTGTAGCCTTCGTCACGGCAGAGGGTGATGACCTCCTGCGCGAACAGGATGAACGTGATGGAGACGGACCGTTTCTGCACCCATGTTTTGCGGGCCGGGACGCTGAGGAGCACATAGTCGTTCCCTGAAAACACCGACGGGAACCGTTGCGAAGACAGGACGCGCCGCCTCAGGAACGGCGGGATTTGCCGCTCCTTGAGAAAATGGGTCAGCTCCTCGCTGGTTCCCTGAATGTCCAGCCAGAGCAGCTTGTCTTCCGTTCCCTTGGCGCCTTCCGTGTCTTTCAATTCCGTATAGGTGCCGTGTGCCAGCGTTATGGCGTGTTGTTTCATTGCCGTCCTCCTGATCCGGTTCTTCTTGGATGATGGTATCCCAGAGCGGAGGTGAAGTCTCCTAGAGACATTACGGAAGGGGAGGCGGAGGGCATGCGCGTCGCCTTGTTGCGCATGGGCGGATGTGGGCGGCGCAACGTGCCCGTGGAGCCGTTCGCGGAGATGGGCAAAGCCGGAACCTGCGTCGGCGGGAAGGGGGACACCGTTTTTTGCTGAAAAAGGGCCGGGTAGGGTGAAGAAACATTTCTTCCGGCTTTCGCCCGGCTGCCGAGGCGGGGGCCCTGCCCTCAGTCCGCTTCTTTCCAACGGGGCGCATTCCGTATATGCTGGCGGCGAAACCGGAAGGTCCCCGCCGGGCCGTTCCGGCATCAATCCAACAGTGAGGCGATACTTATGATCACTCTATCCGATTCTGTCCTCGACGATCTGCGGACGTTCCGGGGGCGTAACGCGGCCCGTACGATCCGCATCGAAAAGAGTTCCAGCGGCTGACACAGCACCAACTTTGAACTGGCTCTGGATGAGCCGGAAGAAGGCGACGTGACCGAGGATGTCGGGGAATTTCATTTTTGCATGGAAAAGGCGCTGATGGATCAGGTGGGCGCGGTGTTCATCGACTATGATCCTACGGGCAGTTTCCGTATCTATACGGAAAGGCCTCTGTCCATCTTCACCACGGGCGGCGGGAGCTGTTCCCTGTAAAACCCTGCCCCGCGTTTTCTCCCCCAAGGGAGGCGGCCGTTTCCCGGCCCTTCGGCGCGGGGATGTTTCTCAGCGCGCGGCGCGTTAGCGCGTTCATATAATCATTTATCTTTTATTTCAGCAAATTATAAATGGAAAGTCGGGCGTACCGTTCGGCTTTCCTTTTTTTGTGCGCGCCGCGCGGAATGTCCGTGGGCCATGCCGGACGGGGTCTCCGTCCAAAGGATTCGGCTATGCAGAAAATCCTCCGTATCGATCCGAAAGACAATCTGATTGTGGCTCTGCGCGATCTGGCTCAAGGCGACATCATCGAAAACGACGGGCAACGTATCCAGTTGGTTACGGATGTCCCCGCCAAGCATAAGTTTACCCGGGAACCCGTGCCTGTGGGAGGCATCGTTACGCTGTACGGCGTGCCCGTGGGCAAGGCCGTCGCCCCGCTCCAGTCCGGCGAGCGCATCACCGTGGACAACGTGGTCCACTACGCGGCGGAAGTCGACCTGAGCGACGCCGTTCCGTACATGTGGAAGGCCCCGGACGTCTCCCGCTGGGCGAACCGCACGTTCGACGGCGTGATCCGCCCCGACGGGCGCGTGGGGACCGCGAACTATTGGCTCATCATCCCGCTGGTGTTCTGTGAAAACCGCAACGCTCTGAAGCTGCGCGACGCGCTGGAACGGACGCTCGGGTACGCGGGGGACCATCTGGCGGACTTCGCGCGGTCGCTGGTGGGCGGCACGGGCTGCGCGCCCGCGCCCCGGCCTTTCCCGCATATCGACGGCATCCGGGCCATCACCCATAACGGCGGGTGCGGCGGCACGGCTCAGGATGCGTGGACCCTATGCCGGATGCTGGCCGCCTACGCGGACCATCCCAACGTGGCGGGGCTCACCGTGTTCAGCCTTGGCTGCGAGAAGGCGCAGATCGGGCTGTTTCAGGAGGCGCTGCGGGAGCGGAACCTTGGTTTCGACAAGCCCTGCATCCTGCTGCGGCAACAGGATTGGTCCAGCGAAGTCAAGATGATGGAAGAGGCGGTCCGCAAAACGCTGGCGCATTTCAAGAACGCCGATCTGGTGGAGCGCCGCCCCGTGCCGCTCTCGAAACTCAAGCTTGGGGTGAAGTGCGGCGGCTCGGACGGCCTGTCCGGCATCACCGCCAACCCCACCATCGGCCGCTTCTCCGACATGATGGGCCAGCGCGGCGGTTCCACCGTGCTGACCGAGGTGCCCGAGATGTTCGGTGCCGAGGGCTTCCTGATGGACCGCTGCATCAACAAGGAGGTATTCGTCAAGGCCGAGCACATGATCAACGGCTTCAAGGAATACTTCATCAGCCACAACGAGGTGGTTTACGACAACCCCTCTCCGGGCAACAAGCAGGGCGGCATCACCACCCTGGAAGACAAGAGCTGCGGCTGTGTTCAGAAGGGCGGCACCGCCCCCATCATGGACGTGATCGGCTACGGTGATCCCGTTGTCACCAAGGGCCTGAACATGCTGTACGGCCCCGGCAACGACCTGGTCTCCGCCACGGCGCTGACTGCTGCGGGTGCGCACATGGTGCTGTTCAGCACGGGCCGCGGCACGCCGTTTGGTGCCCCCGCGCCGACGCTGAAAAT
>OGPD01002703.1_pt1 | contig 10245 bp, 10 predicted proteins | sample 1552861 | NCBI WGS metagenome assembly OGPD01 (sample SAMEA2580280, study PRJEB22360) | human gut metagenome | biome: human gut; feature: human-associated habitat; material: faeces | place: Denmark | collected 2008/2010
GGTCTGGCTGGCTTTCCTGCTCGGGGGCATCGGGCTGCTGTTCCCTTCGGGCGGCCTGCCCCCATTGTGGCGTCTGGCATTCGCGGCCATGACTGAGGAATTGGCATACCGCGCCCTGCTCCAGCGTCAGCTTGAGCAATGCGTGCCGGGCAAATGGGGGCTGTTTACGGGCGGCATGTTGCTGACATCGGCCCTGTTCGCGCTTTCCCACCTGCCGACGCATACGCCCCTCATGGCGGCTTTGACGTTTTTCCCTTCGCTCGCCTTCGGGGCCCTCTGGACGCGCCACCGCTCGCTCTGGCTCTGCGCCGCCGTCCATTTCTGGTACAACCTGCTTTTTTTTCTCTAGAGCCAGTTCATATCCCCTACATGCGGATACCCGCCCGGCTTCGAAGGACACGATAAAAACGGAAGCATTGGAAGGGAGGGGTGCGCGCCGGCAGCTTCGGGAAACGGAGGAGGACCCTTTCCCAAGAAAGGTTCCCCTGCCTCCCCAATCGCCTCAGACCATGAACAATTCAACGCCGTGCTCGTGAATGAGATCCGCCCACTTCTTGTCGATAGGGCCGTCGGTGAACAGCGCGTTGATGTCGGAAAGGTGCGCGACGCGAACCATTGCTGGCCGCCCGAACTTGGATCGGTCGGTTACGAGGAACACGCGGCGGGAACATTCGATGATGGTACGGGCCACGGCGACTTCGCGGTAGTCGTAATCAAGCAGGTTGCCCTCCTCGTCAATGCCGGAAATGCCGATGATGCCGTAGTCCACCCGGAACTCGCGGATAAAACGCTCGGCGCTGGCCCCGACGATGCCGTTGTCCCTGTGCCGCACCGTGCCGCAGGCGACCACCACGTCAAAGGAGGAGTTGCGGGCGCAGATGGAAGCCACATTGATGCTGTTGGTCACCACGCGCAGGTTCTTGTGCTCAAGCAGGGCGCGCGCCGCCTCTTCAGTGGTGGTCCCGATATTGATGCACACGGAAACGCCGTCCGGGATGTGCGTCGCCAACAGGGCGCCGATGCGGCGCTTTTCTTCCTGGCAGATGCCCTTGCGCTCATCGTAGACGATGTTCTCCGAACCGGAAACCATGCCCGCCCCGCCGTGGAAGCGCTGCACTTTTCCCTCTTCGGCGAGCGCGTTGATGTCTTTACGAACCGTCTGCGGCGTCACTTCAAAATGCCGGGCCAGCTCCTCGATGGTCGCGTAGCCGCGGGCCGAAAGGAACTCCTGCAAGGCCTGATGACGAGCGGAAGTTTTGCTCATGTGTCCTCCCTGTGCTCCCCGCTTTTATCCTGTTCTTCCTTTCGGTTCAACAGGCTGTGGGGAAACGTCAAAGGCAATCCGGCTGGACAGGCGCACAAAGTCTCCGTATGGTAACGCGCTTTCCAACACTGATCCCCGGAAGACTGCCATGCTCAACAAGAAATGTTTTGTTCTGGATCTCGACGGAACGGTCTACCTCGGCGATATCCCCATTCAGGAAACCGTCGACTTCATCCTCCGCCACTGGGACACCATCGATTTCCATTTCCTCAGCAACAATACGTCAAAGGCCCCGACAACCTATGTCAACAAGCTGACCCGGATGGGTATCCCGGCGACGCTTGACCGCATCCTTTCGCCGGTGACGCCGCTCATCGCCCACCTGCGGGGGAACGGCATCCGCACGGTGTACCCCGTGGGGAACCGTGACTTCGTGGCGTGCCTGCGCGAGCGTATGCCGGAACTGAACGTCCTCGGCTATGACGTATCCGAAGGCGCGGAAGCCGTCGTGCTGGCGTACGACACCGAGCTCACCTACGAAAAGCTCACCCACGCGGCCCTGCTGCTGCAAAATCCGGAAGTCGCCTACCTCGCCACGCACCCGGATCTCGTCTGCCCTTCCCCGCAAGGGCCGCTCCCGGATGCGGGCAGTTTCATGTCGCTGTTCGAAACAGCTACGGGACGCCGCCCTCAACATATCTTCGGCAAACCCGACCCCGCCGTCCTCGGCACGCTTCTTCAATCCTATGACAAGAAAGACATGGTCATGGTCGGCGACCGCCTGAGCACGGACAAGAAGCTCGCCGAAAACGCGGGCATCGACTTCATCCTCGTCCTCAGCGGGGAAGCCAAGCTCAGCGACCTGCCCGGCCTCGAACGCCAGCCCACGTTGGTCGTGGACAACCTCGGCCAGCTGGAAAGCGCATAAGCGGAACACGATCCCGTCTATACGCACGGGGGAAGATTTCTGTACAGCACGCATATTACGCATACAAAAAGGCCGCTTTCCCTGAGGAAGCGGCCTTTTCATACTGCCTTTTTGGAGCGCCAGCGGGCTATTCGGCATCCTTCTGAGCGGCGCGGGCGCTGTTCAGGGCGGCCTGAAGCTTGGCTTCGTCCTCGTGGGACAACGAGGACTGGAGAACGGTCCCGCCTGTGCCGCGCAGGGCGTCGAGCACCTTGTCGGTGAGGTCGGAGTCGACCAAAACGAACAGGGCGGACGTGCCGGGCGTCAGCTTTTCAGCAAGCTGCTTCATGAAATCGTCGTTGATGCCCACGTCGCTCAGCGCGCCGGCGACGGCACCGGCTCCCGCCCCGACCACGAGGCCGAGCAGCGGATTCATGAAGATCAGGCCGATGAGCACGCCCCAGAAACCGCCGCCGACAGCGCCGCTGGCGGTCAGGTTGTACATCTGGTGCAACTTCACCTTGCCGTTCTGTTTTTTTTCAACAACCACGGCGTCCTCAAGGGAAACCAGATACGACTTTTGCATTTTCAGGAACTGAAGGCGCACTTCCTCGGCCTTGAATTCCGTATCGTATGTCACAGCAATCAGTTTACGCATGGAAAAACCTCCTGATTCGTTTTGTGCCTTGCGCAAAAGGTGCCGCGAACGCCGGGAAACCGCCATTATATATCCCTTTAGAGTTCTGAGAGCTTTGGGGCCGAACGGTTTCCTCAATGTTTTCAGAGAAGGGCGGACGCAAAAAATACGCCTCCGCCCGGCAGTGCACCAAAATCTCCAGCGTCCCTTACCCTCCTTTTCCCAAAACAGAGGGGGCGGATTCCGTTTTCCCGACCGCAAAAGGGGCCCACTGTCCGGGCTGTACCGGAGACGCCGCCGCAAACCATGTCCCCACACGGCATTGCCCCGATAAAAAGCGGGAACCCGGACGTTCTTTTCCTTGTCCGGCGCTTGATCATCTTTGAACTTTCTTGCATGGTAAAGGCGTAGCACGGAACGGCAAGCTCCGTGCGGAACCCTTTTCCATCGCAACAGGCTTGTTGCAATACAACAGCAAAGAGAACAAGGAGATGCGTTTCCCGCCGGGAGAACCGCGCTTGCACGCGCCGTTCCCTGCCCCTCCGGGCCGCCGCTTGTACGGGAAACGCCATCATATCCCGGAATATTATTCGGCAAAACGCATCCGCAGGAGGAGACATCCATGTCCGCTTACGCTGAAATCTGTTCCATGTTCGAACAACGGAGAAAAGTCGAAGAAGAATACGCCAGCGCGGCATACAGCCAGCTGCTGACCTTCGTGGAGCTTTTCGAATTTTACATCGGCTGCCAGCAACCGGATTTGGTGGTTCCCCTGCGCATCGACGAATGCTGCAACCCCTTGCCGGATCAGACCGCCCCTTTCCGCATCGTCGACAACAAAATGATCGCCGCCGTTTGTATCCGCACGGAGGACAAGAACGACTGCACATGGGTCCCCGTCAGCGTCAAGCCCATCTCGCTGGTGGAATGTTTCATGGAAATCGGCTATGGAACTGACCGCGTCAAGCAGTTCCACGTGAACTTCTCCTACGGCGCCATCGGCATCAAGCAGACGAGCAGCGACAACGCGCTGTCCTACCTTGAAGCCATGTTCAAGGAAGAAGCCTCCTTTAATCCGTTCCACACCAAGGACGACACTAACGAAATCGGGTAGCGGCATGACCGGCGGGGCCTCTCGCGGCCGCCCCTGCCCGTCGGAAACGCCATGTCAGAACAAACCGAAAAGAAAATACTCTCTCCGGAACAGGCGGTGCAGGCCGCCTGCATCCTCTTCGAACTCAACACCCGTGAGCAGGACCTCCTCGAGATGGCCCAGCGAGCGGGTGTTCCCTGTGGCGACGACGCCTCCCGCAGGGCCCTCACCCGCGAATGGTACGGCTTCGTTCACGCCGCCGTGGTGTACGGCCTGATGGCCCAGGCCTCCAATCAGGTCATGGCCGAATATCTGCGGAGCACCCGGACGTTGTTGTCGCAAATGGCCGGGTACACCCCCGAGCAGATCGAAAGCTTCATCGACGACACGTTTTCCAGCTATATCCGGCTGATGGCCCAGAACCAGCAGAAGCAGTGCCCCTCACTGTTTTACCAGCGGCTGGTCGGCGAAGGGGCCCTCGAAACCCTACCTAAAGAGCGGGTCGCGTTCCTTTCCGGCATGATGGCGATCACCATGTGCGCCATCCTCGACAAGCTGGGGCAGTACGAATTTGGCGTTGAATAGGATGATATCAGGGGAGGGGGCCCTTTTGGAGAAGGGGCCTCTCTCCCCTCCCCCGAGCCTCCTCTCTCCCAATCTTTTCAACGAATGGGAGGCCACGCGACGGGAGTTCCGTTGGGCGGCTTTTTTCTTTGGAATAGGGATACGACGGATAACTCATTGCCCCACAATGGGAGTGGGTGGAGTCCGAGTATTTTTTCAAAAAGTACACAGAGTTCACAGCAGGTGAACTCAAAAGTATGCAAAGGCCGACACACCGCATAATGGATTGCATTGTGTCGAATCTGTACCGAACCAGTCCTTCCACCGAAAAGAATCCGCTGGATGCCGTTGCCAAAAGCACGGCTTGCGGCTATGCTCCGATCATGATCCCATCCTTCACAGACCGCCTCTTCTTTTCCCCATCCATAGCGGGCCGTTCCGTCCCGTGTGGTCTGTGCCCTCGCCTTACACCCGCAAACTGTCTTCCCCCCTGAGCACCTTACGTGCTCCGGTGAGGTGACACCGGACTTTTCCCCCATCCATGCGCATTCCATACCGAGTATGGAAGCGCCCCCGAGCAACTAGGGCTGCATGTCTTTAGGCGTGCGCTTCGTCCTGCCGCATCCTCACTCTATGCGTCAGGCTATCCTCTACTTGTATCTTGTGAGGACCCTATGAAAAAGTTCCTGCTCCCCGCTCTCGCCGCAACGCTCCTTCTGGCCGCCACCGCCGTGGCCGCCCCCCTTGATGCCTTTAAAGGCATGAAAGGCACTCTGGATATCGCCGGAGGCACCGCCCATATCCCGGTCATGAAGGAAGCCGCCAAACGCATCATGACCGCCAATCCCGATATCCGCATCACCGTGGCGGGCGGCGGTTCCGGCGTGGGCGTACAGCAGGTGGGCGAAGGGCTCGTCCAGATCGGCAACACGGGCCGCCCGCTGAAGGACAAGGAAATTGAAAAATTCGGCCTGAAAACATTCCCCTTCGCCATTGACGGCGTGGCCCTCGTGGTCAATCCCGCCAACAACGTGTCCGACATCACCGCCCAGCAGGCCGCCGACATCTACAACGGCAAGATCACCAACTGGAAGGAACTCGGCGGAACCGACGCCCCCATCACCCTGTACACCCGCGAAGACGGCAGCGGCACCCGCGAGGTGTTCGTGGAACGCGCGCTGAACAAGGGCTCCATCGTGCAGTCCGCCAACGTGGTGAATTCCAACGGCGCGATGAAGACCGCCGTAGCGCAGGATAAGCAGTCAATCGGCTACGTGGGCATCGGGCATGTGGACAAGAACGTGAAGGCGCTCGTCTTCGACAAGATGGTCCCCTCGCAGGAAAACGCCTCCAACGGCACGTATAAAGTGACCCGCCTGCTGTTCATGAACACCAAGGGTGCCCCCGAAGACATCACCAAAGCCTTCATCGACTACATCTACACCCCTGAAGGCACTGAAATCATCAAAAAGAGCGGTTATATCCCCACCGGCAGACAATAACCGCCTTGCCATGAAGCACGGGGAGGAACCAGCCTCCCCTCACCTTTCATGTCCTCAATACATTCATCCCCTGATGAACCGTAGTGCCCGGCCTCGTGCACACTGGCGTTGGCGTCTCCTTCTCCCCCCCCCAAAAAAACGGACGCCAACGCCACTTTCCACTTCCTCAGGGAAAACCGGCATCAGGGCTCGATAAAAACGAACGTCTCCGGAGGGGAAGGGATGGGCGCGAGCTGCGCTGGCAATTTAGGGAGGGAGGCCCTTTCCTCCAAAAGCTCCCCCCTTCCCCCAGTAACCTCTCCATGCACCTCAACGCGGACGGCTTGATGAACACTTCACTCACGGAACGCGGCGGACTCCCTCTGCTGGCGGCATGGCTGGCCGGGGCTTCCGTGTGCGCCGTCTTCGCCCTCATCGCCTGCTTCGCACTGCCCGTCGTGTTCAGCGCACAGGGGGGCCAGATATTCAGCTGGGTCTGGCGTCCGGATACCCACGAATTCGGCATCCTGCCCATGATCGTGGGCTCGCTCCTGCTGTCCGTCTCCGCCCTGCTCCTGAGCTGGCCTCTCGCGGTCGGCGTGGCCTGTGCCATACAGGACGGCGGAAAAAAACGCCTCTTCGGTTGCACCGTCGCGGGCATCGTCCGATTCATGACCACGATCCCCACCGTGGTTTACGGCTTCGCCGCCGTCTTCCTGCTTGTCCCCGTCGTCCGCGAGGCTGCGGGGAAAGGCTCCGGCCTCTGCTGGCTCTCCGCAGCCCTGATGCTCGCCTTGCTCATCCTGCCCACTATGGTCCTGGTCATGGATTCGGCCATGCGGACGAAGGAAAGAAACGTTCGCATCACCGCCGCGGCCCTTGGTTTTACGCGCTCCCAAACGCTGGCCTGCCTCGTGCTCCCCGCCTCCCGGCGCTGGCTGCTCACGGCGGCTATCCTCGGGTTCGGGCGCGCCGTAGGCGATACGCTGATCCCGCTGATGCTCACGGGCAACGCCCCGCACGTGCCGGAATCCCTGTTCGGCAGCCTGCGGACGCTGACCGCACACATGGGGCTCGTTACGGCCACCGAAGTGGGCGGCCCGGCATACAATTCCTTGTTTGTGGCGGGCGGGCTGCTCCTCCTCACCAGTGCCTGCGTCAGCCTCGCGTTGCGCAAGCTGGCATCCGAATCCGGCGAACAGCTCCCCGAGCGCCCTCTGGAGACGGTACGCGCCTTCCGCCCTCCGCCCGTTGTCCATCGTTTCGGGCGCCATCGTCGCCTCCGCCATCGCGTGCCTGCTCGGATTCCTGCTGTATCGCGGCCTGCCCACGCTCGGGCCGTCCCTCCTCTTCGGAGACACCCCGCCGCTCCGCGCCCTGCTCGGAACCCTGCCCGTTTGGGACGGCATCTGGCCCGCCTGCGCCGGGACATTCTGCCTCATTATGACGACCATGCTCCTCGCCATCGGGCCCGGCATCGGCTGCGGCATCTATCTCGCCGAGTACGCCTCGCCTTCCATGAAACGCCTGTTCGGTGTGATTATGGACATCCTCGCTGGCATACCGTCCATCGTCATGGGCATTTTCGGCTTTACGCTCATCCTCTTCCTGCACCGCCTCGGCGTCGCCGGAGCCAGCCCCGGCATTCTGCTCGCGGGCGGCTGCCTCGCCCTGCTGGTCCTCCCTTCGCTCGTGGTCACAACCCGGACGGCTCTGGAAGGGTTGCCCGCCTCCCTGCGCCTGACGGGGTTCGCACTCGGGCTGCCCCGCAGCCAGATAGTCCGCCATATCCTCGTGCCGCAAGCCAGCCGTGGCATCCTCGGCGGCATCATGCTGGCCATGGGCCGCGCCGCCGAAGACACGGCTGTCATCCTGCTGACCGGCGTGGTCGCCAACGCGGGCCTTCCGTCCGGCCTCGCCGTGCGCTTCGAGGCCCTGCCCTTTTTCATCTATTACACGGCGGCCCAATACCAGACGCCGGAAGAACTCGAACGCGGCTTCGGGGCCTCGCTGACGCTTCTGCTGCTTTCCGGGGGCCTTCTGCTCGCCGCATGGTGGCTGCACGCCCGCTATCAACGCCGCAAGGACGCCTGTTCCCTGCGGGAGGGAGTTTCCGCATGACGCTGGCAGCACGCATCCGGCGGCTTTCCGTCGCCTTTCACGAACGCACGATCCTCCATGACATCACTCTGGACATCCCGGCCGAGGGCATAACCGTCCTGCTCGGGCGCTCCGGATCGGGGAAAACAACCTTCCTCCGCGCCCTGAACCGCCTGAACGAATGCCTGCCCGGCTGCCGGACGTCCGGCGAGGCCGAACTCCGGTTAGGCGGCGGACTCCGCCCGATCTATGCCGGACGCACGGGAGAGGCCGCACTCTCCGACCTGCGCCGCCGCGTGGGCATGGTCTTCCAGACGCCCAACATCCTGCCCACCAGCATCCGGCAGAACATGCTGCTCCCCCTCCAGCTGGCGACAGCCTTCCCCGCTTCGGAGTGGCGGGAACGGATGGAACGCAGCCTGACAGAGGTGGGGCTCTGGCACGACGTCAGTTCACGCCTGCGCGAACCGGCTTCGATACTTTCGGGGGGGCAGCAGCAACGCCTCTGCCTTGCCCGTACGCTGGCGCTCGAACCGGAAATCCTGCTCCTCGACGAACCCACGGCATCCCTCGATCCCGCGACAACCCACACCATCGAAAACCTGCTCCTCAAGCTGGCGGAGCGCTATCCCATCCTTCTCGTCTCACATGGGTTGCCGCAAGCCCAAAGAATGGCCTCGCGGATTGTCCTGTTTGGGAAAGGACGTCTGCAAGGTATGCTTTCGCCCGAAGAACTCCCCAACGAAGCAGAAATGAACCGTTTTTTCGACGGCGGGGATGCTGGAAATCGTTAAGAGAAAAACGTACAGCTCCCCCCTTTCCTCATCGAATGGAAATCTGCCTTGCCCTTAGTGCCCCGCTTCTCCAACCTGTGGCCTCCACGATACAAAAAAACGCGCACCCCAACGGCTGCGCGTTCTTCATTGCTTGTTAGCATCCCTTTACCACTGGTCTATCCACTCGCGCAAAAGCGCCTGTCCGGTTTCTTTGGCGCTTTCACCCGCACGTTTGGTCTCATCGCGCAGACGGCGAGGATCGATTGCGGCGCGGGCCAACTCACAGGCATGTCCGACGAACCATCTTTCCAGCTTATCCGCATCGACCTCTGGATGGAACTGCAATGCCAGCACATGATTGCCCATGCGGAATGCCTGGTGCGGGGTCACGGGGGTGGAGGCCAGCAGTTCAGCACCTTCGGGCAGATCAAACGTATCTCCGTGCCAATGCAGGACCGGACGGTAACCATCGAGAAAACGCAAAGGCGACTTTCTGCCCGCTTCGGTGAGTTCCACGCCGCCCCAGCCGATTTCCTTGCCCTTGCCGGGGTATACGCGGGACTTGAGCACGGAGGCAATAAGCTGCGCCCCCAGACAGATGCCGAGCAACGGCTTTTGTGATTCCAGACGCTTCCTGATGAGATCTTTTTCATCTTTGAGAAACGGATAGAGCACCTGATCATAAACCCCGATGGCGCCTCCGAGGACCACGGCGAGATCAGCGACCAGCCATTCCTCTTCGGTAGGCGGTTCGTCTACCGGGCAATATCGAATGGCAAAACCTTTTTCTTCCAGCACAGGCGCGAAAGTACCCAGATCTTCAAAGGCGACATGCTGCATAACCAGACACCGTTTCATATGATACGCCTCCTGCGCCGCGCGCCCTTATCCCCCAGACCGCACAGGCTTTTCATTTAGATTCTATTGATTTTACTCCATTTGGCAAGTCTCATTCAGGTTCTTTTTTCCACCGGGAGGCCATTCCTCTCTGGTTTTCCGGCTTCCTTTTCTCTATGCTGTGCCCCACGGCAGCATCTCAGGCCAGCCCGCAACCCGCACAATCCAAAGGACATCATTCTATGAATCGCATTCTGGTCATGCACGGCGTCAACCTCAATCTGTTCGGCAAGCGAGATCCCAAACATTACGGGACGGAAACCCTTGAAGACATCAACGGCAAACTTTCCGCACTCGCCGGGGAGCTTGGGGTGGAGGTTTCGTTTTTTCAGTCGAATTATGAAGGCGCGTTCGTGGAACGGATTCAGGAGGCGCACGGGGACGGCACGGCGGGCATCGTGCTCAACGCTGGAGCGTGGACCCATTACAGCTACGCCATCATGGATGCGCTGGCGATCTTGAGCATTCCGGCCGTGGAAGTGCACATGTCCAACGTCCACGCCCGCGAAGCCTTCCGCCACTTCTC
>OGPD01002705.1_pt1 | contig 10217 bp, 6 predicted proteins | sample 1552861 | NCBI WGS metagenome assembly OGPD01 (sample SAMEA2580280, study PRJEB22360) | human gut metagenome | biome: human gut; feature: human-associated habitat; material: faeces | place: Denmark | collected 2008/2010
GGCCGAGGCCCCGGAGTGGTGGAGCTGGCAGAACACGGGGCAGCCGTGCGCGTGGCAGCGTTCCACGAGGCGCTTCATGCCGGGGAGGAACCGGTCGTCGTGGAGCGCGCCGTAAGCCCCGGCGGGATGGTCGGAACGCCATGTGATGGCGGATACGATCACAAGCCCGACCCCGCCGGCGGCGATGGCTTCGTAAAAGTCAATGCCCCTGTCCCCGGCCGAGCCGTCGTCCTCAAAAAACCAGCTTGACTGGGGGGCCTTGATCATCCTGTTTTTCAGGGTGAGGCCGCTTCCGAGCGGAAGCGGTGACAGGAGCTTATGGAATTGTCCGGTGCTCATGCCGTCTCCTTGCGTGTGTAGAATGTATGGTTGACCCGCGTTGGGCGGGATTTCGGGCAAAGTGAGGGCTCCGGCGGAGGAAGGGCCGCCGGAGCCGTGGGGATGACGGGAATCCGCTAGAAGGAGTAGAGAACGCAGACCGCGCCCTTGAAGTTGTTCTTCTTGGATTCGTAGTCTTTCCAGACGTTGGAATCGAGATCCATACGGATGTAGCCGAGTTCGAGGAACAGGCTGAGGTTTTTGTAAATCTTGTATTCCGAATCGACGTTTACTTCCCACGCCTTGTCGGCGGTGGTCATGTAGTACATGGAGGAAACCGTTTCGGAGGGCTTCGTGATCATCTTCTGGCGGACATTTTCGGTATTGTTGGTACCCCGATAGAAGGCCACGCGGAGGGTGTGGCTGAGGTCTTCAAAGAAAGAAATGTCCTTCAAGTGGGCCACGATGCCGAACGTGCCGTCGACGCTGGTGCCGAGGACCTGCTGGGCGCGGCAGAAGTTCGTGCCGTCGAAGCCGTAGGAAGTCACCTTTACGTCGGGGTTGATGGTGGGCAGGCGCTCGGAACCGTTGTTGACGTTGGCGTCGTCGCCGGAGGAATACCATGCCGTGAGGCCGGGCGTGACGGATTCCATCTTGTATTCGGCAAGGGCGGACACGATCCAGCCTTCGCGTTTGACGTCGATCTTCTTGCCTTTGGTGCTGAGGCCTTCGCCGAGATCGACACGGCCATAGGTGGCGTCGAGGGCGAAGCGGAAGGGATCAAGCACCTTCAGTTCTGTCGTGAACCCGGCCCACCACGCGTCGCCGTGGCGATCGGTCAGGCTGTTGCCCGTCAGGGTCTTGTTGCTCACGCCGAGAGGCAGCAGGCCCTGCAACAGTTTCTTCTGGTCACCGGAGGCCCCGGCGTTTTCAAAGCTGTCGCGGCCCACAAAACCATACATGGCCCACGGGGTCACCTTCACGCCGTCGAACTTGAGGGGCAGGGTGATGCCCGTGAAGTCCATGGCGTCGCTGTAGTGGTATTGCTTGCCATAGTCGGTGGCGCTGTCGGTGTTGTCGTTTTCGGCGCGCAGCCAGAAGAGGGTGGCTCCGATGTTCTTGGTGAACTGGGTGGACAGGGTGATGCCCGCGCCGTCCGCGCCGCCGCCGCCGAGGATGACGTTCGGAAGGGCGAATCCGGGCAGGCTGAAGTTCTGGAGGCCCATACGGACCTTGGCGTCCGTCTGGGGGATGACCCAGTCAACGTAGTTGTAGCGGACCTTGACCACCTTGCCGTCAGTGCCGAGGGACGCGCCGTCCGCGCCCTTGCCCCAGTTCTGGGGCCCGATTTCAAAATAGACGACACCCTTGAGGCTTTCCGACGCGATGACGTCGATCTGCGTACGGATACGGGTGGCATTCTGCATCTTGTCGGAGCCGTTGTGTTTTTCAAAATTACGGTCCGCGAAGGACATGGCATTGTGCCATAGGCCCTTGGCTTTGATGTCCACGGCGTTGGCGGCGGATGCGGCGCCGATGACCAGACCGGCGGCAAGCAGCAGGGTAATCACTTTCTTCATGGGATTCTCCTCAGTTTCTCCTCAAGCGTTTTGGATTGGTGCAACCGTTTGTGTCTTTTCGCTCAATCGGAGGGGCCGCTGCCCGCCACGCGGACTGTCCCACGACGCAACCACAGCGAAAGATTGAAAAGAATCTGATCCCCCACGGAAAGCCGTTTCTCTCCAGGATGGGGACCGGATTGCCCCTGTAACGGTATCCTGCCTATGAGAACAGCAAAGAGTGGGCCAATATCAGCATGTTACACGGATGTACGGAAAAGAAGAATCATTTTGCAACATTAGAAAGGCATATCGTGAAAAGTGTCTTCAATGCTGTTCATATTGAAACCATGTGTATATGAACATGTCTTTTTTATGGACACAGCTTGAGGAGGCCATTCATGGGAGAAATGGCCGCAAGGGACGACCTGGAAGGTCAGGGGGAAGGGATTATGGATGAAGAACGCGATACCGGCATGGCCGCCATGAGCCGGAAGGATCGCAGAGAGCATACTTCCGGTCACATCCGGAGGCGTCAGGCGTTATGGCTAGCGGTATTCGTCGGGGTTGAGGCCGAGTTTTTTGAGCTTCACGTAGAAGCCGCCGCGTGAGATGCCGAGGAGTTTGGCGGCTTCGCGGACATTGCCCGCCGTCCGTTCGAGCGCGGCGAGCAGGCGTTTCGCTTCGTGGCCGGGCAGCGGTTTTCCTGTGGGTGCGGAAACCTCGGCTGCGGAGATCCGGGCGTGAAGATCGGAAAGCCCGATGACGTCGCCTTCGGCAAGGGCCACGGCCCGCTCCAGAACGGTTTCCAGCTCCCGGACATTGCCGGGCCACGAATACCTGAGCAGAGCCTCCATAGCTTCGGGGGCGATGGGCTTCGGCTGTTTGCCGAGGGCCTGCGCGAACCGGGAAGCGCAACGGGCGGCAAGAGCCTCAATGTCCGAACGCCTTTCACGCAGCGGTGGAACCGTTATGGTGTATTCCCGTAAAAGTTCATGCAGTTCTTTAAGAAAAAGCCCTTCGCGCACGGCTTCGGAAAGCCCCGGGCCTGCCCCGGCGATAAGGCGGACGTTCACTGTGCGGCCTTGCCCTCCGCCGACGCGGGCGGTTTCTCCGCCGCGCAGCAGGCGCACGATCCCCATCTGTGCCGTCAGGGGGAGGGCTTCCACGCCGTCGAGGAACAGCGTGCCGCCATCCGCCAGCTCGCATTTGCCGGGCCTGCCGCTTTCCCCATCGAATCCAAACAGTTCGCTGCGCATAAGGCTGCGCGGGATGCCTCCGCAGTGCACGGCGACGAAGGGGGCCTCCCGGCGGCGTCCCGCGTTGTGGATGGCCTGAGCGAAGCCGTGCCGCTCCGTCCCTTCCTCACCCGTGAGCAGGACCGGAGCGTCATGCCGCGCGGCGCGGCGGAGCGCCTCCCGTGCCTGGGCAATGGCGGGGGAATCGCCCGGAATATCGTCAAGCGCGTAGACCGCCCCGGCCCCGATGGTGCGGGCCGCGAACCCGCACAGGCGGCGCGATTCGCGCAGGGCCAACACGCCGCCCTTGCCCATACCGAGCGGCGCGAAGGAGAGCACGCACGGGAGCGTGCCGTTCGCGGTATGCAGCAGGGCTTCCCGATCCTGAAAGGCATTGTGTTCGTCAAGGATGTCGCGGCGCACTGCCTCGGAAAGCACCGTGTCCCGCAAGTGGAGATGGGGCGGCAACGCCTCCAGCCCGAGCATGGATAGCCCGCGCCCATTGGCGGAATGGATTTCACCCGAGGCGCCGACTTCAAGGATGCCCTCGTCCAGCACTTCCATGATCGCACGCTGCCTGCCGAGAGCGGCCCGCAGGTGGAGCTGTTCCGCGATGGCGTGGGCCGAAGCCTCCACCATGCCCCGCGTATGCAGATGATAGGATTCCCGGGCGATGGAAACATTGAGGACGCCTGCAAGCGTGCCGTCTTCGTAGCGGATGGGGGATGCGGTGCAGCTCCAGACATGATGCCGGGCGCAATAGTGCTGTGCGCCGATGATGGTCACGGTCTCCCGTTCGACAAGGCAAGTCCCGATGCCGTTGGTGCCGGATACGGCTTCCGTGGCGATCTGGCCGGGAAGCACGTCGGGCCCGTCGCCCTCACTCCGCAGGGTGTGCAGTACGAGCCCTGAGCCGTCTGTCAGCGAAATGCTGCACCGCGTGGCGCGCACCACGGAAAACAGTTTGTCCATGATGGAACGGGCGCTGCACAGCAGATCGCTGTTGAGGCGCTGGGCCTGCTCAAGGAGCAGCGCGTCCACGCGTACAATGCTGTTGGCTTCCGTGGTAATGCCGGATTCCCGGCAGCGCTCCCAGGAGGCGAGGATGAACGGGGGGATATATTCGGGATCCACGGGGGCGGTCCCGTCGCGGAATTTTTGCCATTCCGCATACAAGGCTGCGTGCAGGGCTGGGGACGCCTGATCCGGCGCCTGAATCATGAGTGCGGGCATGGAGTGACCATCCGGAGAAAAACCTACTAGCCTGAACACTGCGAAAAAAACAGATTATCGCCTTTTACATACTAGAAAGTGATACCGGAAAAGCCTCCGCCGGGCAAACGGAAAATGCGCGAGTCCCGCTGGGGCTCCGTTTCGTGCTTTACTGGGAGGCTTTGCCCCCCTGACCCTGCAAGAGGTTCCCCCGTCAGTGCGGGCGCGCCGGAGTCGGCACAAGTGGGAGCGGGTGAATTCCCGCTGGCACGCGGGTTGTGCTTTGAGCTTATGCGTATTTCCCTCGGCGGCATTGCCGCTCAACGGAAAACGTGGTGGGGGTAAATGAAAGGCATCGTGGGCGGCATTTCGCCTATGGGAAAAAGCATGGGGAAAGGCATTCCGCGCAAACCTGAATGAATTCCCCGCGCGCCGTTTTCCCATCAGCGAAGCCTAGTAGGGAAGTGGAGGGGCCGGAGGAGGCATACCCCGTGTGGGCTCTCACATTAAAGGGGTTCCTCCCTCCGGTGCCGTCCAAGGTGGCTGAAACTCAGGCGCTCTTGGTTTCGCCTTCGCCCATTGGGGAAAAGACATCCGTCACATTGCCCCGGCTCTTGCCGAGGCCGAGCAGGGTTGCGGAAAAGGCGGTCACGAACATGGCCATGAACAGGATAAACATGGAGGCGTATTGTCCGATGCCGTAGGCCGCCTGACCGGGGGCCTGCGCTTCCATGATCCACCCGCTGGCGAGCTGAAGCAGGGCCGTCCCGATATAGGAGTAGATGTTGATCATCCCGGTGGCCGTGCCCACGATTTCGGGGGGGAAGTCCTCTTGTACCTTGGTGAGGGCGATGCCGCCGAACCCGCCGCAGAAGATGCCGAAGGCGAGGCTCCAGACCGGGAGCAGGGAGGCGGGGAGCACGGGATGATCCGCAAGCAGCGGCGCGGCGAGCAGGATGGTGACGCCGCTGGCGGCGAGGAGCAAGACACCCTTGGACCACCGGACCCACGTCACGACGACCCCCACCAGCGACGGGCCGACCACCGCGCCGAGGGCCATGCAGAAAAGGATGCCGCCCGCCGTGCCCTTGTCGAGGCCGTAGCCTTGAATGAAATACGGCCCGGCCCAGAGCCCGGTCATGGCGTAGAACGACCCGTACATGCAGAAGAACCATGTGGATACGCTCCAATAGGTGCGGCTGCGGACGATGCGGAGCATGGTTTCACGCAAGGGCGGGGCGGGGTGTTTGCGGGGAGCGATGGAAACCCATGCCGGGGCGTACCCGGCCTCTTCGGGGCGGTTGCGTACCCACAGCCACAAGCACGGTCGCCGCCGTAGCCGCGAACATACTGCCGCGCCAGCCCACGGCCTGCGAGAGCAGCATGAGCGGATAGGTGGCGAGGAGCATACCGCCCGTGCCGAGGGAAAGGATCAAGCCCGTGCCGAGGGCGTGCCGTGCCGGAGGGAACCAGTACAGAATCACCCGCAAGGCGGGCACGAAGACCATGCCCATGCCGACGCCGATGAGTACGCGGCCGACCGTCGCCGCCGTTACCGAGCCGGAAAGGGAGAACAGGAGCGACCCCGCCGCCCCGATGAGGAGGAACGAGGCGATGGTGTTGCGCGAACCCCAGCGGTCCGAAAGGATGCCCGCCGGGATCTGCATGAACCCGTACGGGTAAAAATAGGCGGAGCTCATGACCGACATGAGCCCGCCGCCGACGGCGAATTCGCGCATGATGTCCACGGCGAGGGTGCTCGTGGATGTCCGAAAGAAACTGACGAGCGCATAGCAGATGGTCAAAATGGAAAAAATAAACCATGCATGTCGGGTCATGGCTTTGGATGAATGGGGGGACATAGGGCCTCCGTGAAAGCCGCGCCCGCCGGACGGGAGGGCGCAGCAAAGCCTTCCGGCGGAAATGCTTTCCGTCGTCGGCTTTTTCGGGAATAAGGGGGGACGTGCGTCCGGCGGGACGCCCTCAACAGGGGCTGAAAGCGTCCCGCCGGGGGATTATTCCCCGCACGGGATATCGAGCTTGAGCGCCTTGATCGCGTTGCGGTACAGCAGGTTGGGCAAGACTTCAGGCTTGAAGGGCAGAGCCTTGAACTGCTCCACGCCTTCGCGGAAGCCGATGAACGGATAGGCCGTGCCGAACAGGAAACGCTCGGAGAGGAAGGTATTGGCGGCCATGACGTAATCGCTCACGCCGGGCATATTGTACATGTACATGTCAGGGCAGAGGTACAGGTTGGGGCGCTTGAAGGCCACGAACAGGATTTCCGTAACCCACGGGTAGCCGCCGTGCGTGTTGATCACGGTCATTTTGGGGAAGTCGCCGCACACCCGGTCGATGATGATCGGGTTGCTGTGGCTGAGATCCGGGCCGTTGCCCCCGCCGCCCATGAGCAGCACCGGGATGCCGTGCTCGGCGCAGTATTCGTATATGGGGTAGATGCGGCGGTCATCGGCATACATGGGGCTGGCCAGCACGCCGGGCTCCATGCCCACGGCCTTGAGCGGCCCGTTCACCACGAAACGCTCGATCTCCTCCAGCGCCTTGGGGCGGTTCGTCGGATCGATCCCGGCGACGCCGATGAATTTTCCCGGGTAATCCGCGACGATGGCGGCGATGTCCTCGTTGGGCACGTTGCCCATGAAGGCGTTGGCCTGACGGCCCGGCACGACACCCAGCGTCACGCCGCCTTCCTCCATTTCCTTGAGCATCAGCTCCATGTCGCCCTGTTTGGCGGACGGCGGGGGAACCATGCCGAGCTTGCCGCTCCAGCTGGCGATGCGTTCCTGATTGCGGAAGATGTGCATATTCAGAAAACCGCGCGTGGCGGGACGGAGCCTGAAATCAATGATCATGATATTTCTCCCGGCCCTTGCGGGCCTGTTGGGGCGGTGCGTCCGCAGCGGGCGCTTACTTGATGGAACACCCGGCCTGAAAACCGGACTCGATGGCGGTCAGGATTTTGCCGACGGAGGCGCAATCCCCCACGCGGACGCAGGGGCAGCCCATCTCTTCAAGCTCGGCGGCAAGGGCGTTTTCGGCCCGGTAGCCCACGGCGATCACGAGCGTGTCAAAGTCGTCAAGCCAGCGTTCCGAGCCGGAAGGGAATTTGGCTTTCACCTTGCCTTCTTCGGTGACTTCAAGCACCTGCGTACTGGTAAGGAAGCGCGTGCCGTACTCCCTGAGGCGCTGCATCAGATAACGGCGGGTACGTGATTCCATATCCTTCGCCAATTCGGGCTGAAGTTCGAGGATGGTCACATCCGAACCCTGCGCGGCGAGGAACTCGGCGGTTTCACAGCCGATAAGCCCGCCGCCGATGACGAGCGCCTTTTCCCCGGCTTTGGCTTCACCGGAGAGGATGCTCTGGGCTACCACCGCGTTCCGGGCCTTGCGGCAAAAGCCGGGGAATACCGGGGAGCTGCCCGTGGCGGCGATCACGGCGTCCGCGCCGAGATCCCGTACCGCTTCGGGCGTGAGGGCGGCCCCGAGGTGCAGCCCGACGCCCGCCCGCTTCAACTGTCGCTCGAACCAGCCCGTGACATGGCCCAGATCTTCCTTGTGCGGAGGCTTGCAAGCCACGTTGAGCAGACCGCCGAGGCGATCCGATTTTTCATACAGATCCACCGTATGCCCCCGGAACCGGGCGGCAAGGGCGGCCTGCATCCCGGCGGGGCCGCCGCCGATGACCGCGACTTTCTTGGGGGACGCCACGGGATCGAGATCATACTTGCCTTCCGCACCGGACAATGGGTTCAGGGCGCACCCGACGCCCGTTCCGCGCGCGGATCCGGCTACGCAGCCCTCGTTGCAGCCCACGCACCGGATGATGTCTCCGGCCTCGCCCGCCGCGACCTTGGCGGGCAGGAACGGATCGGCAATGAGCGCACGGCCCATCGCCACCATGTCCGCATCCCCGCGATCGATGATGCCCTGAGCCGTCTGCTCGTCGGCTACGCGACCCGCCACGATGACGGGCACGGCGGCCTCAATGCCGTCGCGCACGGCGCGGGAAAGGGGCGCGTTCCAGCCCTTCTCCACGCAGGCGGGCGGGGAAACCATGAAATTTGTCTCGCGCAGCCCCACGGAAACGTGCAAAGCGTCGATGCCGTCGGCTACCAACCGCTTGGCGAGGGCGACGGAATCCTCCAGCGTGGTGCCGCCGGGAAGCCCTTCAACGGCGCTCATGCGGTAGGTGACCGGGAAATCCGGCCCCACGGACTCGCGGACTTTGCGGCAGACCTCAAGGGCGAAGCGCATACGGTTTTCCAACGAACCGCCGTATCCGTCGGTGCGCCGGTTGGTATAGGGGGAAAGGAACTGGCTGATGAGATAGCCGTGCGCCCCGTGGATTTCCACGGCGTCAAACCCGGCTTCGCGGGCACGGATGGCGGCCTTGCCCCAGCATTCCACGAGGCGGGCGATTTCCTCTTCGCTAAGGATCACGCTGTTGTCGTAGGGGGTCACGCCGGGGATGGCGGAGACGAGAGGCACGGCATGGCCCGAAAATTGGGGGAGCGCGGCGCGCCCGCCGTGCTGGAGCTGGATGGAGATGCGCGCCCCGTGCCGTTTCACGCGGCGGGCCAGATCGGTGAGGCCGGGCAGGCGCGCGTCGTCCGCGATGCTCAGGCCACGGGAGAAGGAGTTGCCGGTGGGATCGACGGATGTGGCCTCAATGGTGACAAGCCCGGCCCCGCCCTTGGCACGCTCTTCGTAGTAGCGGAGCATACGCTCCGTGACGCCGCCGTCCGGCGCGGCGTATTTCGTACACATGGCGGGGAAGACAATCCGGTTTTTGATCAACAGCGTGTTGATGCGGATTGGATTGGTGCAACAAGATGTGTTCATGGAACCTCCAGATGAGAAAGACATCTTGCCTGCGGCAATGCAAGCCATGTGCCATCTTTCCGGCGGATGAGGCGTGCCGCGCCGGGCCGTTTCCGCCTTTTTCCTGACCCCCGGAATTCATTCCGATACAGTGGGCGGCTCTGAATATCCCCGGTGTTCCCGTATCTTCGCTTCCCCGTCCAGAGAGTGTGCCCGGTGTGCAAAATGTGGGCATGTATTTGTAGACATGTTCATAGAATATGATTTATAATAGACATACGTAAACACGCTTTGTGCGGAGAGGAACATGGAAGAGCATATCGAGCGGAACAAAAGGGTCCTTGAACAGTGGGAGCGCTTCCACAGGCAAGAGCCCGTGGACGAATCCGCCGTCCGGCCCCTGATCCTGCGTTCATGGAAGCGCTGCCGCCTTCAGGGGGTCAGGCCGGACAACGCCTCAAAAGTGTCCCTCAGCCCCGCCGCGCTGGAAAAGCTGCTCGATCGGAACGCGGATCTTGTAGCGGTGGCCAAAAGCATCATGGAAAAGCTGTATAACCCCATCAGCACTTCGCGCAGCTTCATTTCCCTGTCCGACGCGCAGGGGATTGTCCTGCACGCGCTCTGGGACAATACCGGCAGCTACCCTATCCCGCACCTCGCGCCGGGCAACCTCGCGGCGGAAAGCGCCTCGGGGACCAATGCCATCGGGACGTGCCTCGTGGAACATACGCCTGTGGAGACGCTGGCTTCGGAACATTACTGCCGCTCGTTCCACGGCTGGTTCTGCTCGGCGGCCCCCATCAGGGACAGCCGGAACGCCATCGTCGGCGTGCTCAATGTGACGCTCCCGAGCGCCCTGTACCATCACCATACCCGGGGTATGATGGAAGCGGCGGCCCACGCCATCGCGGAACAGCTCCGCCTGCGGCTGCTCCTTCAGGAACAGAAGGCCATCATTGAAATGTTGGATGAAGGGGTGGTCGTGCTGGAAGGCGACGGCACGATACGGACGCTGAACAACAAGGCGCAAGCCATGCTCGACCTG
>OGPD01002708.1_pt1 | contig 10210 bp, 9 predicted proteins | sample 1552861 | NCBI WGS metagenome assembly OGPD01 (sample SAMEA2580280, study PRJEB22360) | human gut metagenome | biome: human gut; feature: human-associated habitat; material: faeces | place: Denmark | collected 2008/2010
GCCATTGTTACAACCCGTTTGTCTATCTCAGAAACGACAACGATATTCAGCGCCTTGTGACCAACCTTTTTAAGAGTACCACCCCGAAAGGCTCTCAATCCAATGATCCTTTTTGGGATACTGCGGCGAGTATGCTTTTACTCGCCCTTATTTTTTATTTGCACTACGAAGCACCGGAGGAGGAACAGAATTTTGCAATGGTAATGGAAATGCTCAGGGCGGCGGCGATTGAGGACGAGGAGGACAATCGCCCTTCTCCCCTCGACAATCTTTTCGCCGATTTGGAAATGGATAATCCCGACCATATCGCCCTGAAATACTACCGTTCCTACCACTCCGGCTCGGCAAAGACGCTCAAATCCATTCAGATTACCCTTGCCGCAAGATTGGAGAAATTCAATCTTGAAAGCTTAGCGGCGCTGACTTCCGCCGATGAGCTTGACCTTGCTTCAATGGGCGAGAAGAAAACGGCGCTGTTTGCGCTGATACCGGATAACGATTCGAGCTTTAATTTCCTCGTCAGTATCCTTTACACGCAGCTTTTCCAGCAGCTTTTTTATTCTGCCGACCATATCCACGGCGGCAGCCTGCCGATACCCGTCCATTTTCTTATGGACGAGTTTGCAAATGTGAGCCTGCCCGACGATTTTGACAAGATACTTTCCGTTATGCGTTCAAGAGGCGTGTCGGTATCCATTATCCTGCAAAATCTGGCGCAGTTAAAGGCGTTGTTTGAGAAACAATGGGAATCCATTGTAGGCAACTGCGATGAATTTCTCTATCTCGGCGGCAATGAACAGAGTACGCACAAGTATGTGTCCGAGCTTTTAGGCAAGGAAACGATTGATACCAACACCTACGGGAAAAGCGAAGGACGGAGCGGAAGCTACTCGACCAATTATCAGATTTCCGGTCGTGAGCTGCTTACCCCTGACGAAGTGAGAATGCTCGACAACCGCTACGCCATTTTGTTTATCCGTGGCGAGCTTCCGGTAATGGATTTGAAGTACGCCATTTTGAAGCACCCGAATGTGGCGTATACCGCAGACGGGAAAGGCGGCGTGTATCAGCACGGCGAAGTCACAAAAAATGTGGCGACCATTGAAACCCTGTATGTTGATCTCGACAGCGTTCCCGAAATGGAGCTTTCGGAAACGACTTACGAGCTGTTGTCCGATGAGGACTTTGAAAACTTAACAAATTGATTGGAGGAAAATAGAATGAACATTTTTCATAAGACTCAGAAGAAAGAAACCCGCAAACTGCCGATGACCGGAAAGGTAAAGAAAGGCTTTCGTTATTACTGTGCTGCGGTTTTGAGCGTGACCGCTGTTTTTGCGATGTCTACAACGGCTTTTGCCGCAAGCGATCCGCTTACCGTTGTCAATAACCTGTCCGATTTCATTTTCGGCTTTATCCGTGCGATTGGTCTGATCCTGCTCGGCTTTGGTATCGTTCAGGTAGGTCTTTCCCTGAAATCCCACGATCCTTCGCAGCGTGCGAACGGATTTCTGACGCTGGCGGGCGGCGTCATCATTACTTTCGCTAAAGAAATCCTCACTCTGATTACGGGCTAACCTTTACGCAAACGACGCTCAGGGGCGTTCCTGAAAAACAATTCAGGGACGCCCCATTTTTCTTTATAAGGAGGTGCTACGAAATTGAGTGATAACTGGGTAGTTCAGAATCTCCAGAACGCCCTCGAAACTTGGAATGAAAAACTCGCTGAGATATGGCAGCTTATTACGACTACGCCGCAGAGCTTCAAAGGCGGCGGAATATGGACGGTTATCGTGGACATCCACGGTGCGGTGCAGGCAATCGGGTTTGCGCTTTTAGTGCTGTTCTTTGTGGTTGGCGTGGTCAAAACCTGCGGCAGCTTTGCCGATGTCAAGAAACCGGAACACGCTGTCAAGCTCTTTATCCGATTTGCGCTTGCAAAGGCGGGTATCACTTACGGTATGGAGCTAATGCTTGCCCTGTTCAATATCGTACAGGGTACAATCGGCACGATTATGACCGCCGCAGGCTTTACTTCCGCACAGCAGACCACTCTGCCGCAGGAAATGATTGACACCATAGAAAGCTGCGGCTTTTTCGAGTCAATTCCGCTTTGGGCGGTTACGCTCATTGGCGGCTTGTTCATTACGGTTATGTCATTCCTGCTCATTATGACGGTGTACGGGAGATTTTTTAAGTTATATATGTATACGGCGCTTGCCCCGATTCCGCTTTCTACTTTTGCGGGAGAGCCGAGTCAGAATGTAGGTAAATCGTTTATCAAAAGCTACTGCGCCGTGTGCCTTGAAGGTGCGGTGATCGTTTTAGCCTGCATTATCTTCTCCCTGTTCGCTTCTTCCCCGCCTGTGGTCGATCCCAATGCGGCGGCAGTCACGCAGGTTTGGTCATATATCGGCGAGCTGCTCTTTAATATGCTTGTCTTGGTCGGTGCAGTGCGAATGAGTGACCGGATTATCCGTGAGATGATGGGACTTTAAGGAGAACAGAATGAAACGAATATACAACAAATTCAAGGGCTACACCCTTGAGGACTGCGATTGCAGATACTGCCTGTATTACGGAGGGCGGCGGAAAGGCAAAGTTACTTGTCTTTCGGACGAGTGCGTCTGCGCCGATGAAATCCGGCAGGCGAAAAAAATGAAAGAAAGGAGTTCCTAAATGGAAGTCAAAATCAACAGAGAAATCAGGAATTACACAGAAGCGATGTTTTTCGGACTGTCACTGCGGCAGTTCATTTTTTCTGCCTGTGCCTGCGTGGTGGCGGTGGGCATTTATTTTTTGCTCAAGCCCTATGTCGGCACGGAAACCGTATCGTGGATGTGCATTTTGGGAGCCGCACCCTTTGCGGCTCTTGGTTTTGTCAAATACAACGGAATGACCGCTGAGAAATTCATTTATGCGTGGATTAAGTCGGAGTTTTTAATGCCGAAGAAGCTCTCTTTCCGTTCAACGAATACCTACTATGAGCTGTTCAAGCCGAGTATCGAAGCAAAAGCAAAGGAGGCTATGAAATCGAATGATTAAAACACTTACCAATCTCCGCAAACAGGAAAAGGAAAAGTTTGTCGTGCCGAAGGGCGTTCAGGATGTGATCCCCATTACCGCCATTTATGATGACGGTATCTTTCAGATTGGGAAAGACAAGTTTTCCAAGACCTATAAATTTTCCGATATTAACTACGCTGTTGCCAGCCGTGAGGACAAGGAAGCAATGTTCCTTGAATACTCGGAACTGCTCAATTCCCTCGACTCCGGAGCAACGACAAAAATCACAATCAACAACCGCCGTTTAAATCGGCTGGACTTTGAGAACAACATTCTTATTCCGATGAAAGGCGACAGCCTTGATGAATACCGTGAGGAGTATAATAAAATCCTTTTGGAAAAAGCCACAGGCGCAAACGCCATCGTGCAGGATAAGTATATGACGATTTCCGTCAACAAGAAGAATATTGAGGACGCAAGGAATTATTTTGCCCGTGTGGGCGCTGACTTGATCGCTCACTTCGGCAGGCTCGGCAGCAAGTGCGTGGAGCTGGAAACCGATGAAAGGCTGCGTATCTTCCACGACTTTTACCGTGTGGGCGAGGAATCCTCTTTCCACTTTGATATAAAGGAAACCCGCAAAAAGGGACACAGCTTCAAGGACTATATCTGCCCTGATTCAATGGAATTTGAAAAGGACTACTTCAAAATGGGCGACCGTTATGGGAGAGTCCTTTTTTTGCGTGAGTATGCTTCCTATATCAAGGACAGTATGGTGGCGGAGCTGACAGATCTCAACCGCAATCTGATGATGTCGATTGATGTCGTTCCCGTGCCGACAGACGAAGCGGTACGGGAAGCGGAAAACCGTCTGCTTGGCGTTGAGACGAATATTACCAACTGGCAGAGGCGGCAGAACTCCAACAATAACTTTTCGGCGACTGTCCCTTACGATATGGAACAGCAGAAAAAGGAAATGAAAGAATTTCTCGATGATTTAACGACGAGGGATCAGAGAATGATGTTTGCCGTGATTACCTTTGTGCATACGGCGGATTCCAAAGAACAGCTTGATAACGACACGGAAGCGCTGCTTACCACGGCGAGAAAGCACCTTTGTCAGTTCGGCGTGTTGAAATTTCAGCAGGTGGACGGGCTGAATACGGTTATGCCGTTTGGCGTGCGGAAGATTGATACCTTCCGTACCCTTACGACCGAAAGCCTTGCCGTGTTTATCCCGTTTCGAGTGCAGGATATTTTTCACGAGAATGGTATCTACTACGGGCAGAATGTGATTAGCAAAAATATGATTATCGCCGACCGCAAGCAGCTTCTCAATGGTAATTCCTTTATTCTCGGCGTATCGGGCGGCGGTAAGTCCTTTGCCGCAAAGGGCGAGATCGAGAATGTGATTCTTTCCTCGGATTCCGATGTTATCATCATTGATCCGGAGCGGGAATATTCACAGCTTGTGAAGGCGCTCGGCGGAGAGGTTATCCATATCTCCGCTACTTCTCAAAATCATATCAACGCTATGGATATGACGAAGGAATACGGCGACGGGGCGAATCCGGTTATTTTGAAGTCGGAGTTTATTATGTCCCTGTGCGAGCAGCTCATCGGCGGCAGTAACCTCGGCGCAAAGCAGAAATCCATTATCGACCGCTGCACCGCCAGCGTGTACCGCACCTATCAGCAGAATAACTATCAGGGCGAAGTGCCGACCTTGCAGGATTTCAGGGAGGAGCTTCTTAAACAAGATGAGCCGGAGGCGCAGGAAATCGCCCTTGCCATCGAGCTGTTTACAAGCGGCAGCTTGAACACCTTTGCGAAGCATACGAATGTGGATACCAATAACCGCCTGATCTGCTATGACATTTTAGACCTCGGCAAACAGCTTATGCCTATCGGTATGCTGGTCGTTCTCGACTCCATCTTAAACCGCATTACGCAGAACAGGGCGAAAGGCAGAAATACCTTCATCTTCATTGATGAGATTTATCTGCTGTTCCAGCACGAGTATTCCGCTAACTTCCTTTTTACCCTTTGGAAGCGTGTGCGTAAATACGGTGCTTATGCTACGGGTATTACGCAGAATGTGGACGACCTTTTGCAGAGCCATACGGCAAGGACAATGCTCGCAAACTCCGAATTTATCATTATGCTCAATCAGGCTTCCACGGACAGGCTGGAGCTGGCGAAGCTCTTAAATATCTCCGACCTTCAGATGTCGTATATTACGAATGTGGAAGCCGGACACGGGCTTATCAAGGTGGGCAGCTCCCTTGTACCGTTCGCAAATAAATTCCCGAAAAATACGAAGCTGTATAAGCTGATGACAACCAAACCGGGCGAGAGCGCATAAGCTCCCGCCCCTTGTTTCAGAAAGGATATGGCAATGAGAAAAAAGATTTGTATTGCGTTGATGGCAGCGTTTACCGTCCTGCTCGGCGTCAGCAGCTATTTCATTATCGACCATTACAGGGAGGCGGAACATCAGGAGCAGATGTACGATTCTCTCGTACAGCTCGTAGAGGACAGCGAAACCGAGCCTGTCGAGCCGATCATCTATTCGGAAGATAAGACGATACTGCCGGAGCTTACCGAGCTGTACCGTCAAAACAATGATTTGGTCGGCTGGATTTGCATGGAGGATACGAATATCAATTATCCCGTTATGCAGACGGTTGATAATCCGAACTACTATTTGAAGCGTGGATTTGATAAAGAATACAGTTCTTACGGCTGCCCGTATGTGCAGGAGGACTGCGATGTTTTAAAGCCCTCGGACAATTTAGTGATCTACGGTCATCATATGAACAACGGCTCGATGTTCGCCGACCTTGAAAAATTCAAGGACGAGGATTTCTGGCGGGGACATAAAACGATTGCCTTTCACACCCTGACAGAGAAAAATGAGTATGAAATCCTTGCGGTTTTCAAAACCGTTGTCTACACCGACAGCCCTGAAGCCTTCAAATATTACCGCTTTACGGACGCTCAGTCGCCGGAGGAGTTTGACGCTTATATTGATAAGTGCAAGGAGCTTTCCCTTTACGACACGGGCGTATCGGCGGAGTACGGCGACAAGCTGATAACGCTTTCCACCTGTGAATACTCCCGTACAAACGGAAGGATTGTCGTTGTGGCGAAAAAAGTAACAGAAAGCAGTGGTGCAAATGCTCCCGCAAATGACGGGGCGGCAGAGATACCGAGCTAATGCCCTGATAAAGAAGCTGTGCGCCAATTATGATGACGGGAACTGTCTGCTTCTTGATGAGGGGGAAGGCTGCGTCTGCGTACAGAGTATCTCCTACTCGCTTTTATGCAGGTATTTCCGCAATGCGGTGCTTCCGGCAGATCCGGCGTTGGAAGCGGAGATACTTGGAATGCACCCTGACAGGTGCGTTTTCTGCGGCGCTCCCATTATCAAGCGTGGCAACAGGAAAAAGTATTGTGAGAAATGCGCCGGTATCGAATACAAAAGGCAGCAGGCAGAGTACGCAAGAAAAAGGCGCACAGAATCGAAAAATAGAGGGTAAAAAGTCCTTGATTTAAGCGGCTTTTCAGCCCTCGCACTTTGAGGGGCAAGGTGTTGATACCTTTTCCCCTCTTTTTTTACTTCAAAGCGTCCACGGGCGCTTGGAAAGGAGGTTTTCTATGCCGGATATTAAGACAAGGGATATAGCGAAAGGCACGATAAAAACGATTGATAAATCGGCGGTTGCCGCCGAGCGTATGAAATCCGCCTTTATCCAGACCAAAGAAAAAGCGGAACACTCCGTTGATGTCCCTGAAAGCAGTGCGGAGGAATACGCTTCCAACCGTTTGGAAAGCGGTATCGACCGAGTTTCTCACGAAGCCGTACACCAATTTGATAAGCAGGGGCGCAAGGGCGTTCAGGCGACAAAGCAGAATATCGTCAAAGCAAAGGACGGTATTCAGAAATTCAAGGAAAAACGGGCGGCGCAGTCGCTTCAAAAACAGGCGCAGGCGGCAGCTCCACGAAAAAGCGTCGGTCAGAGTATCAAGGCGGTGGAACAGCCGAAGAAGGCAGTAAAAGAGTCTGCCCGTTCCGCAGGAAAAAAGACGATTAAGACGGTCGGGAAAGGCTCGGCGAAAACAGCGCAGAAAACGGTAAAAACCGCAGAGCGCACCGCTAAAACGACCGTCAAGACAGCGCAGCGTACCGCAAAGGCGGCGCAGAAAACGGCGCAGGCTACGGTCAAGGCTTCTCAAAGAGCAGTTCAGGCGGCACGGGCGGCGGCTCGTGCCGCCGTTGTTACGGCGAAAGCAATCGCAAAAGCGATAGCGCTTGCGGTCAAGGCGATTATCGCCGGAACAAAAGCGTTGATCGCCGCAATCGCCGCAGGCGGCTGGATAGCGGTTTTGGTCATTATCGTGATTTGCCTGATCGGTATGATTATCGGCTCCGTGTTCGGTATCTTTTTCTCAGGCGAAGATTCTGGGACTGGAATGAGTATGCAGACCGTTGTGCAGGAGATCAATATAGAATACGATACCAAATTGCAGGACGAAAAAACCTCGGTATCTTATGATGTCCTTGAAATGAGCGGCAGCCGTGCCGTTTGGAAAGAGGTGCTTGCGGTGTATTCCGTCAAAGTCAACACCGATCCGGATAATCCCCAAGAGGTTGCGACGATGGACGAATCGAAAAAGCAGCTTCTCACGGACATCTTTTGGGAGATGAACGAAATAAGATCCAGCACCGACACCAAAACGGAGACGGTCATTACTGAAACCGATGACGGTCACGGAAATATCGTGGAGACGGAAAGCACAGTCACGCAAACTTATCTGTATATCACGGTCAGCCATAAGACCGCCGATGAGATGGCGGCGCAGTATGGATTTAACGAGGAACAGAAAGAGTATCTCGCAGAGCTGCTTGCCGATGAAAATAATTCGCTGTGGTCGCAGGTACTTTACGGGATTACGGGTACAGACGATCAGATCGTAACCGTTGCGCTTTCCCAAATCGGGACGATGGGCGGCGATCCGTACTGGTCTTGGTACGGTTTTAATTCCCGTGTCGAGTGGTGCGCTTGCTTCGTTTCGTGGTGCGCTAACGAGTGCGGGTATATCGACGCTGGCGTAATTCCGAAATACGCAGGCTGCGTCAACGGCGTACAATGGTTTAAGGACAGAGGGCAATGGCTGGATAACAGCGCAGAGCCTACGCCGGGTATGATTATCTTCTTCGATTGGGCGAGTGGCGGACAGGACGGACTATCCGACCATACAGGTATCGTTCAAAAGGTGGAAAATGGCAGGGTTTACACGGTCGAGGGAAACTCTGGGGATTCTGTTCGTCAGAACAGCTATCCGGTTGGGTATTATGAGATACTCGGCTACGGTGCGCCTGCCTATTGATCGGAATGCAAAAAACGAGCCGCTTGCTTAAATGCAGGCGGCTTGATTACATATAAACGAACTGAATCTGAGATAGGCGTATATTTTTGAATGCACTTCATTTTTGTATTGACAATACAGTATGACATACAGTATAATAACATCAGGAGGTAACGCTGATGGGAGAAGAAAAAGATTTATTATCTACTTTGCTTTTGGAACTTCGCAGAGGGACATTGACAATTAGTGTACTCAGTCAGATGAATAAGCCGAAATACGGTTATGCTTTGGTGCAGAGCTTGGAAGAAAAAGGCGTTGCCATTGATCCCAATACCCTTTATCCGCTGCTTCGGCGTCTGGAGAGTCAGCAGCTTTTAGAAAGCAAGTGGGAAACCAGCGGAACAAAGCCGAGAAAGTATTATCAACGAACAGAGTATGGAACACAGGTCTATGAAAAGATGAAAATATATTGGAAGAATCTGTCTGTCGGAATCGAAAGGTTATTAGAGGAGGAAGAAGCATGACACCGAATGAGAAAGATTATATGGATCGATATATTTATCAGGTAATTCGTCGGCTTCCCAAAGCACAACGAGAGGAAGTTCGTATGGAGTTGGAAGAACTGATCAGTGATATGTATGCTGATAGAGGCTCTATGGAAGAAGTGCTGACTGAACTTGGCGATCCTGCTGAATTTGCAAAGCAATATCAAAACGAACAGAAATATTTGATTGGACCTGAATATTTTGACACTTATTTGTGGTTTGTAAAAGTTGTCTTAATCTGTGCTGCCGTACCAATTTTGATTATTTCGCTGATAAATGCGATAGGAGAAATACCCGCAATCACTTCGCAGAACGCCGCCTCTGTTATTATTCGAGCTATTGTGGACGGATTGATCGTCGGAATTACCGACGCTATGCTGTCCTGCATATCCGCTTTCGGTGCAGTAACCTTGACTTTTGCCATTATGGAGCGGAAAAAGATTCAGATCGAAATGAAGAAGGCAGAGAAATGGTCAGTAGAAAGCCTGTCTGAAGAACGAAAAATTCCATCCGCCAGATGGACGCCAAAGATTTTGGAGCCTGTACCGGATAAAAAAGCAATTATAAGTCGTGGAGATAGTATTGTGGGCATTGTGTTTATCGTTATTTTCAGTGTATTGCTAATTTTTGCCCCTCATTTCTTTGCTGCGATTTTTACGGAAGGCGAAGCCATAACAACCGTACCCGTTTTCAATTTGGAACAATGGGGAATTGTTCTGCCTGTCTTTGTAATCAGTCTGCTGATTGGTCTTATAGATGAGATTTTGCGTCTGATCATCGGCGTTTATTGTAAGCTGGTAATGATCAGCAATATTTTGTGTGGGGTAATTCAGATTGTGTTAAGCGCCATTGTGCTGAAAGTTTTACCTATCTGGAATCCGAATTTTGTACTTGAGATTGAACAGGCGTTGGGTGCTAATGCAGATTCAAGCGCAAACTTTTTCACTTACTGGAACGCTGATATGGTATCCAATGGACTGCTTGCGTTTATTGTTGTTATTACTCTGTTTGAGATTGGTGTGACGATTTACAAAACGCTCCGTTATGGGGTTTCCGTAAAAAACGGTATAAATTCCAATACATAAAAAATTGTAGTTTTTAGAATATTTTGATTATGGAAATAGTTTATGATGAAACAAAAATACGGTGCTACCCATTTGGGGTAACACCGTATTTTTTCCCGCTTTTATTGATTTTTATATTTATCCATTTCAACTAACATCTTATATAAATGTTCTTGCTCGGATTTACTTTTTGCTGCGACCAGCTCGTAACATTTCATAGGA
>OGPD01002740.1_pt1 | contig 10101 bp, 9 predicted proteins | sample 1552861 | NCBI WGS metagenome assembly OGPD01 (sample SAMEA2580280, study PRJEB22360) | human gut metagenome | biome: human gut; feature: human-associated habitat; material: faeces | place: Denmark | collected 2008/2010
GGAGCGAATTCTCCCGGCCTTCCCAGAACCGCCGTGCCGACCACGTAAACGCCCTGTGGAACATCATCGACTGGGATGTGGTAGAAAAACGAATGTAACCGGACTCATTAAAATTAAGCTAAACTATACTATTGAAAAGGTCGTTGTGAATTTCACAGCGGCCTTTTTTCTAGCATAAAAAACTAAACCATCTATTGTATTTCAAAGGCATAATTTGTATTTTTGCAATAGCCGAAAATCAAAACAGACAATTATGACACTTCAGCTAAAAAATAAAAAATGGCGCATTGTCTACGTTATTTCCTTTCTTTTATTCTCCTTTACAGGCAATGCGGCTATTCCGGAAAAACCGGAAGAGGAGATTCTTTTCGTGACGTCCTATAATTCCGATACTAAATATACCTACGATAATATCAACACGTTCGTAGAAACGTACCGCCAACTGGGTGGCAAGTATTCCACCATCGTAGAAAACATGAATGTTACCGACCTCAATCAATCCAGAAAATGGAAAAAAAGACTTACCAACATTCTGGACAAACATCCGAACGCCAAGCTGGTTATCCTGCTGGGTGGCGAAGCGTGGAGCAGTTTCCTGCACCTCGAAGACGAGAAGTACAGACAACTGCCCGTATTTTGCGCTATGGCATCGCGCAACGGCATCCGTATTCCGGAAGACTCTATTGATATACGGACTTATGAACCTCAGAGTATCGACTTAACGGAAAGAATGAACAAATACAATATAATATACTGTAACACATATGAATATGATATCGATAAGGACATAGAAATGATGCGAAGCTTTTATCCGGATATGGAGCATTTAGTGTTCATCTCGGACAACACCTACAACGGACTTGCCGAACAAGCGTGGGTAAAAAAGAATATGAAACGCTATCCGGAAATATCGACGACCTATATTGACGGCCGTATCCACACCCTTGATGCTGCCGTCAAACAACTACGCGATGTCCCCAAAAATTCGGTTGCACTACTGGGTATCTGGAGAATTGACAATCGGGGCATAACGTATATGAACAACTCTGTATATGCTTTCTCCAAAGCGAATCCAGAGTTGCCTGTTTTCAGCCTGACTGCTACCGCCATCGGTTATTGGGCAATCGGAGGATATATCCCCCAATACGACGGAATAGGGAAAAGCATGGGAGAACAGGCTTATCAATTTCTGGACAAGGGGAAAAACAATGTCGGCCACATTCATTTGTTGCCCAACAGATACAAATTTGATGCCAACAAACTGCATGAATGGGGATTTCAGGACAAGAAACTACCTTTCAATTCACTTATCATCAACCAACAGGTGCCTTTCTTTCAGGCATATCGGACGGAAGTGCAATTCATCCTGTTTACCTTCCTTGTACTGATAGGCGGACTGTTTATCTCACTGTATTATTATTACCGGACAAAAATCTTAAAGAATCACCTTGAGAAGACTACAGCCCAACTAAGGGAAGATAAAAAGAAACTGGAATTATCGGAAATTGCACTACGTCATGCCAAAGAGCGTGCCGAAGAAGCCAATCAACTGAAAAGTGCCTTCGTATCAAATATGAGCCACGAAATACGGACACCGCTGAACGCCATTGTCGGCTTTTCCAGCCTGCTGATCGATACCGTGGAAACAACGGACGAGCAGAAGGAATATGCGGATATCATCCAGACTAATTCCGAATTGTTATTGCAACTGATCAGTGATGTACTGGATGTATCACGTCTGGAATCAGGCAAACTGCTGTTCAAGTATGAATGGTGCGAACTGGTAAATCATTGCCAGAACATGATCACACTGACCAGAAAGAACCGGACAAGAGATATAGATGTCAGGCTTCAGATGCCGAAAGAGCCTTATATGCTCTATACCGATCCGCTACGTTTGCAGCAGGTTATCATCAACTTACTGAACAATGCGTTGAAGTTTACTCCCGACGGCGGAAGTATCACGCTGAATTATGAAATAGATGAAGAAGACCAGTGTATGCTGTTCTCTGTGACCGATACAGGCTCGGGCATCCCCGAAGACAAGCAGGAACTGGTATTCCAGCGTTTTGAGAAGCTCAACGAATTTGTGCAGGGAACAGGCTTGGGACTGGCAATCTGCAAACTGACCATACAACGCATGGGAGGCGATATCTGGATTGACAAGAATTATAAGAACGGAGCACGGTTTGTCTTTTCTCATCCTATCAAAAAACGGGAATCGGAAGAAAAATGAAAAAAAACCGGATAATTTGATGAATCTTTGTTTCTTTTTCGCTTACTTTGCTCCCGTAAAGACAAAGGGGTGCCCCAAAGAGGGGCTGAGATTATACCCTAGGAACCTGAGGCAGTTAGCACTGACGTAGGGATTGTGTTTCTTTCTTATCGCCTTTCTATATAAGCACGCTCTTTGTATTTACTTTCAACTTATTAATACTGATAGGACAATGAAAGTACAAGTTAACAACAAAGAGGTGGAAATGACTCCTGCTTCTACCCTTACACAACTGGCTGCCCAACTGGAACTTCCGGCACAAGGCATCGCTATTGCCGTAAACAACAAAATGATTCCACGTTCCGAATGGGAAAAATTCGCATTACAGGAGAATGATAACCTCGTGGTCATCAAAGCGGCTTGTGGAGGGTAAAAGTATGGTCAGTCTACAATTTATCACCCACCAGACCGATCGGTATACTTATTTCGAATCGGCACTCATGGCACTTGAAGGAGGATGTAAATGGATTCAGCTACGCATGAAGGAAGCTCCGTATGAAGAGGTGGAAGCTGTTGCCCTCCAACTAAAGCCTCTCTGCAAAGAAAAAGAAGCGATCTTACTTCTGGATGATCACGTCGAACTTGCCAAAAAGCTGGAAGTGGACGGAGTGCATCTGGGCAAAAAAGACATGCCGATAGATCAGGCACGACAATTACTTGGAGAAGCATTTATTATCGGAGGTACGGCAAATACATTCGAAGATGTCGTACAGCACTACCGTGCCGGAGCGGATTACCTCGGCATCGGTCCTTTCCGGTTTACCACTACAAAGAAAAACCTGAGTCCTGTTCTGGGACTGGAAGGTTATGCCGCTATTTTATCTCAGATGAAGGAAGCGAATATCGAACTGCCGGTAGTAGCCATCGGAGGAATCACCTGTGAGGATATACCCGCCATACTCGAAACCGGAGTGAACGGAATAGCACTTTCCGGAACGATTCTTCGGGCGGAGGATCCGGCAGCGGAAACACGAAAGATTTTGAACATGAAATGTATAATCAAATAAAATAATTGAAAAGTGGAAAAGTTAGTAATTGCAGGCCGTGAGTTCGACTCCCGCCTTTTTCTGGGTACAGGAAAATTCAATTCCAATGAAGTAATGGAACAAGCCATTCTGGCATCGGGCACTGAAATGGTAACCGTAGCAATGAAGCGCATCGACATGGATGACAAAGAAGACGACATGCTGAAACATATTATTCATCCGAATATCCAGTTGCTACCCAACACATCGGGAGTACGCGATGCGGAAGAAGCTGTTTTCGCCGCACAGATGGCACGTGAAGCTTTTGGTACCAACTGGCTGAAACTGGAAATCCATCCGGATCCGCGCTATCTGCTCCCCGACTCTATCGAAACCCTGAAGGCTACAGAACAGCTTGTTAAACTGGGCTTCATCGTATTACCTTATTGCCAGGCCGACCCTGTGCTCTGCAAACGACTGGAAGAAGCCGGTGCCGCTACCGTAATGCCGCTAGGCGCTCCCATCGGAACTAACAAAGGACTGCAAACCAAAGAATTCCTGCAGATTATTATCGAGCAGGCCGGTATCCCCGTTGTCGTAGATGCCGGAATCGGTGCACCGAGCCATGCTGCCGAAGCAATGGAACTGGGTGCGTCTGCCGTACTGGTAAATACCGCCATCGCCGTAGCAGGCAATCCGGTAGAAATGGCGTTGGCCTTCAAAGCCGCCACCGAAGCCGGAAGACGGGCATACGAAGCAGGACTGGGTCTACAGGCTGATAACTTTATAGCAGAAGCAAGTTCACCTTTAACTGCATTTTTGGAATAAGTAATAAGTGATAAGTAATAGGTAATAAGTAGGGAGTAGTGTTTGTTTCACTATTCTTAATAATACGATAATAAAATTCTATGGAACAAAAAATAAAATTTTCCCGTTCTCAGAAAGTGTATCTGCCGGGTAAACTCTATCCGAACATCCGTGTAGCCATGCGGAAAGTTGAACAAGTGCCCAGCGTCAGCTTCGAAGGCGAAGAAAAGATAGCTACTCCGAATCCGGAAGTATACGTATATGACACCAGCGGTCCGTTCAGTGACCCGTCAATGAGCATTGATCTTAAGAAAGGACTTCCCCGCTTACGTGAAGAATGGATTGTGGGACGCGGTGACGTAGAGCAACTCCCCGAAATCACTTCGGAATACGGACAAATGAGACGTGATGACAAAAGTCTGGATCATCTCCGCTTTGAACACATCGCCCTTCCCTATCGTGCCAAAAAAGGAGAAGCCATCACTCAGATGGCATACGCCAAACGAGGAATCATCACTCCGGAAATGGAATATGTGGCGATCCGCGAAAATATGAACTGTGAGGAACTGGGAATCGAGACTCACATTACTCCCGAATTTGTCCGTAAAGAAATAGCAGAAGGACGTGCGGTGCTGCCTGCCAACATCAATCATCCGGAAGCCGAACCGATGATTATCGGCCGTAACTTCCTAGTGAAAATCAATACGAATATCGGAAACTCTGCCACCACTTCCAGCATTGACGAGGAAGTGGAAAAGGCTTTATGGAGCTGCAAATGGGGAGGTGATACGCTGATGGACCTTTCAACAGGAGAAAATATTCATGAGACACGTGAATGGATCATCCGCAACTGCCCTGTACCGGTAGGCACTGTGCCTATCTATCAGGCACTTGAGAAAGTGAATGGCGTAGTGGAAGACCTTAACTGGGAAATCTATCGGGACACACTGATCGAACAATGCGAGCAGGGAGTAGATTATTTTACGATTCATGCAGGTATCCGCCGTCATAATGTTCATCTTGCCGATAAACGTCTGTGCGGCATTGTCAGCCGTGGAGGAAGCATCATGAGCAAATGGTGTCTGGTGCACGATCAGGAAAGTTTCCTGTATGAACACTTTGACGACATCTGTGATATTCTGGCTCAATACGACGTTGCCGTATCATTGGGAGACGGACTGCGTCCGGGCTCTATCCATGATGCCAACGACGAAGCACAGTTTGCAGAACTGGACACGATGGGAGAACTGGTACTTCGTGCATGGGAAAAGAACGTGCAGGCATTTATCGAAGGTCCGGGGCACGTACCGATGCATAAAATCAAGGAGAACATGGAACGTCAGATTGAGAAATGCCATGATGCGCCATTTTATACACTCGGCCCTTTAGTGACGGATATCGCTCCTGGCTACGATCACATTACCTCTGCCATCGGAGCTGCTCAAATCGGCTGGTTAGGTACAGCTATGCTTTGTTATGTCACTCCGAAAGAGCATCTTGCCCTGCCGGATAAAGAAGACGTACGTGTAGGGGTTATCACTTATAAGATTGCCGCTCATGCTGCCGACCTTGCCAAAGGGCATCCGGGAGCACAGGTACGCGACAATGCCTTGAGCAAAGCCCGTTACGAGTTCCGCTGGAAAGATCAGTTCGACTTGTCTCTCGATCCGGAACGGGCACAGGGATATTTCCGCGCGGGACATCACATTGACGGAGAATACTGCACGATGTGCGGACCAAATTTCTGCGCCATGAGATTATCCCGTGATCTGAAGAAAAATGCCAAGAGTGATAAATAATGAGTTGTGAATATCCCCAAACCAAGTCACAACCTCATTTCTTTTTAATTTTCAACTTTCAATTAATTAAAATGTTCTCAGACGAATTAGAAAAAATATCCTGGGAAGAGACGACAAAAGCCATCTATTCCAAAACAGATGCCGATGTGCGCCGTGCATTAAGCAAAAAAGAGCATCTGGATGTCAACGATTTTATGGCATTGATCTCACCTGCCGCCACTCCCTATCTGGAAGTGATGGCCCGCCTCAGCCAGAAATATACGATGGAGCGGTTCGGCAAAACAATCTCTATGTTTGTGCCGCTCTATATCACCAATTCATGCACCAACTCCTGCGTCTATTGCGGTTTCCATATCAGTAATCCGATGAAAAGAACGATTCTGACGGAGGAGGAAATCATCAACGAATACAAAGCAATCAAACGGCTGGCTCCTTTTGAGAATCTTTTACTCGTGACAGGTGAAAATCCGGCAGCAGCAGGTGTACCTTACATCGCCCGTGCTCTCGATCTGGCAAAACCTTATTTCAGCAACCTTCAGATTGAAGTGATGCCCCTCAAAGCGGAAGAATACAAAGAACTCACCCATCACGGGCTGAACGGAGTCATCTGCTTTCAGGAAACTTATAATAAGGCGAACTATAAAAAGTATCACCCGCGAGGCATGAAGTCCAAATTCGAATGGCGCGTAAACGGCTTTGACCGTATGGGGCAGGCAGGCGTACATTCCATCGGTATGGGTGTCCTGATCGGTCTGGAGGAATGGCGGACAGATGTGACAATGATGGCTTACCACCTCCGCTACCTGCAGAAACACTACTGGAAGACCAAATACAGCGTCAACTTCCCCCGTATGCGTCCATCCGAAAACGATGGCTTCCAACCCAATGTTATCATGAACGACCGGGAACTTGCACAGCTTACTTTCGCCATGCGAATCTTCGATCATGATGTAGATATCTCCTATTCTACCCGTGAAAGCGCCGAGATACGAAATCACATGGCAACACTGGGCGTGACAACCATGAGTGCCGAAAGCAAGACAGAACCGGGCGGATATTACAGCTACCCGCAAACACTGGAGCAGTTCCATGTGAGTGACGAACGGAAAGCGGTAGAAGTGGAACGTGACCTGAGGAAATTAGGACGTGAACCGGTCTGGAAGGATTGGGACCAGTCTTTTGACTTTAAAAGATAAAACGATGCGATACGACAGGCAAATGATCCTTCCCGAAATCGGAGAAGACGGTCAGCAGAAACTGAAGCAAGCAAAGGTTCTTATTGTAGGCGTGGGAGGGCTAGGCTCTCCCATAGCCCTCTATCTGACCGGAGCAGGAGTAGGCTGCATTGGACTGGTAGATGACGATGTAGTCAGCATCAGTAATCTGCAACGGCAAGTGCTCTATTCGGAGAAAGAATTAGGTAAACCCAAGGCAATATGTGCCGCCGAACGACTTTCCGCACTAAACAGCGAGATAACTATCCGGACTTATCCAATCCGTTTGACGGAGGAAAACGCACAGGAAATTATCAGTCAGTATGATATAGTAGTAGATGGCTGCGACAACTTTTCTACCCGCTATCTTATCAATGACATCTGTGCCGAAATGGGGAAAGTGTATGTCTATGGAGCAATCTGCGGCTTTGAAGGTCAGGTATCCGTTTTTCATTACGGAGAAGAGAAAAAAAGTTATCGGGACTTATATCCGGACGAAGAAGAAATGAGGCGAATGCCTCCGCCTCCCAAAGGTGTAATGGGCATTACTCCTGCGGTAACAGGAAGCATCGAAGCAACGGAAGTGCTGAAGATTATCTGTGGATTTGGCGAAGTATTATCAGGTAAACTATGGACTATTGACTTGCGCACATTGCAATCTAACAAATTTTCACTATAAACGTTGGTTTCTGAAATAGTTAATTAGTAACTTTGCTAAACTTTACAACTTTACACAGGAAATGAAACTAATTGTAGTTACCACGCCCACGTTCTTCGTTGAAGAAGATAAGATCATTACCGCTCTTTTCGAGGAGGGACTGGATATTCTACATCTCAGAAAACCTGAGACACCGGCCATGTATTCCGAACGATTACTGACGCTGATTCCGGAAAAATATCATCGCCGCATTGTGACACACGAACATTTTTATCTGAAAGAAGAGTTCAATCTGATGGGTATCCACCTGAATGCACGCAATCCGAGCGAACCGCATGACTATGCCGGACACGTCAGTTGTTCCTGCCATTCCGTAGAAGAGGTGAAGAACAGAAAGCATTTCTATGATTACGTTTTCATGAGTCCCATTTACGATAGTATTTCGAAGGTTAATTACTATTCTACTTATACGGCAGAAGAACTTCGTGAGGCACAGAAAGCTAAGATCATTGACTCAAAAGTAATGGCACTTGGAGGTATTAATGAAGATAATCTACTAGAAATAAAAGATTTCGGATTTGGAGGGGCTGTTGTACTGGGGGATCTCTGGAATAAATTTGATGCCTGTCTGGATCAGAATTATCTGGCTGTGATCGAGCATTTCAAAAAGTTAAAGAAATTGGCGGACTAAGAAATATCGATTCGAATATTATATACAATCATAAATAAAGAAACCGCTGTAAGTAATCTTTTACAGCGGTTTACTTTTTAGTAATTTTCTTATCAGAATTTATATCCTAATACAATAGAAAAGTTTGTATTTTTAGGATTACCTATTTTTTCTACATCTACTAAACCAAATTGACCATCCAATCCTACAATAACCTTACCTAATTCCAAAGCTACTCCAACACCAAGACCGGCATCAAAACGTTTTAAAGCATCATCACCAAATGTATCATACTTACGTTCCGTATCATTCCCCAAATCAATTTTGGTTTTACCAGCAATACCACATGCCAAATAAGGACCAGCATTAACCACAATATTTGTATTATCCGCAACATTAAAACGAGCAGCAGCCATAACTGGTAATTCCAAATACATTGCATTTATGCTATTACCATCCTTTTTTGCTCCTTTAGTCGACAAAAACAATGATGGCTGTAATGACCAAGTATTATCAAAAGCATATTCAAAACCACCTCCAAGTTTAAAGCCAATCTTTGCATTCAAATCAGCATCACCTGTATAATTACTAATGTTCATTCCTACCTTAGCATTCCAACCTGTAATCTGTGAAAAGCCAGCAACTGAAATCAGCGCAAATAAAATAAATAAAGCACTCTTTTTCATAATTCTAAAGTTTTAATTAATACTATAGTTAAATCATCTGTTTAATTAACAATGCAAATATATGATTGATATATATATCAAACAACTTTTTCGTTAACAAACGTGTAAAATATAGAGATTACACACAAAGAAAGGGAATTCCCTATTTCAGAGAATCCCCTTTCCTATTTTTTTATTATCTACTACCCGATTAGAAATTGTAGTGGAAACCAATAGACAAATCTTCGCTAGTCAACATCAGACCGAAAGAATCTCCGGAAGTGTTCACATTCTTACGATATCCCAAGAAACCATACTTGGCGATAAAAGAGAAATGATCGTTCAGTTTAACAGCGATACCCGGTCTCAAACCGATCTGACCTGCTTTAGTGGTATCACCATCTTTGATTTTCACGAAACCAATAGCAGCAGTTCCGTCCAGGAACAGACGTACAGCATCATTCTGATAGTAAGACCAACGGATGTACGGAGCAACAGTAACTGAATTTGCAGTCACTTGTTTCACATATTCGTGTGAATAGTTCAGTTCAGCACCCAATGCCCATGTTTCATTAAAATTGTAGCCGATTTCCGGAGCAACTTTAAAAGAAGTAGTGTTGCCTGTGCTGTTACGCCATACGTTCAATGATCCGCCTACGTAAATGTCCTGTGCTTTTACAGCGATAGTTGCTAACATTACAACTACCAATAATAAACCCTTTTTCATTTTCTTTGTTTTTTTAAATTAAACGTTAGACCCCAATTCGGTCGATTTCTGGGGTGCAAATGTAAAGCTGTTTTTATGATTAAACAAACATTTAGTTAGTTTTTTATAATAAATACCAAATAAATATTGGGTGGTAAACGGACATCAATACCCAACAGGCATAAAATAAAATAGACTGCAAATACTTTCACAAGTATTTACAGTCTATTTATCAGATAGTTAAGTACCTAACCAGCGTATTTGACTATCCTTCTATTGCTGCCTGAGCCACATCGTTACCTCTTTGATTCTTAGTGTTTTGAATATCCGCTGACAAACAAA
>OGPD01002743.1_pt1 | contig 10089 bp, 7 predicted proteins | sample 1552861 | NCBI WGS metagenome assembly OGPD01 (sample SAMEA2580280, study PRJEB22360) | human gut metagenome | biome: human gut; feature: human-associated habitat; material: faeces | place: Denmark | collected 2008/2010
GGCTTGGGGCTGAACAGCCGCAAGCCACATCTTGGAAGCACGCGGGGCCTCCCGCGCAGGGGCCGCATTCGCCTCTTGCCGGGCTTTTCAGCCCCAAGCCGAGCCCTCACGCGGCGGGCCGTATGCCGGAATCCCCACGGCGGCCCGCTCCGCCAATGCGTTCATGCGGTCTTGGTTCGGACAGGGCGGGGCGCCAGCGCCGGGCCGGGGGAGGGCAAAGGAGATAGGCAGCCCTCCCCATGCGGGGTCCCCCTCATGCCCCGGCTGGTTTCGCTTGATCCCGCAAGGAGGCGATCAGCACCTGATACAGGCATTCGGGGTCGATCGGTTTGGAGATGGGGCTGTTCATGCCCGCCGACAAGGCCGAAACAACATCTTCATGGAAGGCGTTGGCGGTCATGGCGATGATGGGGATCGCCTGCGATTCCGGCGAATGGGACGCGCGGATGGCGGCCGTTGCCGCGTAGCCGTCCAGCACAGGCATCTGGATATCCATGAGGATGGCGTCGAATGTTCCGGGGGCGGACGCCGTGAAGATGTCCACCGCTATCTGCCCGTTCTCGGCGCATGTGAAGGACACTCCCTTCATTTTGAGGATTTCCTCAGTGATTTCGCGGTTCAGATCGTTGTCTTCCACCAGCAGCACGTGACGGCCGCGCAAACTGGGCGCTTGGCCCTCCGTGCCCGGTTCCAGTTCCGCCGCGGCGGAGGCGGGTTTCTTTTGCGATACGGCGGAGAGCGTATGATAGAGGGCCGAAGAGAAGAGGGGCTTGGAAAGGAACGCGTTTGCCCCGGCCTCGCGCGCCCGCTGTTCGATGGACGTCCAGTCGTAGGCCGTAATAATGATGATCAGGGTTTCCGGCCCAACCACTTCGCGGATGCGGCGCGTGGCCTCGATGCCGTCCATCTCCGGCATTTTCCAGTCGATGAGGCAGACGTCATAGCCGTTGCCCCGTTCGTGGGCGTCCACGACCTGATCGAGCGCCTCCCGCGCCGTCAGGACCCACTTGGCCGCAATGCCCATCCGCCGCAGGATGAGGGCCGCATATTCGCAGGTGTCGAGGTCGTCGTCGACGACGAGCACTTTCATATCCCGCGCTATCTGCTCTTTTTTCTGGATATGGCCGTTGGGGGGGGAGCGCAAGCGGGAGCTCGACGGTGAAGCACGAGCCTTCGTGCTCCTTGCTCCGTACCCCGATGGTGCCGTTCATGAGCGTGACAAGGTTGTGCGTGATGGCGAGCCCAAGCCCCGTCCCCCCGTACTTTTGCGAAATGGAACTGTCCGCCTGCTCAAAGGGTTTGAAGAGCCGCTTTTGGAAGGCTTCGCTCAACCCGATGCCGGTATCGCTTACGGTGAAGCGCATCAGCACGCCGCCGTTTTTGCGTTTCTGGCTGACCTCAAGCTTGATGGAGCCGCCTTCAGGCGTGAATTTCCTGGCGTTTGAGAGCAGGTTCAGCAGGATCTGGTTGATGCGCAGGGGGTCCCCCACCAGCTTTTCCTCTTCGATGCCGGACAGCGCCACGCTGAAGTGCTGCCCCTGCGATTCCGTCTGGGGATACATGATGGAGACGATGGAGTCGATCAGATTGGGGAGATCGAACTCCTCGTGGTGGACGGCGAGTTTCCCGCTTTCTATCTTGGACATGTCCAAAACGTCGTTGAGCAGCGACATGAGGTGCTTGGAGGAAAAGCTGATTTTATGGAGGCAGTCGGCCACCCGCCCGTGGTTCTGGATATGGGCGGCGGCGATGGTCGCCATCCCGATGATGGCGTTCATGGGGGTGCGGATTTCGTGGCTCATGCGGGAAAGGAAATCGCGCTTGGCGGTGTTGGCCTGCTGTGCGCTCGCCAGCGCGTCCTTGAGCGTTTGCCGCGTCTTCACCTCGTGGGTGCGATCCGACAGGGACACGACGTACCGGATGGTGCCCGCGTTTTCCTTTACGGGGTACAGGTGAAGGTGCATGAAGCGGTCTTCGCCGGTCAGGGTATCCTTCATCGAAAAGTCGCATCCCTTCGGCGCGTCGAACGGTGCCTGTTTGGAGAAGTCGTCAAGCACTTTCTCATTCGCTGCCGAAAGCCGGGAATACAGGATGCTGATATCGTTGTTTCCAAGGCCGAGTATGCGGTCGGCGTTTCCGCTGACATACTCTATGCGTTTGTCCCGCACATGATAAATGACGAAGACGTCATCTATACTGTTGCACAGGATATCGAACAGCTTTTCCCGGTATGCGATGGCCTGTTCGGCCTTTTTTTGAAGCCGGTAGAAAAAGAACGCCACGGTCAGGACAACGAGGATGAGGAAAAAGGAACCGGCCGTCGCCATGTTGACGGTAAAGGAAGACTGCCCTACGAATTCACGCATCTTGCCGTTGGAAAAAGCGATAACCGTTTTGAGCGAATCCTCAAGCTCGATATAGGCGGGCTCCACATTGGCATCAATATAGGAAAGGATCTCCGTTTTCGAGTGTGAAGGGGAATAGGAAAGCCCTTCCAGCAAGGCATTGTGGAAGGCGTCCGTGGCATCGAAAAGCCTTTCTATATCTTTTTCAGGCCCCAGATACTTTTTTTTTATTTTATCCCTGTCCATATTCATTTTGAGGAAGCGCTCATGGATGATAAGGGCAAGTTTTTTCTTGTCGCTCGTTTCGCTGCTCAGAAGTTTCCGATAAAAGAACTTCGTATCAAGGGCTCGTGAATGTATTTCGCGGGCGGTATTGGATACGGTATAAGGATGTTTGTATGCGGTAGAAACTTTTTCTTTTGTCTGATAGAGCAGGAATGTACTCACTAAACAAAAAATGATAGATACTGTACATATTATCATTATTCCCAGGAATGAATGACGCGTATTTTGCATAGAGTCCCCTTCACATTCCCCTCGTCTTATGACCAATTATCAAAAGTATCATAGATTTATCTTTGATACATACACCGTAGCCATGATTCGTGCAACTCGTGAAATAATAAATGTATGAAACATTCCTGAAAAGAATAAAATAGCTTTAACGATAGTGACTTGTTCTCTTTTTGGGGAAAGAGGCTGTTTGCCGCACCCAAAGATGCTATGAAATGAAAAACATACTATCCTGATAATGTGATATTTACTGTTTTTGGATAATAGATATGAAATGGCGGATCATGTTCTGTCAGCGTGTCTTATTTCCGATATCCGGCAGGAGGTGATTGGGTAGAGGGCAAGTTGCCGGGTGCGCGGGGGCCGGGATAGGCCGGAGAGGGGGCCGCCCCTCAGGCCGTGGGGAGTAGGCATGGGATTGCGGGTGTATCTCCGCAAAAGCGCTTGAATGGGGCCGCCTCCGGCGGGAGACGGATGCGGGCCGTGCCCCTGTTCCGGCTTCTTGAGGCTACCCCGGCCCGTGGGGACTGATGGCCGGCGGGTGTACGCCATGCCGCCGTTCCTGGGGGGCACTCCCGCCGTGGGTCCGGACGGGCGGAGTTTGCCCGCTGTCCGGGGAGGGCAGAGAGGGGCTGGCTGCGATCGCCGAAGTGCATCATGCCGCGCACGTCAGCCGTCGGCGTCCACTCTTCCCAGACGCGCTCGATGGCGTCTTGCAGCTCCAAGAAAAAGGAAGCGCCCGCAAGTTCCCTAGGCCGTGGGGTGCGGAGGCTGCATGAGCCTTGCCCTGAGCAAGGGAATGTGCGGGCGCACATTCGAGATGGCAAACCAGAATGACGGCAGGGCCATTCTGTGCCGAAAAAGGGCCTCGGGACGCCATCATATGGAAAAGACTGGCCGCAAAACGGGCAACCAGTGGGCAACCAAGGCCGGAAACGACAAAGAGGATACATACGCTATGGCATGTATCCTCTTGAAATCTATTGGTGCGCCAGGGAGGAATCGAACCCACGGCCCGCAGCTTAGAAGGCTGCTGCTCTATCCAACTGAGCTACTGGCGCAAATATGGTAGCGACAATCTATAAAGCAAGGCTTCCCCGAGGTCAAGCCTGATCTGGCGCGTTTTGCAAGGCTTGGGAAGGGCGGGCGGCATGGCCCGGAGCGGGCGGGGCATCCCGGCGAAGAATTCACGGGCGGAAAGGGGCGTCCGCCATTGCTTTCAGGTTGACTGTGGGCTATCCCCTCTGTACGCTTCGGCGCGTTTGGAGTATGGCCTTTACTTTTAGCGAATGAAACCAAGGAAAATTCATGCCCGCATACGGAGATCTCGTTATTATTGTTACCCCCAAGGGGAAGCGGAGCTTGCGCCGCGTTGATGAAAATCAGGACATGCACACGCAGGACGGCATCCTGCGCATGGCCGATGTGGTCGAAGCGCCGTTCGGTTCCGAAGTCTGCACGACGCTCGGCGTGCCGTACCGCATCCAGAAGCCCACGCTGAACGATATCGTCAAGGGCGTCAAACGCCAGACGCAGATCCTCTATCCCAAGGATATCGGGTATATCTGTATGCGTCTCGGCGTGGGGCCGAACCGCACGGTCATCGAAGCGGGCACCGGATCGGGCAGCCTGACCGTGGCCCTGTCGTGGTTCTCCGGCACGACCGGAAAGGTGCATACGTTCGAGGCCAGGGAGGAATTCCACAAGCTCGCCCGGAGGAACTTGGAGTGGGCGGGGGTGGGGCAGAACGTGACCATGCACTGTCAGGACATCGCGGAAGGCTTCGGCGACGTGACCGGCGCGGACGCCCTGTTCCTTGATGTGCGGACGCCGTGGGATTATTTGAAGCACATCCCCGCCGCCGTGACGCCCGGCGCTGCGCTGGCGTTCCTCCTGCCCACCGTGGATCAGGTCGGCAAGCTCCTCCTCGGGCTGGAGCAGGGTCCCTTCGACGACGTCGAAGTCTGCGAAATCCTCGTGCGCCGCTGGAAGCCCATCGCGGATCGCCTGCGCCCCGAAGACCGCATGGTGGCCCATACCGGGTTTCTCATTTTCGCCCGCCATCAGGAACGCTCGGCGAAGTGGGACGAATGCCGCACCGCGTCGCTCGGCACCCGTGAACGCAAGCAGGAAGCCGCGCGCCGTGAGCGTCTGGGGCTGGACGACATGGAGACGGCCTCCGAACAGATCGACGAATAGCATTCCCATCGTATTATGAAAATAACAATCCAAAATCTTTCCAAGGCATTCGGCGGTCGGGACATCTTCTCCGACTTCTCTCTGGACATCGACTCCGGTGTCCGCTTGTGTGTGTGCGGGCCCAACGGCTGCGGCAAATCGACGCTCATCCGTATGCTGGCGGACGCCGATGCCCCGGATTCCGGGCGCATCATCATGCCGCGCGGCTGCCGTGTGGGGTACGTGCAGCAGGATCTGGACGAGGCCGTGCTGGACACGCCGCTGCTCGAATGGGTGGTGGACGTCCTGCCGGACTGGCATGACTTCTGGTCCGCATGGGAAGCGGCGGCGGCCTCCAAGGACGAGGCCGCGATCGCGCGCCTCGGTGCGCGGCAGGCCGAGCTTGAGGCCCTGTACGGCTACAATCCCGAGCACAAGGCGCAGGCCGTGCTGTCCGGTCTGGGATTCGACGAGGGCAAGTGGCACCTGCCGATCAAGCAGCTGTCCGGCGGCTGGCGCGAGCGTGCAAAGCTGGCCCGGGTGCTGGTCGCCGGGGCCGATGTCCTGCTGCTCGACGAACCGACCAACCACCTCGACATCGAGGCGGTGGAATGGCTGGGAGATTTCCTCATGGATTACAAGGGGGCGCTGGTCTTCGTGGCCCACGACCGCGTGTTCATGGACCGGATCGGGACGCACGTGCTGTACCTCGGCGGCTCGAAACCTGTTTTCCGCAAGGCGACGTTCAGCCAGTTCGTGGAATTGCAGGAAGAGCTTGAGGAGCAGAGGGAACGCGAGGCCCAGCGCCTGAACGCCGAAATCGAGCGCAAGATGGATTTCGTGCGCCGTTTCGGGGCCAAGGCGACCAAGGCCCGCCAGGCCGGATCGCGCCAGAAGATGGCGAAGAAGCTTGAGAAGGAGCTGGAAGGCTTCCGCCCGGAAGCCAAGCGCAAGGAACTCAGCTTCAAGTGGCCCGAGCCGCCCAAGGCCGACAAGACCATCCTGTCCGTGGCCGATCTCGCGTTCGCCTTCCCGGACGGCGTGAGCCTCTGGCCTCCGCTGACGTTCACGATCTACCGTGGCCAGCGCATCGCCCTCGTGGGGCACAACGGCTGCGGCAAGTCGACGCTGCTCAAAATCCTCGCGGGCCGTCTGGAGCGCAAGGGCGGGACGCAGGTCATGGGCTCGCTGGTCAAGATGGGCTACTACAGCCAGCACCAGACGGAGCTCCTGAACAGCTCGGGCACGGTGCTCGGCGAAATCCGGCGGCTTTCCGATCCCCGGATGACGGAAGAGGAGCTCATGAGCGTCCTCGGGCTGTTCCTGCTCGGGCAGAACTACTTCGACCGGCAGGTGAGCAGCCTGTCCGGCGGCGAGCGCAGCCGCCTCGTACTGGCGTCGCTGTTCCTCGCGCGCGCCAACTTCCTTGTGCTCGACGAACCCACCAACCATCTGGATCTCGAAAGCCGCGAGGCGCTGGTCGAGGCGCTGAACGCCTTTGACGGGACGCTGCTGATGGTGGCCCACGACCGGTATCTGCTTTCGGAAGTGGCTGACGAGGCGTGGTCGATGGCCGGGGACGGGATCACCGTCTATAAGGAAGGGTTCGCCGAATACGACGTTGCGCGGCGCGCGGCGCTGGCGGCGTCCAAGGCCGGGAAGGAAAGGGAGAAGGACGCCGGGCGGAAGGCCGAGGGCCCCGTCCCCGGCAAGGCGCTGGACCGGGAAGAGCTGAAGCGCCTCAAGCGCGAGCAGGCCGAGCAGCGCAATGCCCTCTATAAGAAGATGCGCCCCAAGCAGGAGGCATATGCCAAGCTGGAAACGCAGCTTGAGGCGTTGCTGACGGAGCAGTCGGACGTCGAGGCCGCGCTGGCCGACCCCGAGGTGTACGCCGACGGGAACAAAACGACGGAACTGCTGAAGAAGTTCAGCCAGTTGAAGGAATCAAGCGAACAGGCGCTGGAGAAGCTCGGCGAACTGGAAGCCGAGCTTGCGGAACTGGAAGCGCAGCGCGCCGCCTTGTCGATGAACGGCGGCGGGGATGAATTGTAGGCGTTCAGCCTGAAGAGTAAGGAGAATCTTGTGGCCAGAGAAATCACCGAGCGCCGCCGGGCCAAGCTGGAACGGGTACTGCGCTGGCGTCAGAAGGATCTGACGCTGGTGTTGGCGAATATTCACGATCCGCATAATGTTTCGGCCATCTACAGGAGCGCCGACGCGTTTGGGGTTGCGGCGCTGCACCTCTATTATACGGATACGGCGTTCCCGGAGCTCGGCAAGAAAAGTTCCGCGTCCGCCCGCAAGTGGGTGGAAAGCGTCCGGCACCGCAGCGCCGAGGAACTGTATGCGGCGCTCAAGGCGGGCGGGCATCAGATCCTCGCCACGAGCTGCACGCCGGAATCGAAGCCCCTCGGGGCCTACGACTTCACGAAGCCCACGGCGGTCATCATGGGCAACGAGCACAGCGGCGTTCCCGCCGAATTGAACTCGCTGGTGGACGGCGAGGTGTACATCCCGATGTACGGCATGATCCAGAGCTTCAACGTCTCCGTCGCCGCGGCCGTCATCCTGTCGGAAGCCTCGCGCCAGCGGGTGCAGGCGGGCATGTACGACCGCCCGAGCTACCCGCCGGACGAGCTCGCCGCCCGCCTCGAGGCATGGATAGAAAAATGAGCCGGGTCTGTCATTGACCTTTCTCCGTTCTATTGGGTAGAAGAGGGGGAAGGCTTGGGGAAAGCGGGTCCCCCGGCCCGATGGGAACGGTCGGAACATGTCCTGCAAGATGGGGAACTTCATGAATCTTCGCGTGTTCGCTTTGCTTGGCGTCCTGCTGCTTGCCGGGTGTTCGGGGCTGTCCGTGCGGCATCTCCCGAGCAATCCGTGGAAAAATGAGGCGTCCCAGAACATCCAGATGCGTTACCTCGCCTTCCAGTATCAGGTGATACCGGTGGGCAATGAGCTTGGAATCGTTGCGGAAGCCTATCCGGTCATCGACAAGCTGCCCGACTGGGCCTCGTGGTACGGCGAGATCATGCTGAGCGTCTACGTTTCGGACGAGTACGGCAGGGTCCTTGCCTCCAAGGACACCGTGCTGGTTCCCCGCCCGCTGAACCGCGAAGCCGGGCTCCCGCTTGAAGTCAGCCTCGATCTGGGGACGAACCGGCATCAGCCGCTTTCGATCTCCTTCGGATACCGTCTGGTGCTTACGGACACGCAGCCCGACGGCACGGCGGGGCGGCGGATGCTGGTATCGGAAAGGGCGCTCGAAAAATAAGGCGGATCTGCCGTTTCGCGCTTCCGGCTTGGGAACTGTTCTCCCGTTTGCTTTTTGGGATGCCTTAAGGGACGTATACGCGTCTTTTACGGCATCTTTCCGTAACGGGCCTTAGCCGGATGATGGCATGGGGTAGCCGCCAGTGTGGATCGTAAAATGGAAGAGATACGTCTGGTTGAGCCATCCATAGGACATCAGGGTGCGGTAGAGGGGTTGAAAAAGGAATTTCTCGATCGCGGCGAATGTTTTATCCACGGAAGTGCGCTCTTGCACCAGATGGAGTACCCAGAATGGCTCCGCGCACAGAGGGACAACGGCGATCCGCACACCGTCAGAGAGGGCAGGGTCGTGGCGAGCACTTTTCTGGCCATGCGGGCGAGGGACGAAAGGCTCGTCGGCCTGATAGACGTCCGCCACAGCCTTGATACGGATTTCTTCCTGCGGTACGGCGGGCACATCGGCTATGCCGTCAGGCCGTCCGAACGGCGCAAGGGCTATGGTGCCGCCATGCTGCGGCGGGCCCTCGCCTTCGCGTCGGGGATCGGGCTGGCGGAGGTCATGGTGAGCTGCGGTTCCGACAATCTCGCTTCTCGGAAAACGATAGAGGCGTGCGGGGGAAGGCTGGCAGGGTGGGAGCCGTACGCCGATGGCCTGACGTTGCTCATTTACTGGATTGCGCCGTAGTTCCGCTTTGTTTTTCTTTATCCTCAGTGGAATTTTTCCGTTTTCCGCCGTCCCTGCGGACGCCGTTCCCGTTTGGCCTTCTTGCGTGTGTCTGCCGGGCCCCGGTTCCGCCCATGCCAAAAGGGAGGGCGGGCCGGTGTTGACGGCTTGCCCCTTTTTATGCGAGGAGAGGCGGCTGTTTGTCCCGGCGAGAGGGGCATCGTGATGCCGGGATGCCGTTTTTTGTGAAAACGGCCGTATCGTTTCGGATGGGGAAGGGGGCTCAAAGGGGGCCGGGCAGGGGTTGGAAGGCCGGAAAGCGGCTGGCGGAAGGGTTTTTCGCGGTATCCGGCCCTGATTTTTGCTTGCCAGTGCTCTTATTTTTGAGTAACATTTTCCGATTCCATTGATATGGTCAGTGTTTTTGAGATGCTGTACCTCATACGAGCTTCCCGGTTTCGGCCGGAGGCTCGATTGCGCGTTTTTCCGGCATACCGCGTCCGCCGGAAGGCGCGATGCGGAGGGGGGAGCGTCCTTTGTTCACTTTTAAAAAGCGATATGCGGGGTTCTGAGATGTTCTCATTCATCGTGGTATTGGCTTGCGGGCTGTTCGCCCTCTACTATGCGTATGATACCTCCAAGCGCGTCTTCTCCGCCGGTACCGGCACGGAAGAAATGCAGAAGATTGCCGGAGCTATTCAGGAGGGCGCTCAGGCGTACCTGAACCGTCAGTACAAAACCATCGCCATTGTGGGCGTGATCGTGGCCGTGCTTCTGGCTTGGGCCCTTTCCGGCCTTGTGGCGCTGGGCTTCGTGCTTGGCGCGGTGCTGTCCGGCGTCGCCGGCTACATCGGCATGAACGTTTCCGTGCGTGCCAACATCCGTACCACTGAAGCCGCCCGCCAGGGCATGACCCCCGCCCTCAACGTGGCCTTCCAGGCCGGCGCCGTGACGGGTCTGCTGGTCGTGGGCCTCGGCCTGCTCGGCGTGGTCCTCTACTATGGCCTGCTGACCATGTTCGGCGTGGAACAGAAGACCATGCTTGAAGCCCTCGTGGCCCTCAGCTTCGGCGCTTCCCTCATCTCCATCTTCGCGCGTCTCGGCGGCGGCATCTTC
>OGPD01002752.1_pt1 | contig 10062 bp, 8 predicted proteins | sample 1552861 | NCBI WGS metagenome assembly OGPD01 (sample SAMEA2580280, study PRJEB22360) | human gut metagenome | biome: human gut; feature: human-associated habitat; material: faeces | place: Denmark | collected 2008/2010
CTGGCGCTGTCATCGAGACAGGCGATAAGATCAATTCCACCTACACAAACAATACTCCCGATGCTAACCTGTCTGTAACTGCTGTGGAAGATACGCTTACCATTGCTTTGGCCAGTGAGCCTCCGTCCCTGGACATTTTTCAGCTGTCCGACAGTGCTGCTACTCTGGTTTCAAAGGTTCATTGTGAGGGCCTGCTGAGACGTAATGACGCAACCATGGAATATGAAGGTGTCCTGGCAAAATCCTGGGAGAACGTGGACGACACAACGATTCGGTTCCATCTGAGAGATGACGTTTACTTCCACAACGGCGAAAAAATGACGGCCGAGGACGTTTTGTACATGTACCAGCGCGGCAATGAGCTGCCGCTGCAAAGCTCCTTCTACAATATGTACGATCTGGAGAAGTGTAAGATCATCGACGACTATACCCTGGATATCGTCACCTTTGAGCCCTTCCCTCCTATGGAAGATTTTATGAGCGACCCCGCGGACTGCGTTCTGAGCAAGAAGGCAATTGAAAGTTCGACTCCTGAGGCCCTTGTCCGGGATCTGAACGGAGCAGGTACCGGCCCATACAAGTTTGTTGAATGGATTGCCGGTGACCGCATTGTGTTTGAGCGCAACGAGAATTACTGGGGCGAAAAGCCTGAGTTCAAGAACCTGGTATTCCGTATCATTACCGACTCCACTGCCAGAACCCTGGCTTTTGAGGCAGGTGACGTGGATATCTGCATGCAGCCTCTGACCACTTCTGTGGACTCTCTGCGCCAGAATCCCAACTGCGATATCTGGACCTGCGATACTTTCACCACTGCCAATATTGTGTTCAACTGTACGGTGGCGCCTCTGGACAACAAGCAGGTTCGCCAGGCCCTGGCCTATGCCCTTGACCTGGATACTATAGTTGACACTGTTTACTCCGGAACCGGCAGAAAGCATGACAGCTTCTTCACTCCCCAGAATGAAGGCTACCACCCTGCTGATCCTGAAAAGGATAAAGCCTTGTTGGAGTATAACCCGGAGAAAGCCAAAGAGCTGCTGGCTGAGGCAGGTTACCCTGATGGCTTTACCATCAAGCTCTGGACTAACGAAAACCAAAACCGTATTGACCTTGCAGAAATCCTACAGAATAACTGGGGCGCTATCGGTGTCAAGGTTGATGTCTCCATTATGGAGTTCGCGACGCTGATGGCTGAGTACAGCAAGGGAATCCATGAAGTTGTCATCTGTGCCTTTGCCCCCACCGGTAAGGACGGCCAGTTCTACTACCCTTATATGCATTCCACAGGTCCCTTCAGAAGAAACTATGCGGGAATCAGAAATCCTGAAATCGACAAGCTGATGGAAAATGCCCAGAGCAGCCTGGATAAAGAGGAGCGTGCAGCGGACTACGCTAAGGTTATTGATATTTTGCGTGAAGAAGTCTATATGATTCCCCTGCACAACTCTGAGAATATTTTTGGTGTTCGTTCCACACTGACCAACTTTGAACCAAACCCAGTAAGTTTACCGCGTCTGGCAATTGTCAAATCTAAGTAGCAGTCTAAATAGTAATCTAAATAGCGCTTTGTACAGATTTTGACATTTACTTATAGAAGCAAATATAATTTTAAGGAGAGATAATAATGGAAATCATAAGACACGATATGTGTAAACACTTTGCAAGAGTAACGGAATATAATGGTGTTCTGTACTTTACAGGTCACATCGCTGCAGGAAAACAGCCCACCATGACCGAGCAGATGGTTGCCCTGACCCACCGCCTGGATGAGCTGCTGGAACAGTTTGGATCCGATAAGAACCATATCCTATATGCAAAGATTAACATTCACGACTGGTCCATGTTTGACGAATTCAATGCTGTATGGGATGCATGGTTTGATCCTGGCTGCATGCCTGCCAGAACCACGGCGCAGTCCGTTTTGACCGACGGATATCTGGTTGAAATTACGTTGACTGCAGCAAAAATCAGCAACAATTAGCAGCTTGTGCAAGGGATATAACCTGAATAAGCTGCATGATAAAATCCGGAGTCAGTTCCCAAAAAGGAAATGTCTCCGGATTTTTTTATCCAGCGCTTTCGTTGTTCTACTCTATATCCTCACTAAATGATACTTCACCTGATTCGCCGTCAGCAGCTGTGCCTCCCGCTGATGGCAGGTAAACACAATAATCTGATTATCATACGCCTTCACAAGCCATTTTAACGCTGTCTTCAGACGTTCATCGTCGTACAGAACAAAACTGTCATCAAAAATCAGGGGCATGGTATCCCTTCGGCCATTCTGGACCAGCTTGGCGGCGGCCAGGCGCAGGGCCAGATAAATCTGATCCATGGTGCCGCTGCTGACCTGCTCAATGGGAACCAGCTTGGACGGCGTGTTCATGAATACATCCAGGTTTTCGTCAATGCTCATGCTGGTGTAAATTCCTCCGGTAATACCGGATATAAGATCAGAGGCCTCCCTGTTCAGGTATAATCCGAAGGAGTCGCGGATGGAGGTGGACAGGGTGGTCATGGTGTCCTGGGCCAGGTCGATGGCGTCCAGTTCCTCCTGAATGCGTTCATTCTCCGCCAGAACATGTTTCAGGGCTTCGGCCCTGGTCTTGCAGTCAGCCAGATGTTCCAGCTTCTGTTCCAGCTCCCACTGGATACGCTGCTGCTGTTCTATCTCCTCGGAAAACTGGTCCTCGCTGGACTGGAGCTTTCCAATCTCCTGGGATAACTGCACCAGGGTCTGCTCGGACTGCTCCACAGCCTTGCTGAGCCGGAGGAATTCCGCCATCCTTCCCTCCAAGGCATTCATGGCATCCTGGGAGATGCTGGAATCGCCCAGATGACGGGCGAATATTTCCTGGAGAAGGCGGGTGCTGGTGTCCAGTTCCTTTCTAAAACGGCGGTTCTTGCCCAGCTTAAGGATTCCGGTTATACAGGCAGCCAGGGCAATGGCGCCTGATATCCCCGCCGCGGCTGTAAGGGGAAACGGAAGAAGAACAAGGGAGCGGACCATCTCCGGCGCGGCCAGGCACAGCCCGGCGGCTCCTGCGAAGGCCAGGGTAATGAGGAACATGAATACAGCACAGACCGTTCTGGATTTTTTACTGCAGGCAGCCAGGGTGTTCTGGTACTCACCGTAAAGCTTCCTGGTGTCCTCCATGTATTTTTGTACGGATTCCTGATCTGTAAACTGGCTGTTTAAAAGAATCTGGCGTCCTTTTGCAGACTTTTCAAGCAGCCCTTCTTTTTCCTTCTGACAGCACTCCAGCTGCTTTTTGATTTCACTCTTCTTATTGCGGTACTCAATTAACTGGTTGGCATACTGAGGCGCGGATATTTCCTGCTCCGTCTTGCGTATATCACCTAAAAGGGCTGTATAACTGCGCGCTGCCTCAGGAACCACCTGATTCTCCAGCTCCCGCCTCTGGCTTTTTAAGTATGCGGTGGCCTTAGTTATATTCAGGGCAATGCTGCCGGAGGTATTGAGGTTGGCGATATAATTGCGCAGCTCAGCTACCATGCCCCCGTCCGTGGCGCACTTTAACTGGCCGATGCTGATGGTGTTGTCATAGGCTGTTTCTGACAGGCCGCAGCGGAGCTGGTCTAAGAGTGCTTTGGTGGGCTCCATCTCCCTGCCCTGAGTTTCATTGACAATGGTCAGCTCCTTGTTCTGCTTCTGAAACCTTCTCTGGATACGGTATATCTGGCCTTCGCTCTCCAGCCGCATCCATCCCTCGTAGGTGCCGCTGCCCTTCCAGGGCTCGTATTTGCTGTAGACATCATTCCTGGCAGCCCGGCCTCTCTGTTTCTCAATGCCAAAGAGCATTCCCCTGATAAAGGTATGAAGGGTGGATTTGCCGGCCTCATTTTTGCCGTACACTACATTCAGCCCGTCCTTAAAGGAGATATCCAAATCGTGGAATTTACCGAATCCCTCAATGTGCAGACTTAATATCTTCATGGGTTCAGCTCCTTTCATCGGTGGTATGCAGAAGAGCATTTACCCCGTAATACAGGGCCTTCTTCTCCACCGGACTCATATCTTCTTTTTGAAGGGCCTGGATATAGAATCCAATCATATCGCTGGAGTGCTCGGCAAACAGTGCTGAAAAATCATACTGAGGTTCGGAATCATCAATGATTTCCGCAATTCTGTATCTGGCTGAGAGCTGTTCCAGGTCAAATTCAATGTCAGGATCCCTCATGCCCCTGATTCGGAACCGGTAAATATGCTGAGAACCCCGGTTTTCAATTTCATTTGATATCCGGTCGCACAGTTCTCCGTTAGTGGTGTCCTTGGACACATTCACGGCAAGCGGTATGTACTGGAGGCTGGCGGCGGGAATGAACTGGAGGTTTATCAGTTTTCTGGTGACAGGATGAATCTCTCCTGCATAGAAGCCATGAGAACCGGTCTCGGTCAGATCCAGGGGTTCAGGTGAGCCGCAGTAAGCAATCTTTCCGTCTGCCAGGACATGATGTTTGTGGATATGTCCCAGGGCAATGTAGGAAAATGGGGACAGCTCCAGGCTGTTGAAATTGATTGGCAGGTGGGCGGCGTCGCCGCCATGGGCCATGAGGATTTGGATACGGCTGTTCAGGGGAACCTGTATATCCTCCAGCAGGGGCGCCTTGATTTCAGCCGTATGATAGCTGAATCCATGGACCTCCGTGTTAATATCCTCAAAATAGACAGAGGTCAGGTCTTCATCCATTATGAAGGTCACGTTGGGACTCCAGGTAAAGCTTAACAGGGCAGAGTTCTCCCTGATGCGGTCATGGTTGCCTGCTATCAGGATGATCTTTACAGACGGAATGGTGGAGAAGAGATAATTGACCTCCTTAAGGTCTTTCATCAGCGGCTGCCTGTGAAACAGGTCTCCGCTGATGAATAAGCAGTCCACATCCATCTCTTTTGTCTTTTCTATGATTATCCGGAAGGTATCTTTGATGGCCTGGGCGCGTTCCTTGCCCCAGGGCTTGTTTGCATCGGGACACATACCCCAGTGGATATCCCCGGTGTGGATGAATTTCATGTCTGCCTCCTGTCAAATGTTGAGTTCCCGAACGCTGCGCTGCTGCGTCCGGGCAGCAAATATTTGCCCGCTGGCGCTGGGCAGGCAGAGACGGGTTCCCCGAACTCCGCGCTGCTGCGTCCGGGTAGCGAATCTCTGCCCGCTTCTACGGGGCGGGCAGAGATTCTTTATAATTCGCAGTTGTTTACTGTTCTTGGGAAGGGGATTACGTCGCGGATGTTGGACATTCCGGTCAGATACATGACGCAGCGCTCGAAACCAAGGCCAAAGCCTGCGTGACGCGTGGATCCGTACTTCCTCAAGTCCAGATAGAAGTCATAGTCCTCCTTTTTAAGGCCCAGTTCGTCCATTCTGGCTACCAGCCTGCCGTAGTCGTCCTCCCTCTGGCTGCCGCCGATGATTTCACCGATACCGGGAACCAGGCAGTCCACGGCTGCAACGGTTTTATTGTCAGGATTCATCTTCATATAGAAGGCTTTGATCTCCTTCGGATAATCAGTTACGAATACGGGCTTCTTAAATACCTGCTCTGTCAGATAGCGCTCATGCTCTGTCTGCAGGTCGCATCCCCAGGAGACCTTGTAGTCAAATTCATCGTTGTGTTCTTCCAGTATCTTTACGGCCTCGGTGTAGGTAACGCGGCCAAACTCGGAATTTAACACATTGTGAAGGCGGTCCAGAAGGCCTTTGTCCACAAACTGGTTGAAGAAGTTCATCTCCTCAGGCGCATGCTCCAGGACAAAACGGATGATATATTTAAGCATGCCTTCTGCCAGACACATATCGTCATCCAGGTCAGCAAAGGCCATCTCTGGTTCAATCATCCAGAACTCCGCAGCATGGCGGGTGGTATTGGAATTCTCGGCGCGGAAGGTGGGGCCGAAGGTATATACGTTGCGGAAAGCCATGGCATAGGTCTCGGCATTCAGCTGTCCGCTAACGGTCAGGTTGGTGGCCTTGCCGAAAAAGTCCTGGCTGAAATCCACCTTTCCCTCCTCAGTTTTTGGGATATTGTTTAAGTCCATGGTGGTTACCTGGAACATTTCTCCGGCTCCCTCACAGTCGCTGCCTGTAATCAGAGGCGTGTGAACATACACAAAATCCCTCTCCTGGAAATACTGGTGAATAGCGTATGCAACCAGGGAGCGCACACGGAATACAGCCTGGAAGGTATTGGTTCTGGCACGCAGATGGGAGATGGTGCGCAGGTATTCAAGAGAGTGGCGCTTTTTCTGAAGTGGATAATCCGGTGAGGAGGTGCCCTCCACAGTTACTTCTGCGGCCTGAATTTCAAAGGGCTGCTTGGCCTGGGGCGTACTTACCAGGGTTCCCTTTACAAGGATGGCTGTGCCTACGCTTAATTTAGAAACTTCTGCAAAGTTGGGAAGGGTGTCGTGATATACAATCTGCAATGTTTCGAAAAAGCTTCCATCACTGACAACGATGAAGCCGAATGCTTTGGAATCACGGAGACTGCGGACCCAGCCCCCCACATTTATCTCCTTGTCCAGATATTCCTTCGGATGTTTGTAAAGTTCTCTTACGGTAATCAGATCCATGACTGATATTCTCCTTTTCTCTTATCTATATATTCAGTATCCCCAATTCCCCTGGAAATGGACGGTAACTACATATACGTGATTATATGATATTTCACGCTATGTTTCAAGGCTTAACTTTCCTATGGAGCCGGGTGTGAAGCCTGTATTTTCAATATGATTACATAATCATAATGTTTAATCGGGGAAAATACCCGTAAGGTACGTTACTTAACTGAAGCGGATTATGCCGTATGCGGATTATGCAGCATTTGCATTATGCCGTGTGCGTTTTATGTCAGATGTCCGCGGAACTGCGCGTTCCAGAAATTGGAATGCACCGGGTACCTATTATCTGATATTATGTTTATAGCTGTTTTTGACAAAAACGTCCGTGAATATACCGCCTGCGAGGGGGACTTATTTAGTGGTAAATTTTGGAAAGGGGTACTAGATATAGATAAATCACCATCAAATGGTTAAAAACGGAAAAAATGTCGGAAAAATGCACAAAAACGATGAAATAAATTTAAAAATTTATGTACTATTTACGAAGTTTGTGGTATAATTAAAATTACAAAAATTTTAACAGCAAGAGGTGATAACGTGATTAAAAAAGAAATGATAGCTATGCTATTAGCAGGCGGACAGGGAAGCCGCCTTGGCGTGCTAACACAAAAAGTAGCCAAGCCGGCCGTATCTTTTGGGGGGAAGTACCGAATCATTGATTTTCCGCTGAGCAACTGTATCAATTCCGGAGTTGACACAGTCGGAGTATTGACACAGTATCAGCCATTACGTTTAAATTCTCATATTGGAATTGGAGTACCATGGGATTTAGACCGGAACGTTGGTGGTGTAACCATTTTGCCTCCATATGAGCGCAGTAAAGGCAGTGATTGGTACACAGGAACTGCCAATGCCATTTATCAGAACCTGGAGTATATGGAATCATATAACCCGGAATATGTTCTGATTTTATCCGGCGACCATATTTATAAGATGGATTATGAGGTAATGTTGGATTATCACAAAGCCAATAATGCAGATATCACCATTGCTGCCATGCCAGTACCCATTGAGGAGGCCAGCCGTTTTGGCATCCTGATTACGGACGAGTCTAACCGTATCACGGAATTCGAGGAGAAGCCTCCTGTTCCCAGAAGCAATTTGGCTTCTATGGGTATCTACATATTCAGCTGGCCTGTATTAAAGGAAGCACTGATCAAGATGAAGGAAGAGCCGGGGTGTGATTTCGGCAAACATATCATTCCATACTGCCATGCGAGAGGCGACAGGATTTTCGCATATGAATATAATGGCTACTGGAAGGATGTAGGTACGCTGGGTTCCTACTGGGAGGCCAACATGGAGCTCATTGATATCATTCCTGAGTTTAACCTGTATGAGGAATATTGGAAGATTTACACCAAGAATGATGTGATTCCGCCCCAGTTTATTTCCAATGAGGCAAATATCGAGAGAAGCATTATCGGTGAAGGAACTGAGATTTACGGCGAGGTAATGAACTCCGTTATTGGAGCAGGCGTTACTGTTGCCAAGGGAGCCGTGGTGAAGGATTCCATTATAATGCAGGGAACCGTCATCGGAGCGGGAACCGTTGTGAACAAGGCCATCATTGCTGAGAATGTAAGGATTGGCTCTGGCGTGGAACTGGGAACAGGAGAGTATGCGCCCAGTACATATGACCCCAAGGTATATCAGTTCGATCTGGTGACCATTGGTGAGAATTCTGTGATTCCTGACGGGGTTAAGGTAGGCAAGAACACTGCCATAGCAGGCGAGACAACCGTAGGCGATTATCCTGACGGATTACTGGCTGGCGGAAATTACATTATAAAGGCAGGTGGCGTAAAATGAGAGCAATCGGTATCGTATTAGCAGGTGGTAACAGCAAGAGGATGCGGGAACTTTCTAATAAGAGGGCAGTGGCTGCCATGCCGGTTGCAGGAAGCTACCGCAGCATTGACTTTGCACTCAGCAATATGACAAACTCCCACATCCAGAACGTGGCAGTTTTTACACAGTATAATTCCAGGTCATTAAACCTGCACCTAAGTTCCTCTAAGTGGTGGGATTTCGGACGTAAACAGGGCGGACTCTTTGTATTCACCCCATCCATTACACCGGAGAACGGCGACTGGTACAGGGGAACAGCGGATGCATTATACCAGAACCTTACATTCTTAAAGAACAGCCATGAGCCATATGTGGTCATAGCGGCAGGGGATGGGGGATATAAACTGGATTTTAAACAGGTCGTATAGTATCACATTGAGAAAAAGGCAGACATTACCGTTGTCTGCAAGGACATGGAAGATGGCACGGATGTGACCCGGTTCGGCTGTGTGAAGCTGAATGATGACGGCCGTATCACGGACTTCGAGGAGAAGCCCATGGCATCTGACGCCACCACCATTTCCTGCGGAATCTATGTCATCCGCAGAAGGCAGCTCATAGAACTGCTGGAGCGCTGCGCGGCAGAAGACAGATACGACCTGGTCAATGATATTCTGGTGCGCTATAAGAATCTTAAAAGAATTTATGCTTATAAGCTGGACGGCTACTGGAGCAATATCGCTTCTGTGGACTCCTATTATAAGACAAATATGGATTTCCTCAAACCTGAGGTGAGGGATTACTTCTTCAAACAGTATCCTGATGTATACACGAAGATCGATGATCTTCCTCCTGCCAAATATAACCCTGGCGCGCTGGTCAGAAACAGCCTGATTTCCAGCGGATGTATCCTGAATGGCACAGTTGAAAACTCCATTCTCTTTAAAAAGGCATACGTGGGCAACAATTGTGTAATCAAGAATTCCATTATTTTAAATGATGTCTATATAGGTGACAACACAGTGATTGAGAACTGTATCGTAGAGAGCAGGGATACCATCCGTGCCAACACCACACACATCGGCACACCGGAGAACATCAAAATCGTTGTGGAGAAAAACGAAAGGTATACATTATAATACGCACATAGCCCCGCGCAGCGCACGGGGAGCGCAGAGCGGGGGACCGGCGGGATAAGACGGAAGGGGTAGAAAACATGCAGGTTACAGACGTGAGAGTGAGACGGGTTGAAAAGGAAGGCAAGATGAAAGCAATTGTTTCCATCACACTGGACAATGAATTCGTCATTCATGACATCAAGGTAATTGAGGGGGAGAAGGGTTTATTCATAGCCATGCCAAGCCGCAAGGCAGCGGACGGAGAGTACCGCGATATTGCCCATCCTATAAACTCCAACACAAGGGATATGATTCAGACCATCATTTTGAATAAGTATGAGACAACCTTGCTGGAGAATGAGGCGGCAGAGGAAGGAATGGCATAAGATACAGAAGGATGAACAGGAGCTGATTTCGGTTGATACATTATGAACCGGGACGGCTCTTGTTTTTTGGGCTCTTTGTCAATAGTTGGGGTGGGATTTGTTAAAATCCCGCCCCAATTCTATG
>OGPD01002756.1_pt1 | contig 10056 bp, 10 predicted proteins | sample 1552861 | NCBI WGS metagenome assembly OGPD01 (sample SAMEA2580280, study PRJEB22360) | human gut metagenome | biome: human gut; feature: human-associated habitat; material: faeces | place: Denmark | collected 2008/2010
CCGCAGCCATACTTTCGTGCAGATCTGTGATGATGTCTCCTTTTACCTGAAATTCACAGGCATTGAAGGGCACACCGCCTGCTGCCTGAGGCCAGATTCCGGTAGTGTGGTCGATATAATATGGACCAAAACCAGAATCTTCAATTTCCTGTGGTGTTAATACAGCAGTAGGTTCATCAAAAATTAAAACGTTATTATCTCTAAATAACATTTTTAAAATTTCTACTCTTTGTTGCATTCCTACAGTAATATCCGAAATTAAAGCATCTGGATCAACATTTAATTTATATTTTTCAGATAATTCAACAACTTTTTTACGTGCTGTATCTTTTTGAATAAAAGTATGTTTTGTTTCTTCTATCCCTAAAATAATGTTTTCTAACACTGTAAAGTTATGTACAAGTTTGAAATGTTGATGCACCATACCAATATTATATTTATTGGCATCATTTGGATCATTGATTTCAACAGGTTCTCCATTTATTTTTATTTGTCCTTCATCTGGTTGATATAAACCAAACAAAATAGACATCAGCGTCGATTTTCCGGCACCATTTTCTCCTAACAATGCATGTATTTCACCTTGTTCTACTTGTAAGGTAACATTATCGTTTGCTTTGATACCAGGAAACTCTTTCGTTATATTAAGCATTTCTATTGCATATGACATTAAGCTTCCCCCTTTTCGATACAATTATACATGAATTTGTATCTGTAGAAAAGTTTTTTCATAATAAAAAACGCCAGATTACTCTGACGCAATTTATCTTATTCAAAATTAACTGTTAAATTATCGAATGAAATACCTGAAGGATCTCCAGTTTTTTCATTAACATCAGCAGAAGATTTTAATTCTAAAGAACCATCTTTGATTTTTTTATCAACAGCATCATGGTCTTCTTTAGAGAAGTTCTTTAATAATCCTGGATAAACAATTCCACCAGTATTTTTTAATATAATTGTTTTTCCACCTTGGAATTTATCTTTCTTATAAGCATTTAATGCTTCAATAGTAGCACCTTTTACATCTTTTAATGCAGAAGTAACAACAGTATCAGAATCACCACTTTGGTCAGTATCTACACCAATAGTGTATTTACCAGCTTCTTGTCCAGCGGCAAAAATTGAGTTACAAATTTGTCCACCACATGAGAAGATGACTTCAGTTCCACCTGCATACCATGATGAAGCTTTAGATTTGATATCTGGTGATTCAGAGAACGTACCAGTATATGTATAGTTAACAACAACATTAACGTTCATTTCTTTAGCAGCATCACTTGCTCCTTGAAGGTAACCAACACCATAGTTTTCTACAGCTGGTAAAGCCATACCACCCATGAATCCTAATTTAGTATACCCTTCTTTAACTGCAGCATATCCTGCAACATATCCAGATTCTTGTTCAGAGAATAAATAACTTACTGTGTTATCTCCAACCTTTGTTTCTCCACTACCATCTTTTTGTGGTTCAAAGTCGATTGTAACGAATTTTACATCAGGATATTTTTCTTGAGCTTGATATAAAGCACCTGAGAAGTTAAATCCTGGAGTTACAACAACTTTAGCACCATTATCTACTGCATCATCAATTGTAGACAATAATCCTGCTTGGTCAGTGTCTTTTGGTGCGTAATATTTATATGTAATATCATTTTTTTCACCAAATTCTTTAACACCTTCATAAGCAGATTGGTTGAATGATTTATCAGTAACTGATCCAGAGTCAGTGATCATTGCGATTTCATAAGTATCATCGCCACCACTAGTACATCCAGTAGCACCAAAAATCATTCCTAAGCATAAAATACTTGCGAAAAATTTTTTCATATTCTTCTTCCTCCATTTAATTTTTCCTATACTATTGTAACATTAAAAAAAACATTTGAAAATAATAAACACAATAAAAACGGCAAATGCCGTTTAGATTTCTTCTTCACTATAGCCACGAATATAAACTTCTCTTGGTTTTGAACCAATTTGTGGACCAATAACTCCATCTGATTCTAACTGATCAATTATTCTTGCCGCCTTATTATAACCAATTCTAAATTGTCTTTGAAGTAATGATGTGCTTGCTTTTTGTGCCTGAATAACAAAAGCACGACACATTTCATATTCTTCATCTTCTTGTTCTTCTTTAGAGGCAGCACCAGACGAAATTGGTTTAACATTTGTATAGCGTTCATCGTAAGAAGCTTCTTGTTGTTTTGTTGTAAAATAAGTGATTGCTTCAACTTCGCTGTCATCCACGTATGCCCCTTGAACACGAATTGGAGAGTTAGAACCCATCGGTAAAAAGAGCATATCTCCTTTTCCTAAAAGTTTTTCTGCTCCTGTACAATCAAGAATTGTTCTAGAATCAATACTTGAAGAAACAGCAAAAGCAATCCTTGAAGGAATATTTGCCTTAATAACCCCAGTAATAATATCAGTCGATGGACGTTGAGTTGCCACAATCAAATGGATACCAGCCGCACGCGCTAATTGGGCAATACGCATAATGCAATCTTCCACATCTTTACTAGCAACCATCATTAAATCAGCAACTTCATCAAGAATAACAACAATATATGGTAATTTTTCAAGTTGATGATCCTTATCATTTTCTTGATTTTTCTTTTCTATATATTGATTATAAGTTTCTATCTTACGAACATTTGCCCCCGCAAATAAATCATAACGTCTTTCCATTTCAGCAACTGTTTCGCGAAGTGTAGCCGCCGCCTTTTTAGGATCCGTAACAACAGGTGCCAATAAATGAGGGACCCCATTATAATTTGACAATTCAACCTTTTTAGGATCGACTAAAATAAGTTTGACTTCATCAGGTTTCGCACGCATTAAAATACTGCTGATAATAGTATTAACACAAACCAGTTGCTCCAGCAATAAGTAAATGCGGCATCTTATTAAGTTCTGCATAAATAACTTGTCCGTTAACATCTTTTCCTAAAGGAACAACGAGTTTATTATCTTTATATTTTTCTGGAATATTTTTAAATACTTCTTTAAAAGAAACCATTGATGAAACTAGATTAGGAATTTCAACACCTACTGCTGGTTTTCCAGGAATCGGTGCTTCAATACGAATATCTTTAGCAGCCAGTGCAAGTTTGATATCATCTTGTAATGACATGATTTTATTGACTCTTGTTCCTGTTTCTAATTTTAATTCATATTTTGTTATAGAAGGTCCTATAGAAATATTATTAATAGAAGCATGGACACCAAATTCATTTAAAACTGCCGTTAATCTTTCAGCACTTTCCACTGCATGATTTTTATTTTCACCTTGTTTCTTATTGACAACATTATGTAATAAAGTAACAGGTGGTAATTGATAATGATCATTTTTTTCAGGTAGAACCGTTTCTAAATCAGCAGTTTTTTCTTGATCAAAACCAGTATCTTCAACAATCGGATCTTCTAATTCTTTCATTTCTTCTATTTCTATTTTTGGTTTTTTATCAACAATATCAATTTGTTGATTTTCTTGATTATAAGCTAACCTTTGTGAAAGAGAAGCATCTTCTTTTTCTATTTCTTCAAAATACGTTGGTGTGATATCTTCTTCATCTTCAAAAATATCATCATCGAAAAAAGCAGTTTTACTTTGCTTTTTCTTAAAGAAATCGCTGAAATATGTGGAGCTATTTTTTAGAGATGTTTTTGTTTTATCAAAATTCATCTTTGCCTTCTTTTGAATTTCTTTTTTATGTTCAAAATAGAACTTACTTCCTAATAATATAATTCCTACAATAATAATAAATACCGCAGCAATGATTGAACCCACATAATCAAACAATGCCGACAAGCATCCATAAAGAAGCGCCCCAATAAACCCACCACGATTTAAGGGCATTTGTGAAATATAACTTTGAATCACTTTCATTCCTTTAAGTGTTGGTGTTGCTGAAATAAAAATCGTTACTCCAACGAGTAAAAAATAAATACCAACTGCTTTAGGACCATTAAATTTTGGATAACTTGCTTTAAAAACAATATAACTAAAAACACTAATCAACAATAAATAGACAATGCCATTTAAATTACCAAAAAGATAACTAAAGATATAATCTAAATGTTCACCAATAAAACCGAGCTGCATCGCTGAAATAATAAGAAGAAAAATAACGAATAGACAAACAATTCTTAATTTTAATTCTTCACTTATTTGATCTTGTTTACTTTTTCTTTTTCTACTTGTCTTTGCCATAACTTCACCTTCTTCCCTATCTTATTTTAAAAAGAAAACAAAAGCAAGTTTAAACTTGCTTTTATAATTCAATAATAACTGGTAAAATCACAGGTCTTTTTCCTGTTTCTTTGATAATATAACGATTTGCCTTATCTTTGATTGTTTGACGAACATCGCGAATATCACCATTATCATCTTTTTTATAAGCTTCTAATTCTTTTTCAGCCATTTCAATAATAGCTCTAACAATGTTTTCAGAGTCTTTTAAATAAATAAATCCTCTTGTTTGAATATCCGTATTTGCGACAATTTCTTTTGTTTTACCATCAATTGTCATCCCAATAATAACGACACCATCATTTTGAAGTTGATTACGATCATCAATAACTTTAACACCAACATCACCAATACCTAATCCATCAATCATTACATCTTCAATTGTAATCGAATCACGATAATCTTGAAGTTTACCATCATTAAATGTAATGATTTCGCCATTATCTACAATAATAATATAATCATCTTTAATACTCATTTTTTTGGCAACATCACTTACTGCCACAAAGTGTTGATATTCTCCTTTAATAGGAATAAAGTATTTTGGATTTAAAATTTGAATTAAAACTTTAATATCTTCTTCACTTGCATGCATTGATTGAAGTTCTTTATTTTTTAACACATGAATTTGTGTGTCTGTTTTATACAATTCATTTATTGCACGATTTGCGATTTTTTCTGTACCAGGAAGTACAGGAGAAGCGACAATAAATGTATCACTCTCTTGTAATTTTAATTTTTCATCCCCTCCATCAATAATATCTAAAATATCATGATATATACGACGTGGACTACCACTTAATAAGACAACGAGTTTATCCATATTCTTTTTATCACTAATAGCCTTACTATCAGCTATATATGATGGATGAATATCTAAAATTGGTCTTTTTGTATGACGGGCAATTCGCATTATTGTATTGGTATTATCATATTTATCACGTCCATAAAAACAAATTTTGCGATTATATTTCTTAGCAAGTTGGGCAATTTCTTGTGTTCTAAAAGCATTTTGAGCGTAACTTGAAATAATAATTCTTCCTGTTGCATCTTCAAAAATACTTTCAATCTTATCTGTTAATTTATGTTTTGGTGACGTATAACCATCATTTTTTGAATAAGAAGATTCACATAGAAGAGCTAAGACCCCTTTTTTGCCAATTTCCATCATCTTTTGAATATTACATCTAAATCTTTCAGGTGCTCCGAAATCTATTATAAATTCACTACTATAGACAACATAACCATTTGGTGTTAGAAATGCGAGTCCAACGCTTCCTGGGATTGAATGAGTTATTGGGAAAAATTCAACAGTAACACCCGCTACTTTTATTGTTGCATTCATATTAACTCTTTTTATTTTATATTTATAAGAAACATGAGAATGTCGCATATATCTGTAAAAGCTGATCAATAAGATCTGCTGTCAAATCAGTCGTATAAATAGGCACATTCACTTCTTGTAATAAATAAGGAAGTGCCCCCATAACATCATCATGACCATGAGTAATAAAAATAGCTTTAATTTTATCTTTATTTTCTTTTAAATAATCAAAGTTAGGAATAATAACATCTACTCCTAATTTATCCACTTCTGGAAATCTATATCCAGCATCAATAATAAACCATTGATCATCTATCTCTAGGCAATACATACTTTTGCCATTTTCTGCTTGACCCCCAATAGGAGTAAGCTTTACTACACTTTTATTCATTATTTCCTCCTTTAAATTTATTTCTTATTTCGTTTTCTTTGTTTCTATTCTAACAAATAATTCATAAAAGAAAAAGTCTCATTTCTCTTTCTTTAAAAGAAACAACGGTTGCAATTGTTTATCAACAAGTGCATTGATCATTGTTTGAATGATTAAATCATTCTTTGCAATCAAACTATTTGGTTTTTTAAAAATATCATCTTGAAACATAGGAACAAGATAAAAATGTTTTGTATTTAATATTTTCATCATATTCATACCACTCGTTGAAAGTAAGTCATTACTACATAGACCTAAAACAATATTTTTTTGATTACGAAGTGTCGACTTAACTGCCATCGTTACTGCATTATCATTAATGCCATGCGCTAATTTAGCAAGTGTATTGGCACTACACGGATAAACAACCATCATATCTAACGGAAGTTGGGGACCAAACACTTCTGCTTCAACCACATCTGTAACCACTTTTTTACCAATAATTTTTTCAACTTGTTCAATAAATTTATTTGCTTTAAAAAAACGTGTATCTTCTTTAAAGACATTTTCACTTACAAAAACATAAAGATCCACAGGGTAAGACTTTAATTCTTTTAAAAACAAAAGACAAGATTTAAGTGAACAAAACGATCCTGTAATTCCTATTCCAATTTTCAATCCCTCAAACATGGTTCATCACTTCTTGAATCGCAAAATACATTATAAGTGCTGCTTCATAAGGAAAAGAGCGTTCAGGAACATTACGTATCGATTGATAATTTTTTAAATGCAGAGTTTGTGCTAAATCAATAATTTTTTGATAAGAAACATTTTGATAATTAATGACCGCACACGGTATTGTATTAATAATCAAATCATACGTACCTTTTAGATTTACAAAATCAATATGTTTATAATTTTGTATGATTTGATCATAATCTTTATAATTTCTATTACATATTGTAACAATATACTGTTTTTTTAAAAGATTTGCAAGTTGCTTTCCTAAATCACCATAACCTAAAATTAAAATAGAATGCGTATCTTTTTTTTGACTTACCAATAAATACGTTCCTATTGCTGTAAGCATATTATTTAAATGACGGAAATGGTAATTTTGATTAAGTGAGACAAGTGAAAAAACATTCTTTCTACTTAACTTTTGATCTTTCACAAAATAAAAATCTGCTTCATCTTCTATAGAATCCACAATCTCAACACCATTTTCTAAAAATAATTCCTTTAAATAAGCACTTCTTTGATCATATACATAAATATACCCTTTCATATGCCACCTCAATATAGTATATGAAAGGGTGTGCTATCCGTGCAATCAGTTCACATTATTTGTTACTTGTTCTGTCATCAACGCAACAATTTCTTCAACCTTTGGGCCAATTAAACTCACAGCTTGCATAACCATTTGCTTTTCATCATCATAGTCATCACATATAAATTCGTATTCACATTTTACACGAAAAATTGGATTATTTTCTTCTTCCACTTTTGATAAAAATAAAAGATTTATTTTATCTTTATCAGATATTTGATATGATACTGACATAATGGCCCTTACATTTTCAAAATTACAAACAGAAACATCTTTTTGTGCACTTAAATGAACGGATAACAATTGTACTTTACGAATATCACATTTCATACTTTTCCTCCTTCATTATGTATATTGGCTCTTTTTTTATTTTTTTCTTTTTTTATTTTAATTTTTAGGAGATTTTATAATGATTCTTGCATTTCTATTATCAATTATCTTATTTTTATTCTTTCATCCTTTATACAATAACTATACAAGTTTAATGTCTACATCCTATGCCTTTCTTTATGATTTTTGGATACTTTATTTAAGTTATACCCTTTGTCATCAATTTTTAAAAATAACAACACATAAAAAAACAATCTATTCTTTAACACTCTGCTTTATCATAGGTTCATTGATTCCTTATAAAAATCATCCTTTTTTACATGTAAGTTTACCAATGGTTACAATCATTCTTTCTATTCTTTTAATTGCTTTTATCATTAAAGAAAAGCAAAAAAATGAGCCCTTTAAAGCTCATTTACTAAATCAATGGTATTTTTATGGACTTTCCATCATTGCATTGTCCCTTATTTTCTTTGGACAAATCAATGGTATTGTGGAAATTTTGACCCTAATCTTTATCTTTTGGATGCTTTCCTTGCTTCAACGTTAATTAAATAATTATATTGCATTCCTTGTCTTAGGTTACTTGTATCATAATCTAACATTTCTAAAATAGTATAACCAAATTCTAAAGCAGCAGCTGGTCCTTTTCCCGTAATAACATTACCATCACGTTGAACAATGGCTTCTTGATAATTTGCTCCATTTAATTGATCTTCAAAACCTGGTGAACACGTACATACTTTTCCGTTTAAAATATCTGCTTTAGCAAGAACAATTGGTCCTGCACAAATAGCACTAACAAGTTTTCCTTTTTCATAAAAATCTTTTACGATTTCAATAACACGATCATCATCCCTTAAATTTGTAGCCCCTGGAAGCCCTCCTGGAATGACAATTCCATCGTATTGGTAAAGATTTTCATTAAACAAACAATCCATTTTAATCGTAATTTGATGAGAACTTGTTACCTCTTTTTGATCCATTCCTACTAAATCAACATGAACACCAGCACGTCGTAAAATATCAACTGGTGTTAAAGCTTCAATTTCTTCAAATCCTTCTTTACATAAAACAGCAATTTTTTTCATATAAAAACCCCCTTTTGTTATAAAATAGTACCACAAAAAGAAAATATTTGAAATAAATCTTATTAGTTGTATGCCGTTTCAAAATATATTATAATTACATGCAGTAAACATTATAAAAATTTATCCTTTTTGGAGGTTCTATGAAAAAAGTCGTTATTGGCATTACTGGAAGTATTGCCATTTATAAAACATGTGAAATTATTTCACGTTTAAAAAAGAAAAATTATGATATTGAAGTCATCATGACAGAAAGTGCAACTAAATTCATTACTCCACTTACTTTTGGTGCACTGATCCATAAACCGGTTCTTGTTGATGATTTTGATGAAACAGGTTATCAAATAAAACATATTAATATTGTTAAAGAAGCAGATTGTTTTATTGTTGTACCTGCTACTGCAAACGTTATCGCTAAAATTGCTAACGGTATCGCAGATGATGTTTTAACTTCTTCATTTTTGGCAGCAACATGTCCTAAAATCATTGCTCCCGCTATGAATGTTCACATGTATGAAAATACCGCCACACAAAAGAATTTAGATTTATGTAGATCCTATGGTATTAAAATAGTGGAACCAGAGATTGGTAATTTAGCATGTGGCTATCAAGGAAAAGGTCACTTAAGCGATATTGAAGATATTTTAGATGCTATTGAATACATGATTTCTCCACATCCTTTACAAGGAAAACATGTATTGATTACCGCTGGTCCTACACAAGAATCATTAGACCCTGTTCGTTTTATTTCAAATCATTCAAGTGGGAAAATGGGCTATGCACTTGCCCGTGCCGCTCGAAAGTTAGGTGCACATGTGACTTTAATTAGTGGGCCAAGTCAACTAAGAGCTCCTTATGAAGTAGATATAATCAAAATCCAAAGTGCACAAGGAATGTTTAAACAAGTTTTAAGTTATTTTGATTTCCAAGATTATGTTATTATGGCTGCTGCTGTAGGTGATTATCGTCCTAAAGAAGTCAATGATCAAAAAATCAAAAAGGAAAATGAACGTTTTGATTTAGAACTTGTCAAAAACGAAGATATTTTAAATTATCTTGGTCATCACAAAACAAAACAAACAATATGTGGTTTTGCTATGGAAACGCAGGATCTGTTGGAGAATGCATCCCAAAAGTTAAAGAAGAAAAATGCAGATATGATCGTGGCCAATAATCTGAAGGTGACAGGAGCCGGATTTGCGGGAGATACGAATGTGGTAACGCTGATAACTGAGAATGGCGCAGAAGAGCAGGAACTCATGTCAAAAGAAGAAGTGGCAGGCGTGATACTTGATAAGATTATGGAAAAGATAGGATAGACGGGCGGCAGCGGAGCTGCTGCCGGATGGGAAGATA
>OGPD01002769.1_pt1 | contig 9998 bp, 8 predicted proteins | sample 1552861 | NCBI WGS metagenome assembly OGPD01 (sample SAMEA2580280, study PRJEB22360) | human gut metagenome | biome: human gut; feature: human-associated habitat; material: faeces | place: Denmark | collected 2008/2010
TTTTCTCCGTTCCCGCCATAGAGATGATCGTCGCCTGTACCGCCTAATATATAATCCTTATCGTTTCCGCCATAAATATAATCATCACCCTCCTGGCCGTACATTATATTTTCACCGTTTCCGCCGTAAATATGGTCTCCGTCATCTCCTCCTTCTATATAATCTTCATCTTCACCTCCGTATATATAGTCCTCACCGTTTCTGCCATACAAATAATTTTTACCGTCGCCGCCCTCTATATGGTCGTCTCCGTTTCCGCCGTCAATATAATCGTTCCCTTCGCCGCCATAAAGCCAATCCTTATCTTCTTCACCGAATATTACATCATCACCGTTATCGCCGTATATTTCATCTTCTCCATTTCCTCCGTATATACTGTCGTTTCCATCATCGCCATGTAATTCGTCGTCATCGTCTCCGCCTGAAATATAATCGCAGCCGTTTCCGCCGTAAATAATGTCATTTCCGCCTTCGCCGCTAAGATAATCGCCTATCATAATACCGTTTTCAACAAATATTTTATTGCTTTCTAGCGATGTAGGATCGTCTCCTCCATACATAATGTCATCGCCTTCGCCGCCGAACATTACATCGCTGCTGACTCCGCCATACATGGTGTCTTTTCCGTTGCCGCCATACATATAGTTTGGTCCGGATGTTGATCCTAAGTCCATAATGTTACCTGATCCGTCAAATTCCGGTAAATCGCTTATATTAGGAAGTACAACTTCTCCTGACGGAAGCGGCTCGATATATTCGTCGCCATACATAGTATCATTTCCGTCGCCGCCATAAATATAGTCGATACCATTACCGCCGATTAATAAATCGTCGCCTTCTTCGCCGAATATGTAATCGTTATCGTCGCCGCCGTCAATAACATCTCCGAAAATGCTTGCTTCCGTTCCGCCGGACTCTATGTTCTCGCCTGTACCGCCGTATAGATAATCATTTCCTTTGCCGCCTTCAATATGGTCTTTTCCAAAACCTCCGTAAATAATATCATCGCCTTCGTCTCCGTAAAGGAAGTCATTGTCATTTCCTCCGTCGATAAAATCATTTCCTCCGGCCCCATGAATTTCGTCATCACCGCTGTAACCATAGATCATATTTCCGGCGTCATTATCCTGCCAGTAATTTATTCCCCACTCGTCTTCTATCTTTTTAACATATCCTGACCCTTCCGGAGCGCTGTTAACACTGATACTTACACTCAAATTATTTCCGTCCAACGGCTTCCAGAAATTATTAATGAATTCATCATTTGTCATTATCTCCTGTACTGCAACAAACGTAAAAGCGGTAATGACTCCAACCGCGGCAATTGCGGCAACCGTCCCGACAGGGCCTGACGCTATACCCACGCCTAATATATACGTTGATAACTCTCCGGAAGCCCAAACCAATGCATTTTCCATAGCGAATCTGGTAAGCTCCGTTCTTGCCGTTTCCTTTGCTCCTTCAACACCCTGTAATTCATACGCACTGTATATTGAATCAACTGTATTTAAGAAATCAAGAATTGTAAACAAAGCGTCAACATATGGAATTACCTTTTTTAAGCCCTTTGACAATTCAGTTGTCGTAGAAGAAAAATCAAGAATAGCATTAGAAATTTTTTCATTTCCGCTTAATTTTCCTTCCAAAAGCTTTAGTATCCGCTTATCAAAGAAGCCGAGCGTATCTTCTGTTTTACCTACGGCTTTAAGATAATTTGCTCGAACGTCGCTTATTTGTTCAACCGGTATTGAATCAAGGTTTTTTATAAATTTATTATATTCTAATTCCAATTGGCGAACCTTAAGCTTTTCAAGATCATCTAAGCTATCATATTCAGGAAATACCGCTCTCAATTCGTCTTCCGGTATGTAATTTCTTATATCTCCTATGGTTGTTTCAAATACTGAGCCTTCTGGAATATTAGGATTTCCGCCTAAAAATGGAGATGTATCAACACCTATTATTCTTCCGTTACTATCATAACTTACTAATGCATTATCAAAATATTCGAGATTTCTTGTTGATTTAATATCTTCAAATACTCTGTTTAAAATATTTTGATCTAAATTACTAGGAGTATCCATAGGAAATTCTGTTATATTCGAATATTGTTTATATAAATCAATAAAGATTTCTTTTGGGATTTCATTAATACTTGTTATTTTTTTGTTTGTTAAAACAGCACGTAGTTCTGTATCTGATAAAACTGAATTTATAATACCGTTTGGCGCCCATATGGTTACATTACCTGAAGCATTCTTAGCAAGGTTATATGAAATACGATCATTTATTGCTAATTGACCGTCTACTACATATGCTGAACGATTTCCATTAATAGGATTTCCATAAATGCGGTCAATTAAATTATTATCTCCATTACAAATTTGCTTTATTTGTTCTCTTATAAAACCATCATTTAAAATTTTACCAGCTTCAGTATCGGAAATAAAATAATACCCTATTCCAGAATTAGAAGCGCCTTCTGCAACTCTCCACATTGGCACGTCACCATTCCAACCTCCATAAAGTATTAATTTGTTAGCTCCATTTGGAGGTGCAACTGAAAGTTTATCTATTTCATTACCTAGTTCGGTCATAAACTTTGATAATTTAGAATTATCGGAAACATCAATAGTTCCATTTGTTTCTAACCAATTATCTAAAAATAACATAATATTATTCATTATCTAAAGTTCTCCTTAAAATTTATTGGAATATTGGAATAGCAATTTTATCAAATTCAACATTTAAAACATATCCATTTTCATGTATATTGCTATATGACATAAAACTATCTTTAATAATATTTAACAAACGATCTTTATCGTAATTTTGTAACGCTTTAGGTACATTAATACTTTCAATTCGCCATTCTACCTTCACTCCTATTTTATAATCTCCTTCTCTTATAAATCTTGCCTCAATTTTTACAGCAACATTATTTATTATCAGGCGATAATAATAAGGAGGTCGTTCTTCATCAAACGTATAACCTTGTCCCCCCAAGCAAATCAGGTAATATCCATTTTCTCTGTCTGCCGCCCATTTTATGGGAATATCTGCAAGCATTTTTCCTTGACCACCAATTGGTTGAATAAATTTAAACGAGGCTATAAATTCCTTATCCTTTTCCGTTAATTTCTCATTTACAAATGCCATAAAAAAACCTCCTAATATTTAAATATATTTATATTTTACAACTTTTACTACAAATTGTCAAGTTTACATTATTTATTTAACAAAGATCGCTTTATTTAACATCAATTTTTTTGATATCAAATAAAACGATCTTTTAATACGCTTAATTTTCCTTCCAAAAGCTTTAGTATCCGCTTATCAAAGAAGCCGAGCGTATCTTCTGTTTTACCTACGGCTTTAAGATAATTTGCTCGAACGTCGCTTATTTGTTCAACCGGTATTGAATCAAGGTTTTTTATAAATTTATTATATTCTAATTCCAATTGGCGAACCTTAAGCTTTTCAAGATCATCTAAGCTATCATATTCAGGAAATACCGCTCTCAATTCGTCTTCCGGTATGTAATTTCTTATATCTCCTATGGTTGTTTTGAATACTGAGTCAGACACATGATTTCTAACAGAAACTACTTTACCATTTACATCAAAGTATACAGTTGCATTTGTTAATGTGTCTACTCCTGTTGTTTTTAACCTATATTCTCCTATTCTAAATTCATCAAGTATGGATTGAGATACCGACTCATTAAGAAATGAATATTTTGAAAATAGTTCAGAATCAGATACAAAAGCTCTTTCTGCAGCTTCGATAATTCTTGAAGCCAGCGTTATTACGATTGCCACTATCAGAATCATAATTCCGAGATGAACAATGAGTGAAATAAACCAGACTGTCATTAGTTCTCCAAGGCTTAAACCGCTTAGAGCCGATTTTTTCAATGCAAGAGCCGTCGATAAATAATCGCCTGTTCCGAAAAGCTCCGATAATCCTTTAGAGCATATGTTTGTGCCGATTGATAACAGTCCCGAAGCGATGTAAAACACATTCGACACAAGAATTACGCCGCATACCGCTTTGATGATCCATTTTATGAATATCGAATCATCAAAGTCCTTGAAATTGTTGCCCCGAATGACCGTCTGAATCAGGTCGTTCAGCAGAATTATCGTCAGAATAAAGCCGCCTATTGGGACAACTACGTTATTGCAAAGCGTTTCAATCGTTGTCCAGACTGACGCGACCGTTCCTGCAGGTATGTGCTGACAAGACCGTCGTTTCCGGTTGTCTGTGCAAACGTATCCGTCAACAAGTCTGATATTCCGTCAAACTGGGACTTGATTCCGTCCTTGAATAAGTCACAGCGCCAATTTTCCAGAGCGTCGATTGCGTCGCTGATTACTCCCATTTTCATCACCCCTTTCGTCCGAGCAATTTATTAATGGTCTGTCATATTTATTTAATCGCCGAAGTTCAATCTTTGTGGGCAGCAGTTTTCTGCATATTGTTTTTGCTGTGAAACTCTCGTATGTATTTTTTTCTGATAGCAATCTGTCAGATTGTGCCTGTCATCATCTTTTCAAGTACAGGAACAAGAACGATTGCAAGAAGAATCAGTCCAAGACTGCACATAAGCTGTTTCATACCCTGTGAATTAAGACAGTAGTCATATAGAAACTTTTTAAGAAAATTATGTATAGACGAATATGGCAAGCTATTTTTCTTTTCAGGCGGTTGAATATTTCAACAGGATATGGTATAATTTGTGATATAGAGTAAGCATTCGGTCTGCTTGTATAAACCAGTATTTATAGGAGAAAGCGATGAAACATATAGGTACGCAGCAATTTGAAACAGAAAGACTGATTTGCCGAAAGTTTAATTCAAATGATTATAAGAATATGTTTGAAAATTGGGCAGCAAATCCAAATATTCAGCTTGAATATGGAGAACCTGTTTATGATACGATTCAAAAGGTGCAAGAATTGTTGAAAAAATACATTGATTCTTACAGAAATATGGATTATTACAGATGGGCAATTGTTGAAAAAGCAAGTAATCAAAATATAGGTCAAATAGCCTTCTGTAAGGTGTATTCAGAATGCAGAACGGCAGAAATCGAATACTGTATCGGAGAAAAATTCTGGGAAAACGATTATGCGAGTGAAGCTTTATCTGCTTTAATTGATTTTACATTCAGCCATATGGATTTTGTGAAACTTGAAGCATATCATAGAATCGAAAATATAAAATCCGGAAAAGTATTGGTAAAATCAAAAATGGAAGTTACCGATACAGTTGAACGATTTATTCGTGAAAATATTTCTCCGTGCGGAGAGGTTTGTTATTGTATAACAGCGGATATGTATAAAAATCTATAAATTTCAATTTGTCTTGACAGCTCAATATCTTATAGCCTAATGACACACACAATAAACGTTCTGCGCAAGTCAAATCAATCATTTTGGGACACACCACAACAACTGCCATCCCTAATGAAATAGTTTTTACGCAAGCCTTTAGAAACGCTGTACAAGCCGTTTCTGAGGTCTTGTTTTTCGCTCTCCAATGTCTGACGGCTGTATGAGCCTTTTCCGTTCGCCATACCGCAGAGCCGTATTCCTCGCCTTGACGAAATTTTTTCTTGTTTTTGGATTTCATGTACAGAATCATTTTCATCAGTGCAGCAACGGAAATTCCCGCAAGCAAATCGACATGGTTAAAGCTGGGGAAAACCTTTGTAAACGATGTGCCGATTTCATACAGAAAGGGCGGAAGCTTTTCTTGAAATCCCTCTCCCTCTGCAATTCTGTAGGCAAATGCAAGCTTGTTTCCAGCGTAAGCGAAGATAGCATATGGCAGATTGGAAAGTATTATTTTCTTGATTTTTTTGCTGTTAATCTGCATTGCCATACCTCCGCCAAGTATAATCGGAACGTGCCTTTGGCTCGATTTTTAAATATTTCATCGCATATTCTCCTTTGACTTTTCACGTTGTTTCTGCTTTTTACGAGGCAGGCTGTGAATTTTCTCGGTTTCCTTTTTCATCTTATCCCGATTTAACTCCCCACGCCCTTTCGGGGACGTTAAGCATTGTAGACAGCAGTCCGTATGCGTCAAGAGATAGGTTTTTGTCGTTTGGGACAATGGTTTTGTTTTCGGGCATAAGATTGACTTCCTTTGGAAATTGTTTTTCGTGCAATAAAAAAAGCGCTCCCCGAAGGGAGGGGCTACATAAGGAAGTAGCTTCTCCCTTAGGCTTTGTAATCAGCCAGAATGATTGAATTGTAGGAAAAATTCAAATCATAACGGAGGATTACACAATGAACAAGTACATTTACGATGGAAACAACGAACTTTGGTATGAGCTACAAGGCGATTACTATTTTCCATGCCTTACCTTACCACCCGAAGAAGAAAAAACCATTGGGATATGGGGACAGCGGCATTTGCGATATATCAAGGAACATAAGCGGCTATTCTATGTCAATCTGCTGACAAGCGGCAAGTTAAACAGTTATCTTGCGGAGATAGACCGGCAGGCGCAGGAACGCTTTGAACGGCTCATAGAAGATATGAAACAAGCACAGGGCATAACAGAACGGCTAAAGGTTGTTAATGGTTTAGAATGGGTTGGTCGGCTCAATAACATACAAGCATGTGCGATGGAGATTGTGAATAAGGAAATCATTTACGCATAGCAGACAGGTGGCAGGGAGAATTTTCTGCCGCCATGCTTATTTTGATATATAAGTCTTGCCATTGACATCCAATCTGATTTGTGCTATATTATACTGGAAATATTGAATGACACTTTTTTGCCGCCGGGTAAAGAGTTAAGCGTTAGGCTTTCTATCGTTAGGCCTTTGAAGATAGAAAGTTCTGGCGCTATTTTTTTGTTTAGGAGAGATGTTATGGAGAAAAAGACAGGCTTTCGTGAATTTTTCAGGTACACGGTTTTAAGTGTTTTGGGACATTAAGCGTATCCTGCTATGTTTTAGCCGATACTTTTTTTGTTTCAAAAAGCTTGGGTTCAAATGGACTTTCTGCCCTAAACCTTGCTATTCCTGTTTATAATTTTATTCATGGATCAGGTTTAATGCTTGGAATGGGCGGAGCCACAAAGTTTTGCGTTTGCAAAAGTCAGCAAAAAACAAGAGAAGATATTGATAAAATCTATACGAATACAATTTATTTGGGCATCTTGTTTTCGGCAATATTCGTATTGGTTGGACTTTTATTCGGGGAAAGGCTTGCTTTGCTTTTAGGAGCGGATAAAATTGTTTTTGATATGACAACCACATACCTTCGACGGCTGCTTTTGTTTTCCCCTGCATTTATTTTAAATGACATTCTGCTTTGCTTTGTCAGAAATGATGATAGTCCCCGCCTTGCTATGATGGCAATGATAATCGGAAACTTTTCCAATATCATATTGGACTATATTTTTATCTTCCCCATGAAAATGGGGATTTTCGGTGCGGTTTTTGCCACGGGGCTAGCCCCAATCATCGGCATTATAATCATGCTTTTACATTGGATAAAAAAGCAGAATACATTTCAGCTATGCAGGACAAAATTAGAAGCAAATATTGTCAGTCAGGAATTGGCATTGGGATTTCCTTCTTTAATTTCACAGCTTTCATCAGGAATTGTAATGATTACTTTTAATGCGATTATATTGAAATTGGAAGGCAACATAGGAGTTGCAGCTTATGGCGTTATTGCAAATATATCCCTTGTCGGCGTTGCCATATATACAGGAATTGCACAGGGAGTGCAGCCGCTTATTAGCCATTTTCATGGAAAAGGCATTGACAGACAGATTGAGAAAATGCTGCGTTACGCATTACAGTCCATGCTGGTGGTTTCGCTTCTTATATACATTATCATTTTTGTATTTGCACAGCCAATTGCTTCTGTTTTTAACAGTGAAAACAACTTGGAATTACAGCAGATTGCAGTAGCAGGTCTGAAAATATATTTTACTTCATCTATTTTTGTAGGGTATAATATCATTTTAGCAATCTTTTTTACATCTGTGGAAAAAGCATTGCCGGCACATATTCTTTCCATACTTAGGGGACTTATTTTGATTATCCCTATGGCATTTTTGCTGTCAGCTATAGGCGAAATGACAGGAATATGGCTAACCTACCCAATTACGGAAGCATTGGTTGCTTTATTGGGATATGTTATATATAAGCGTTATCAAAAGAAAAAGAAAGGGAAAAACGATGATGATTGAGAAAAACAGCGTACTCCTTGTCATTGATATTCAGCAGGAGGATTTTATCGGAATGCCCGATAATGAGGCGGAAGCTGCCAAACCCCACGCTTGGGATTGCATTCGTAACGGAAAGAAGGTATTGGATGTATTCCGTGCGAGGAAATTGCCTGTCATTCAAATTAAAGAGGTACATCGGAAAGATATGGTTGATTTCGAGCGTGAATTAGACGGTTCCGAGAGAATACATTGTATGGAGGATTCCCCCTATACGGATTATGCGAAGCTTACCTATCCGATAGAAGGAGAATATCTCATTACGAAAAGAAGATACAGCGCCTTTTGTGGAACTGACTTAGAAATCCTTCTGAAAGGGCTTCATGCGGATACGCTCTACATGATAGGAGGACTGACAGATGTGTGCGTGCATTATACGGCGATTGATGCACACCAAAACGATTATCATATACGAGTAGTTACGGACGCTGTCGCAGGGTCAAGTCCAGAAGCACACAACTATGCATTGAAAGCAATACAGTATTTACAAAGAAATGCTTTAATTACTACTGCCGATGTGGAAGCTGCTTTGGCAGACGATGTAGCACCGGAGGACGAAACTTTTATGAGAGAAGCCATCCGTCTCTCTAAACTTGCTGTGGAGCACGGCAACGATCCGTTTGGTGCAGTATTGGTAAAGAACGGTAAAATCGTGTTCAGTAATGAAAACCAGATCTATACTAAGCATGATCCTACCTTCCACGGTGAAGCGGGTTTGATTCGGGAATTCTGCGAACAGACTGCCATCACCGATCTACATGATTACACGCTCTATTCCAGCTGCGAACCTTGCTTCATGTTCAGCGGTGCAATGGTATGGGTGAAATTGGGACGGCTTGTGTATGGCGCCAGCAATATCGAATTGGAAAGGATTCTCGGTAAAAAAGGCTATAGCTGTTCTAAGATGGTATTTGACAACTCTTTCTGGAAGCCACAGGTAACGTAAGGTGTTTTGCGTGATGAAAGCCTTTCTGTTTTGCAGAAATATTTCGGCAAACATACAAAGGGTTGACATCTTCTGCTTTCCAACACATCAAAAATTTTATCGTTCGGAAAAGAAATCAGCAATAATCAAGAGGCAGAGTCAATGAAGTTGTGAGGGAACTCATATTTCATTAGCTCCTTCTCAATAATAAAACAAAATAGTATTCCCACTTTTTCCGAGAAATATTCACGAACTCCGAAAAAAATATTGACAAGCACTTGTTCTGAGATATATAATAAAATACCCTTTTGGGAGAGTTACAACTGAATACTTATTGTTCTTTTCATGAGAATTGCGGTGCAAGCCGCCTAACGCCTGCGGTATGCTAAGAGGAAGTACCGCTGCCCGCCGTCAAAAGCTGCTTTGTACTGTCAGCGGCGGATGGGCATAAAAACAGTATGGTTTTGAATTTCAAAGCCGTTACATAGAACATCATTTTGAAGCGAGAGCAAAGCTCCCGCCGATTTTTGATGTCTGTGTAACGGCTTTTTGTTTTGCCGCTTACAACTGAATGACCGTCCGAATGGGATATGATTTTGCGATAACCGTCATAAATGACGAGAGCGAAACAACGCCGCTGAAAAAGCAGGGGCAGGCATACAAAAACGACATTCGGGTAGAACGGCAAAAGCTGAGCCAAATTGACACAAAAGTGATGTCACGAAAGATTATTGAGCCAAAATGACATCGCTTTTACCACCACAAAGGAGAAAGGAAGTGACAGCTTTGAAAGAGATGACAAAGGGTGAACGG
>OGPD01002770.1_pt1 | contig 9995 bp, 10 predicted proteins | sample 1552861 | NCBI WGS metagenome assembly OGPD01 (sample SAMEA2580280, study PRJEB22360) | human gut metagenome | biome: human gut; feature: human-associated habitat; material: faeces | place: Denmark | collected 2008/2010
GAGATTCTTGACAGCAACATGGAAGAGGGCGCACTTGTGGAAGCCGGGGATGTGCTTTTTACAATTAAAAGCACTGATTATGATCTGCAGCAGACACAGCTTGAAGACAACAGAAAATCATATGAAGAACAGATATCACAGTATAGTCTTCTTATAAAATCAATAAAAGACGATACCAATTATTTTGACGAGACAAAAGCGGATGACGGTCTGTACTGGAGCCTTTTTGAAACCTACAAATCACAGGTGGAACAGAATAAGGTTGATGTGTCAACGTATCAGGCATATGGATATACTGATGAGCAGATACAGGCACAGCTTGAAACTAATCAGGGTAAGATTGATGAAGTATATTATTCTGCCATACAATCTGCCGAGACAAAGATTGAAGAGGCGAATCTGCAAATTGCATCAATAGATGCACAGCTTGCAGCGGTGACAAGTGGGCAGGATGCTTATGAGGTAAAAGCTACCACATCAGGAGTTCTGCATATGCTGGGAAATTATAAGAGTGGAATGGTTGTACAGACAACGACAACTGTGGCAACAATCACACCGGAAAATTCGCAGAGATATCTCGAAGCATATGTTTCCACATCTGATATGGCCAGAATGCATGAGGGAGACAGAGTGCAGGTGGTTATGGACGGTCTGTCACAGAATGTCTATGGGACGATAAGCGGAAGCGTATCACGGATAGACAGCAATGTCACTACACAGGAAGGGCAGGATGGAGCGACAAGCCGGGCGTTTAAAGTGATGATAGTGCTAGACCAGGATTATGTGCTGAGCCGTGAGGGAGACAAGGTAGACGTGACTAACGGTATGACGGCGGCTGCAAGGATACAGTATGATAAAGTCACATATTTTAACTATGTGCTTGAGAAACTCGGAATAAAAACCGGAAAATGACATGGGATAAGGTTATGAAGTTAAGAAACAGAATCAGAATATTTGCTGTTATATTTATACTGGCTTTGGGTATGGAGTACTTACCGATGGCTGTATATGCTGCAGAAGTGACAGCGGAAGAAAGCGATATGGCAAATGATGCAGAACCGGATATGGATGAAACCCCGGAAACGGACAATGCATCAGAAACGGCCAATGCATCGGAAACGGACAAGGAAGACAAAACAGACGTACATGATATGGAACAGAATATACCGGTAACAGATATCGAGATATCAGATCATGAGGAGGAAGTGGAAGTAGGAAAGACAATAAACCTACAGCCACAGCACTTCCGGCGAATGCCACGGAAAGCACGATAACCTTCCGTTCATCTGATATAAATATAGCAACTGTGACTTCAGCAGGTGAAGTAAAGGGTATCTCAAAAGGATATGTTACCATATATGTATCTGCCGGAAGTGTAATAAAAGAGGTAAGTCTGACAGTAAAAGTAAAAACCACTGGAATAAATATAAATAAAGAATATCTCGTAATGAAGCCGGGAACGGCATTTAAACTGAGCGTATCTGTGTTTCCGGTAGAGGCAGAGCAGACGGTTTCATACAAATCAACCAACACATCAGTTGCAGCAGTATCGGGCAGTGGTGTGGTAACGGCAAAACAGACAGGTTCAGCTACAATAATAGTTTCAAATGGGGATTTGTCTGGCGCTGTTTCGGTAATCGTAAACAGAGATACGGAAAGTTCTGTGGCTGAGCCGGCAGCAGATAGTACAGACGCAGAAAATACAAGTGAACAGACATTTGATGAAAATACTGATGTATCCGAAACACCTGTAATAAGTGAGCAGATGCTATATGAACTGTACACAGCAGGCAGATCGATGAAAGTGACCGGAGACGGCTACAGCATCATAATAGACGGAAAAAAGATAGTAAATTATAAAAATGAACTTAATACGGATATAGAACTCGAAAGGACAGGAGACAGCATAAAATTCAATCTCAATGATGGAGAGTATCTGTGCGGAGAAGTGACACTGCACATAGATGATGTAAAAGGAAAATATCTGTATCTATATAATAACGTAAAGCATAAATACGAACTTGTGAGTACAGAGGACATGAGCGGGCTTAATTTAAGCACACCAGGAAAGTATATGATCACGGCAAAGCCCATCAGAGAGGGCAGCGCAGCGGTCAGATATATACTGATTGCAGGTGGAATCGGCATAATTGCAGGAATAGCTGTGTATGTGGCGGTAAAGAGAAGATACTGGTTCTGGTAAAGGTGTATGTAATCATGATTTACATAAAGTCATGCCCAGTTGCAAACAGACATGGCAGAAAAATAATGTTTAGAAGAGAAAATTAATATATAGCGAACAGGAAGGGACACAATGCGATACACATTTATAAAGCAGCATGATGCAACAGACTGTGCAGCGGCATGCATGGGTATGGTCTGTCTGCATTACAGAAAAGAAACCACTATAACAAAATTAAGGGATCTTATGGGAACTGATCTGAAAGGAACAAATCTCATAGGTCTGTCAAAATGTGCAGAGCAGCTTGGCTTTAACTGTCAGGCGGTTAAGGTTGACAGGGAAGGATTCCTTAGTAGATATACACTTCCGGCGATTGCAAATGTTATTACTAAAGAGGGAATGTCGCATTTTGTTGTTGTTTTCAGGATAACGAAAAAGTATGTGATAGTGGGAGATCCGGCGAAGGATATAGAGAGAATTTCAATAGATGATTTCTATAAGAAATTTACAGGTGCGATGCTGCTGTTAAAACCAAACAGCGAATTTGAACGTGAGAAGATTAAGGGAACAAAGCTGTTTGACAGGTACATAAAGCTGCTTCTTCCACAGAAAAAGCTTTTTATATATGCACTTGTGGCATCACTTCTTGTAACTCTTCTTGGGATTTTATCATCACTTTTCAACAACATAATATATGATGAGATACTGCCTTACCGGCAGAAGGATGTTTTAAAGATCATGCTTGCAGTATTCTTAGGAATTTCACTGACCTCGACATTTGTCAGCTTTGTAAGACAGTGGATACTTATGCACCTGTCAATAAAGATAGATATTCCGCTTATGCTGGGATATTTTGAACACATATACAAGCTGCCGATGAAATTCTTTGCAAGCCGTAAAACAGGTGACATTACGACACGTTTTTCAGATGCATTTACCATAAAGGATATTTTTACAAATATAGCATTATTGCTTATCATGGATATATCAATGGCTCTTATCACAGGTGTGATACTGTTTCAGATGAACCCAAAGCTTTTTGCGGTAATTGTAATGATGACAATCATAAGTATAGTGCTGGTATTTATATTTAAACAGCCTTATAAGAAGATAAATGAGGAGCAGATGCAGCAGTCATCAATACTCAATTCAGAGATAATAGAAGGATTGCGCGCGGTTGAGACAATAAAAGGAAATGCGAACGAGGACATCGAACTGGAAAGTATAGAACGCGAATACATAAAGTCACTTAGGATAAGTTATAAAGAGGGAATGCTTTCAAATGTGCAGGGAACCATATCAAGTGTCATATCAGGAGCAGGGAATCTCGTAATGCTGTATGTCGGCATTATGCAGGTGATAAACAACAGCCTGACACTTGGAAGTTATATGGCGTTTATGACTCTGGCTGGATATTTCATGGATCCAATCGGCAATCTTGTAAGTCTGCAGCTTTCAATACAGGAGGCAAACATTTCCATGAAGAGACTGTCTGAGATCATGGATTATGAAAGAGAGCAGCAGAGTGAAAGACAGTATCAGGAAATAACACAGATTGATGGTGATATAAAGCTTAATCATGTCACATTCGGCTATGGAAACCGAAAACCTGCGCTGGATGATGTGAGTTTTACGATAGAAAAAGGGCAGAAAGTTGCACTTGTAGGCGCAAGCGGAAGCGGAAAGTCTACGATAGCTAAGCTGCTGCTTAAATATTATGAGCCACAGTCTGGTGACATAACAATAGATGGCATGGATATCTCGGAATACAGAAATGACGATATCCGGCGTGCTGTATCCTATGTACCGCAGAACATAGAGCTTTTTTCAAAAAGCATATATGATAATATAAGGGTTACAAGACAGAGTGCGACTCTTGATGAGGTCAGGGAGGCAGCAAAAGCGGCCGATGCACATGAATTTATCAAGAGACTTCCAATGCAGTATTACACATATCTCGAAGAAGCCGGAAATGGACTAAGCGGTGGTGAAAAACAGCGAATTGCGCTTGCAAGGGCATTTCTTAAAGAAAATCAGTTTTATATCATGGATGAATCCACCAGCAATCTGGATTTTGCAACAGAAAATATCATTTTTGATATGATATACAATAAATTCAGAAAAAAAACCATGCTTATTATTGCGCACAGGCTTGCAACAGTAAAAAACTGTGACAAAATAATAGTCATGGATAAAGGGAAAATTGTAGAACAGGGAACACATAAGGAACTGCTGGAAAAGAAAGGGCAGTATTACAGACTATGGGAGATGCAGCAGGGAAATTTTGTTATCAGAGAAGATGAAATAAAAGAAAAACAGTGTGAAGATTCAGTGGAATCGGACGATAAAGGTGTAATGAGCTACACCTAGATGATTAATTTTTGTATGTAAAAGCTTTACATAGAGTCAGGACTGTCTGCAGACGGGAATGGCAAAAATAAAACAAAGAGAAGAGGAGGTACACATATATGGATATGTGTTATGATGGAGCACTGTCAACTGCTTTTGGGTTATCTAGCTGGCTTTTTACTGAAGGTGAAAAACACGGTGGAATGTATATTGGATTTGATTCAAAAAAGAAAAAATAGTTTGGGGATATGGTAGATATTAGGGGGGAAGAGTGAAAAAATATATCGTACATTTTATTATATGGGGACTAGGTATAATTAGTTACTATATATTAGACAAGACAACGGCCGGAGATGAGTTTCAGAATATTAGCTTATTATTAATTGGATGTTTGATGTTTTATGCAGTGTATTATATTTCTATGATATCAGAAATCAAGAAAATTGAATGTGAATTGAATGAATCGGGAATATTTGGCGGACGTGGCATGGGGATTTTAATAAACATGTTTAGCTTGCAGTATATATTTGAACTTTATAAGAAACCATTAGTTTGCATTGTTCTTATAGTAGTTTCTGTTATTGTGCTGATACTATCACGTAAATATATAAAATCTTTTTGGACAAAAAATATATGGAGTAAACAATTTTTACTTATTTTTATTGCATTTAATGTATTGGCGAGCTCTATAGGCAGTGTTCTTGGTTATAAGTGGGATGATATTTTGTTGGTTAATGTAGAAAATGTATCAAACGTAACAAAATTAATTCTTATAATATTTTATATTGTCATTTTTAAAAATACAGAGTTGCCAAACAGTTTTTTTATAAGATTTGCTTCTAAAAATGAGGCTTTGTTAGACAGAAGAAATTAGAAAATAAGCTTTTAATATATAGCATAAAGTCAGGACTGTCTGCAGACGGGAATGCGCATTGGCAATTTTATTGACAGAAGAGATTCTCATAAAAATAACGGAATAGTGTTTGGTTGATTGAAAAGTATGAGGTATTATATGGAAACGATAAAAATACAGCACTTATTTGGTAGATTTTCTATATTTTTCTTGGTGTTAATTGTGGCAGTATTTGCTGAGGAATATTCAATTAATAGGTTGTGCTTGAATATAAATGGATTTCCATTTATTTTTATGAATGCATTTATGATTGTAGGAATAGCATATATTTATCAAAAAGCAACAAGGAAATTATTCATAAAGGAATTTGAGTATGAGATATATGAAGATTTCTTCTATATTAATGGGAATAAATATGAATATCAAGATGTAATAAAATGTGAAATTCATTATTTCGATTATTTTTTTATAAATGTATTGTGTTTGCATATAGACATGAAAAACACCTCTAAAAGCACCATTTTGTTATATTCAGAAGACTTGGATGAAGGAATAGACTGTAAAGACATTCAATTGTTTAAGTTTTATGAATCAGTTAGCGAACATTTGAGAATCAGATAACTATTGACAGATAGGGTTGAAAGAAAATAATAGGCTTGCCAGGATATAATTAGTGAGCATATTATTTAATGTGGTGTTTTCGCAGGAGTAATATACAGCGGAACACATAAAAACTGTCTGAGGATTATTTTAGAAATTCCGAATCCGACGGATTATATGAACATTGTTTCGTATTATGCCGGGGATTGTATTCTGAAAATATTGTTCTCATCGTATAGAAATCTCCTTATTATTCAATCAGTTCACCATATCACTTTTATTTTGTGTTATACTGTTTATGGATTTTTCATGGATTACTTAGTTGGGAGTATGTCATATATTTCATTTTGCGTTACTAACTTCTTATTTGAAAAATAGTAAAATATGTAGGAAGTAATAAGATGCTACATAATGGAGAGAAAAATTATGATACGAGAAATTGAGAATAGAAGAAGTATAAGAAAATATAAGCAGGATAAGATTGACAGGAATTGTTGCGGTTGGCTTTGCCGATGAAGCTCCGGCTAAAAGGCCAAGGAAACCATTGGAAGAAATCGTTGAGTACAGATAGGAAAATCGGATTGAACAAAATCTTTAATATAATGTGTTTGTCATTTGAAAATAAGAAAATACTTAAAAATTAGTTATATAAATACTGCACAAGATTTTGGAAAAAGTGTGACAGTGTCTCACCAATTCATAACTAAACCAGATGTATTAGTGAGTAATCTTTCATTTTCACATATTCGAGAAATAATGGTGTTGGAGCTCTTTTATCAGGAAAGGGATAATGAAAAGATATGATATATTTAAGTAGTTTTAGATTAAGTAAAAGAAAAGTGAATAATCCTAATATTTATCCCTACAATGTATTCCGGGATAAGTATATTGAACCATTTGTTTTTAGACCTATCACTGTACTTTATGGGAACAATGGCTCAGGTAAATCAACACTTTTAAATATTATAGCCAATTGCTTACAACTAAAAGGGAAAGAATATGCAACGAGCAATTCATTTGGAAGCGTTGATTACTGTGGTTCGTTTTCCAGAGAATGCTTGTATACTTTGGGGGAAGACGATTATGGAAATACAATAAATAAATTACCGGAAAATAGCCGATATATTAAAAGTGAAGATATATTGTATGAGATTAAGAAGATACAACAAAAGCAGATATTATCAGATGGCATGGAGTATGATTACGTTAAGAGAGGTATGTCTTTACTTGAAGCAAAAAAATTTTTAGCATCTAAAGAAGGGTGTAAGCAGGAAGAATATATAAAATTTGCACAGGAAAAATATTCTAACGGAGAGACATCAATGCAATATTTTGAGGAGTATTTACAACCAGATGCATTATATTTGTTGGATGAACCGGAAGTTTCGCTTTCACCTGCGAATCAGGTTATGTTAGCAGAGGAAATTAATAAAATGGCAAGGTTGTTAGAATGCCAGTTTATTATTGCAACGCATTCACCATTTATGCTTGGAACATTAAATGCTAAAATATACAATCTTGATACGAAAGAGTATGATGTTACAAAATGGAGTGATTTGGATAATGTACGATATTTTTATAATTTCTTCAAAAAACATGAAGATGAATTTAAAGTCTAAATACCTAAATATTAGTTCAATTTAAAGGAGGATATTACATGCACAACGAAAATTATTCAATAATATGACCGGCAACACACGTAAGCTGGCTGATAAAATTCATGAAATACTACCAAAGGAGAGCTGTGATTATTTTGGCACGGCTGATGCCAGTGGGATAGAATCCGAATTGCTATACATTGGATTTTGGACGGACAAGGGAAACGCGGATAGCGATACATTAGATTTCTTATCTAAATTGAAAAATAAAAAGATATTTCTGTTCGGAACAGCCGGTTTTGGAGGAAGTGATGCATATTTTCAAAGGATTCTTGGCAATGTTAAAAGCACCATTGATTCAAGCAACACCATTGTAGGAGAGTATATGTGTCAGGGCAAAATGCCACAGTCTGTGCGGGAGCGCTATGTGAAAATGAAAGAAAACCCGGAGCATCCGGATAATATTGATGCGCTGATTGAAAATTTTGACAAGGCTTTATCACATCCTGATTCAGATGATTTGGAGAGATTAAAAAATATTATTATTTAGCAGGAGGTATTATATATGTACAATTTCACATTTAACATTCCAACAAAAATTCATTTCGGAAAGGATACCATTTCGAGCTTATCAGAGCTTAAGGCATATGGCAGCAAGGTGCTTTTAGTGTACGGAGGCGGCTCTATAAAGAAAAACGGTCTCTACGATACCGCAATGAAGATCCTTAAGGATGCGGGGCTGACCGTGTTTGAGCTTAGCGGAGTGGAGCCAAACCCAAAGATTGAGACAGTCAGAAAGGGTGTTGAAATCTGTAAAAATGAGGGTATCGACATGGTGCTTGCAATAGGTGGCGGCAGTACAATCGATTGCTCAAAGGTTGTTGCAGCAGGTGCAAAGTATGATGGTGATGCATGGGATCTGGTGCTTGATGGCTCGAAGGTCAAGGCGGCACTTCCGATATTTGATGTGCTTACTCTTTCCGCAACAGGAACAGAGATGGATCCTTTTGCGGTTATCTCTGATATGTCTAAAAATGAAAAGTGGGGAACAGGATCACCATATATGGTGCCAACCATGTCAATATTAAATCCTGAATATACTTTTTCAGTATCAAAAAAACAGACCGCAGCAGGAACCGCAGATATGATGAGCCATACAATGGAGAATTATTTTTCTATGGAGAATGCTGACTGCCAGAAATTTATGGCAGAGGGATTGTTACGTACAATGATTAAAAATGGACCGGCTGCCCTCGCACAGCCTGACAACTACGAGGCCAGAGCCAGCCTGATGTGGGCAGGCACACATGCAATCAATGGTGTTGTGGGCGATGGATGTTCACCGGCATGGTGCGTACATCCTATGGAACATGAGCTGAGCGCTTTCTATGATATTACTCACGGAGAGGGACTTGCAATACTCACACCGGCGTGGATGGAGCACATACTAAATGACGATACACTTCCGATGTTTGTGGAGTTTGCAAAAAATGTCTGGGGACTTTCCGGTGATGATGACTATGCACTTGCACACGCAGGCATTGATGCACTGAAGAAATTCTTCTTTGAGACAATGGGCATTCCTGCAAATCTAAGAGCTGTGGGAATCACAGACGACAGGAATTTTGAGGTGATGGCAAAGAAGGCCTGCGAGGGTTCAAAGGGATCGTTTGTACCGCTTAGCAAGGACGATATTGTGGAGATTTACAGAGCGGCATTCTAATAAGCGTGGAGCCTGGACATACCGGGCTCCACGCTTATTTTTATGTTTAAGAATTATTGACGTATAGATTCAATCAGTGCAGAAATGGCCTTGATTTGGCTAGGTGTCAGTCCATTGGTGTCTAGTAAAATTGCGGGCATATCATTACTTTTCCCAAGTAAGTAGTCTGTGCTGCATTTATACAGATACGATAGAGAAAGAAGAATTTCTGCACTGGGTGTGCGTTCTCCGGTTTCATAACCGGAAATGATGCTTGGTGATATGCCTAATAGCTCTGAAACCTGTTTTTGTGTTAATTTATTCTGAATACGCAATTCTTTTAGTCTACCAGCTAAATTCTTTATCATACTCTTTTAGCGAACCTCCACACTTTTAGTGTACATATTTTAATATTGAATTCTACGCAATAGGGGTTGTTTTATACATATAAACTACACTTTAAGTGTTGACATACTACACTTTAAGAGATACAATGCACTAGAAGAAAATTTAGTTTTTATACATGAGAGGTCAGAAATGGACGACTATAGAAACAAAAAAAGACAAAAAATGAGAGCAAGAAGAAGGCGTGCACAGAGGATTAAAATGACAGGTATGTGTATTGCTACACTAATTGTGTTTATTTTTATAGTGTTCCTTGCAATAAGTAATTTGTCAAAGATAAAAAAGAATGTAACCTTAGAGGCAGGG
>OGPD01002775.1_pt1 | contig 9980 bp, 11 predicted proteins | sample 1552861 | NCBI WGS metagenome assembly OGPD01 (sample SAMEA2580280, study PRJEB22360) | human gut metagenome | biome: human gut; feature: human-associated habitat; material: faeces | place: Denmark | collected 2008/2010
CAAACACAAGGAAACCGGCAAGTCTATCCGCGAAATTACCGAACAGACCTTTCAGTGGTATCTGGACGACATGAAAAAACTGAACGTGTTAAATCCGAACCACCGCCCGCGCGCGACCGAATATATTCAGGAAATGATCGAGCTGGTTAAGCTGCTGCTGCAAAACGGTCACGCCTACGAGGCGGAAGGCCATGTTTTGTTCAGCGTCGATTCCATGCCGGACTACGGTTTTCTGTCCGGCCGTTCGATGAAGGAAATGCTGGCCGGTGCCCGCATTGAAGTTGCCGATTATAAGAAAAATCCGGCCGATTTTATTTTGTGGAAGCCGTCAGAGGCGGACCAGCCGGGTTGGGACAGCCCCTGGGGCTACGGCCGTCCGGGCTGGCATCTGGAATGTTCGGCCATGAGTTCCAAGCTGTTGGGCGATTCTTTTGACATTCACGGCGGCGGTTCCGATTTGATTTTTCCGCACCACGAAAACGAATGCGCCCAGTCCTGCTGCGCACACCCCGGATCAAGCTTTGCCAAATATTGGGTGCATGCCGGCATGCTGATGGTCGACGGTGTTAAGATGTCAAAATCGCTTGGCAATTTTTATAACGTTGACGAGATTATTTCCAAATATCCGGCCGAGGCGCTGCGCCTGCTGTTTTTGACCACGCATTATCACCAGCCGTTCAACTTCACTTTTGAAGGGCTGAATCAGGCCAAGGCCGCGTTAGACAAGTTTTACAACGCCCTGCGCCAAAATGCGGCGGTAAAGGTTGAAAAAGCGTCGCCGAACGCCAGACTGATGGAAGCTTTGGCCGATGACGTCAATACGCCGCTGGCGCTCTCGGTTCTGCATGAAATTGTCAATAATCTGAATAAGTCGGAAACCGAAGCCGACAAAGTCAGATACAAGTCGGAACTGATTGCTTCGGCGGAAGTTCTGGGGTTGTTGTATCAGGATCCGGAGGTCTGGTTTAAGGGCGCGTCCGGTGAAAAGGGCGGCCTGAGCGAAAGCGATATCGAGAGCAAAATCGCCGAACGTCAGGCGGCCAAAAAGAACAGGGATTATGCGCTTGCCGATAAAATCCGCGGCGAATTGAAAGACGCCGGCATTGTTCTGGAAGATACGCCGTCCGGCACGACTTGGAAGCGCGCATAACTTTAAGGCGCTTGATAAACAAAGCCCCGCTGTTGCGGGGCTTTGTTTTGGAGTTGTCAGTTTTTGAGGCGTTTTAGTTTTTTTCTGTCGTTATTTTTCTGAACCGTACTGAAGATAGTGTCGGCAAAAGATTTTTTTGCCACGTGGGTTATAAAAAGAGGCTCTTCCAGTTTCAGTTTTCCGAGCGTTTCTTCCAAAGCTTCAAAACTTTCGTAAATTTTGCTGATTAGGACAATGTCCTGTTCCGATGAGTCCGCACGTTCCGAAATAGTTTCTTTATTCATGAGTCTTTTCCTTCTAACTGTTTTGATAATATGTGTCGTCAGTCCGGTCTCCTGAAGTCTGCATACAGTCTAAACGCAAAACGTTTTTTGTACAGGCTGTAAAAAATGTCTTCAGGCAACGAAAAATAAGTACACAGAATAAAAGCTTCATAAAAATATCCGGTACCCGCACCGGAACGGATTCGCCTAAGGCCGCATGACCATGCACTGAATGTTGGTCGTGCTTTCCAGTTTGCTTTTAAATTCAAACGGGTCGACGCTGCCTTCCGTATAAAGGTCATAATGAATCGGTACGACAATGCCCGCGCCCAGCCAGCGTGCCGCAACCAGCGCTTCGTTGATGTTCATGTTGGCGCGTCCGCCGATGGGAACAAACGCGATGTCGGGTTTGTATATTTCGCCCACCAGTTTGAAATCCTGCTGCAAGGCGGTGTCGCCGAGGTCATAAATTTTGACGCCGCCGATATTCAACAGAATGCTGGCCGCCTGTCCGAAAGGTCTTCCGTCGGGCAGAAAACCGCTGTGCATGGCATAGCGGAACTGCGCCGACCCCCATGGATACTGCCAGGTGCCGCCGATGGGTACCCGGATTGTCTCGGCCCCCTGTTCGGTGCAGTATTCCGCCAGTTCCATAACCGCGGTAATTTTGGCCTGATTGTTCTTGGAAATTTCGACGGCGTCGCCGAGATGATCCTGATGCCCATGCGTAAGAAGAATGTTCGAAGCCTTGATGTCGGACGGTTTCATGACGGCCATCGGCGCTCCGGTCAGAAAAGGATCCAGCACGATGCTGTATTCTCCTTTGGCAATGATAAAGCCGCTGTGTCCCAAATACCGGATTTTAACGCCTTTATATTCCAATGTGTCGGTCATTATGTTCTCCTTGCGCGGTTAAAAAAAAGATCCAGCCATTATAAAAATTTTCTTATGCTTTGTACATAAGGATTTTGCCGTTCCTACATCAGATATTTTTCCGGGGAGAGTCTTTCGCTGTGAAATTTGAAGTCTTTGCCATAGGCTCTGAAACGGTTATTCGACCAGTCGTCAATCACGGCATCAATCAGGTCGGCGTTGACGACGTCTTCGCTGCGCATCGGAAAGCGGCTTGACATTTCCTGAATGATGTAGTTGGCAACATTAGCTTTCATTATACATCTCCTTTATAATGAACGATTAACCTGCGTTAATATATTGTTAATAATTGAAACTCAAAGGTTTATAGAACTAAAGTCTATGTTAATGAACCGCTTTTCCGCTTGCATTTCCCGCGGTTTTTTCTCTCGGATTTCAGAGTCTTTTGTCGGGTCTTTCGCGGTCAAATTCGCGGCATAATTCCGATTCCATCGTATAATTGACGATGTTGTCGAGTTTGCGCTGTTCGTTTTCTCTGGCCTTGTGAAATTCGTCGATAATCGGTTTCAGCCGGGCGGTGTAATATTCGTAAAGCCGGTCGATTCCGGCGCGGATTTCCGCGTCGCCGGTGCCGGAAACCTTAATGGCGCGAACTTCGCTTATGGCATTGCGAATAGTCTCGTCAATCAGCGGCAGAAAATATTCCAGGGTCAGAATGTTGATGCGCTGATGAACCTGTTCGTGACGGATAACCTGCGAAAATTTGCAGCTGTTGCGGTCAATCTCTTTTGACACATAAATCAGCGGATCGTTGTAGCCGAACTTTATCTCAATTTCGCTGGGCAGCAGACAGGCGTGATTCTGATCTAAAGTTTTAACATAAACGTCCTTGATCCAAATCTGATACTGGGGCTTGAGCGTTGCCAGTCCGACGACGAAAAAGCCTTTTTCGGCGCCGCCGGCCATGCGTTCAATTTCCCGTTGCGGGGTCGAGAGGTCGTGTATCAGCTGGCCGTAAGAGGTCAAAAACGTAATTTTCGGCTTTGGATTGATGGCGTCGCAGGACACAAATTCGCCATAACTCCAGGCAGCCGCTTTTGCCGTGAAAAAACAGACGCAAATCAGAACCAGTATTGCCGATTTTTTCATTTTGTTGTCCAAAACGTTTAACCTGAAACAATTTTATTATCCCTTTGTTAAAATTTATTTACTAACCTGTAAACGGTATGGAGGAAAAATGAGCCGAAAGATAGTCTTATATATGTTATGTGCCGCTCTGGCTTTCAGCCGGCCGGCAGCGGCGGAAGAAAGTGCCGAAGACGTTTCCCGCCGTTATCACGAGGCGGGTGTCGCCGATGCCGAAGCCATGGCGCGCAAATTTGAAGAGGCTGCCGCGTTACCAGAGAGCCTATGACAATTATCTTGCCGACTTGGAAATCATTAAGGTTACCGGCCGCGCCAACGATGACGAAAACCTTTATGATGATTTGCGCAAAATGAACAGTAACGAATTTTTCGTTTATTCCCAGTCTGAACGCGGAATCAATCTGAATCGCGGCAATGCTTTCCGATAGATGTATTGACTCTGTGCCCGGAGCAGGCTAAAACAAAAACGGAATAAGTTTTGCAAGAGGATGTCATGAGTGAAGTAAATCCGGTTTTAGATGAGTTTTTTCCGATATTGATTGAAAATTTTATCCGCTTTGAAACCGCGTCGCTGTATGTGCGCAGCCGGGAAGCCGGAACCGGGACGCCGCCGGCGGCAAAGTTTAAAATTGCGCCGGAATATTATAATCGGATAATCAATAACGAAATTACCGCGCCGCTCATCGGCCTGAAACTTACGACGAGGCCTCGTCAATCTTGACGGTCGAGCCGACGCCTTATTTTACGGAACTTTACGAAAACAAGATTATGAGCGATGTTGCCCTTAAACAGTCGGAAGAGAGCCGGGGGCGCTATTCGAAGTTTATCGAAACCGTCGAGTAATCCGCAATGTTGACAATCTGTCCGCTTTCTGTTTGGAAAAGCGGATTTTTTTTAATTGATTATCGGCAAATTTCTGCTTATACTTGCAGCGTGCGGATTATCCGCCGTTATAACAACCATATTATTATAAAGACCACGAGGTATTTCAGTGCCTAAAGTCTTAACACCGTCAAATTGTTAGGTGGCAAAAAATTTGACACATCCAATGTTTTAAACGGAGGAGTGTCAAAAATAAGCGTGCATGCATGACGAATAATGACTGCACAGACTTTGTGTACTGAAAACTCCTCCACCTTTTAAAAAGGTGGAGATTGTTTTTATAAAGTACAGGAGTTTTTACATGAAGCAGAACAAAACCGAACGATTGCAGGCAGAGGTTTCCAAAATTAGAAAAATAAAAGTTTCAAGCCGCGGCCGTACCCCGGACGGAGAGCCTAACCCGATAGACACGCATGTCGGCAATCGGATTCGCCTGCGCCGCCAGCTTTTGGGATACAGTCAGGAAAAACTGGCCTCCTTATTGGGGCTTACTTTTCAGCAGGTTCAAAAATATGAAAAGGGCATGAACCGCGTCGGTGCCAGCCGCCTGTGGGATATGGGCAAAGTTCTCGGCGTGCCGATAAGCTTCTTTTTTGAGGATATGGACGAAGAGACGGCCGGGCAGTCGCCGCGTATGTTTCAGCTTTCCGGCGGTTGTCCGCCTTTAAAGGAAGAGGCCGAACCTGAGCCAAGCGACCCGATGTTGCGGCAGGAAACGATTGAGCTGGTTAAAGCCTATTATAAGCTTCCCAATCGCAAAGCCGTAAAACACCTCTATGAATTTATTGTCGCCATGTCCAAAACCGTCGTTAATGCGGAGCAAGAGGAACAAATTTAATTTTTGTGCCGGAAATCAAAATGAAAAATCAAAAAAAGAAAAAACCTTGATAATAAATCAAGGTTTTTCATTATTGGTAGGGGTAGTCAGACTTGAACTGACACTCCCAGAGGGAACAAGATTTTGAGTCTAGCGCGTCTACCAGTTCCGCCATACCCCCGTCATTGCCCAAATAAATATATTATTTATCTCGCAACGTCAATAGTTTTTTTACTAAAAAATGCTGATTATATCAATAACCGAAAAGCATTATAAAGGATTCGCAATTGTCCGGTCTAGAAGAAACAGCCAGAAACCATTACCAAAACGGAGAATACGCGCAGGCGCTTTCCGCATGGCTTGAACTGTCGCAGAATTTTCCCGGGCGCGACGATTATCTCGTCAGCAGCGGCAACTGCTTTGACGCGCTGGGCGACAAAAAGGCCGCTGCCGGATATTATCTCAAGGCGCATAAGGTCAACAAAAAGTCATTGCCGGCGCTGACCAATCTGGCCATCGCCTGTTACGAAACCGGCGATCTGAAAGCGGCGGAAAAATATTCGCGCCGGGCTTTGAAACTTGATGCCGAAAGTCTGCCGGCGCTGATAAATCTCGGCAATGTTCTCTATCGCAGAAAAGACTATGCCGCCGCGCTGCAATATTATCGGCAGGCCGCCGAACTGCGACCCGGCTATTACGTCGCCGAAATCAACCTGGCCAATACATATTTTGAACTGCGGGATTATGCCGCCGCCGCAAAACATGCCGAAAGCGCTGCCGCTCTGGATTCCGGATCGGTGCAAGCCTGGACGTTGCTGGGAAATGCGGCGCTGGAAAACGGCGTTTTTGACGCGGCGTTGGACGCTTTTGCCAAAGCGGCGGAAATCGATTCTTCCGATCCCTGGATATACAATTATCTTTCGCAGGCTTATCAGAAAAAATCGCTCTGGAAAGAAGCGCTCGAAAACGGCTGGCAGGCTGTGGAAAAAAGCGGCGGCGACGAAGCGCACCACATAAATTTCGGCTACCTTCTCTATGAAGCTTCGCTGGAAAAGGCGGATTCCCTCTGCGGCGGTTATGCCCGAAAGTGGCTGGAAAAATACCCTGAAAATCCGGTCGTGCGGCATATGGGTAAAGCCTTGTCCGACGGGCGTTCCGCACCGGTTGCGCCGCCTGGTTACGTGCGCGATATTTTTGATGTTTTCGCACCCGACTTTGAGCAGGTTCTGCATAGTCTGGAGTATCGTGCGCCGGATTTGATTCTCGGATTCCTCAGGGATATTTACGGCGAAAAAAAACATCCGAAAATGAGAATTCTCGATGCCGGATGCGGTACCGGGCTTTGCGGGGTTTTCCTGAAAAAATATGCTTCTTTCCGTGGTCTGGAAGGCGTTGATCTGTCGGCCGGAATGTTGCGGGAAGCCGCGGCCAAAAAAGTTTATAACAAGTTGATTTGCCGAGAGATTACCGACTGGCTGAACAATGTGAAAGCGCGTTACGGACTGGTGGTTTCCGCCGATGTCTTTACCTACATCGGCGACCTTGAAAACCTGTTTTCCGCTTTGTTTGGGGCACTGAAAAAAAACGGCCGCGTTATCTTTACCGTTTCGGAAAATTCCTTAAACGATTCCGACTGGTTTCTGCATATTTCCGGACGTTTTCTGCACCGCCGCGAATATATTGAAAAACTGCTTTTGCAAACCGGTTTCGAGTTGGAAAAAATCAGCAGGGAAAAGCTGCGCAACGAGGGGAATTCCGAAGTTTGGGGATATGTCGTTGCCGCGCGGAAACAAGGTGCCTGACAAGCGGATTCCGCCCACAAAAAAACCTCTCTGTTCGGAGAGGTTTTTTCATTTTTTCAACTTCAAAAAAACGCAATTATTTTGCGGATTTTTTGGTCGAAGAAGCGCTCTTGCAGGAAGAACTTTTGCTGCTGGTTTTCTTGGCAGAAGCAGTGGCCTTCTTGGCGCTGCCGGAAGTGGCAGACTTGCAGGAAGAAGACTTGCAGTTGTTAGAAAACTGAGCTACGGCCAAAGACCAGAAATACTCGTCCTGACCCATCGGGCGGCCGGCATTTTCCCACAGATAGTAGGCAGCTTCTTTGATTGCATTTTCATTATTTTTAACCATAACTAACTCCAAATAAAAATAAAAAATGTTTGCTCAACACGTTCTAATATACATTCAAAATTTTATACGTCAATAACAAATCGAGTGATAATATTGATTCTGCAAAATAAAAGATAACAGCCTCTCAATTTGCTTGCATTTAATATTATAAGAATTTATATCTAGGTTTTGAAGGGCTGAACTATTATCAAAATTAATTATGTCTAAGGCTATAGGGGGCTATATGGAATATCTGTTATCTAAAGAAGAAATGCAGGCTGTAATCAACGGCGACCACGGCAATGTTTTTGCCGTACTCGGAATTCATCGCGATAAGGGCAGCAAAGAGGTCTTTATCCGCGCATATCAACCCAATACGCGTTCAATCGAGGTCCTGAAAAACGACGGCACGTCGCTGGGGATGATGACCAAACTTGATGATCGCGGCTTCTATCAGATTAACCTCGGCGTCGGGGAAAATTTCGCCTATCGTTTCAAAATCGAAAACGACTTGGGCAATACCTATATGGCCGAAGACGCCTATCGTTTTCAGTCGAATATCGGTGACATCGACGCCTATCTCTTTGCCGAAGGCACCCATCTTGACATGTATAAAAAACTCGGTGCGCATCCGATGACGATGGACGGCGTGGCCGGCGTAAGTTTTGCCGTCTGGGCGCCGAATGCCAAGCGTGTTTCCGTCGTCGGCGGCTTCAACAACTGGGACGGACGCGTCAACGTCATGCGCAAACATCCGACCTGCGGCGTCTGGGATATTTTCATTCCCGGCATCGGGCAGGGCGAACTTTACAAATACGAAATCAAAACCCAGCAGGACTACATACTGGTTAAGTCGGATCCGGTTGCTTTTTATTCCGAAAAAAGACCGAATACGGCATCTGTCGTTTACAATATCGAAAATTATCATTGGGAAGACGAAAACTGGATGAACTACCGCGAGCAGGCCAACAGTTTCGACCGTCCGATGTCCGTTTACGAGGTTCATCTCGGTTCCTGGCGCCGCAAGGGTGAACATGGCGAGGAGTATTTGACTTACCGCGAGTTTGCCGACTATCTTGTCCCCTATGTCAGCAATATGGGCTTTACGCATGTCGAGTTTCTGCCGCTGTCCGAACATCCGCTGGACGCTTCCTGGGGGTATCAGGTTACCGGCATGTTCGCGCCGACTTCCCGTTTCGGCAATCCGGACGATTTCCGCTATATGATTGACAAATTCCATCAGGCCGGCATCGGCGTTATCATGGACTGGGTGCCGGCGCATTTTCCCAAAGACGGTCACGGCCTTGTCGAGTTTGACGGCACGCATTTGTACGAGCATGCCGATCCGCGCAAGGGCGAACACACCGATTGGGGAACCAAAATTTATAACTACGGTCGTACCGAGGTCTGCAATTTTCTCTGCGCCAGCGCGCTCTACTGGTTGAAGGAATATCACATTGACGGCCTCCGCGTCGACGCGGTCGCTTCCATGTTGTATCTGGACTATTCGCGCAAAAACGGCGAGTGGATTCCCAATATCTACGGCGGCAACGAAAACCTTGAGGCCATATCTTTTCTGCGCAAGATGAACGAGCTTGTTTACGGCCACAACAAAGGCGCCTTTACCTGTGCCGAAGAGTCGACGGCCTGGCCGATGGTTTCGCGTCCGACTTCCATGGGCGGCCTGGGGTTCGGTTACAAATGGAACATGGGCTGGATGAACGACACGCTGCGCTATATCAGCAAGGATCCGGTGCACCGCAAATATCATCACGGCATGCTGACTTTCGGTCTGCTCTATGCGTTTAACGAAAACTTTATTCTGCCGATTTCACACGATGAGGTGGTCCACGGCAAAGGCTCCATGCTGGCCAAAATGCCGGGCGACGAGTGGCAGAAATTTGCAAACCTGAGAGCCTATTACGGCTTCATGTTTACCCATCCGGGCAAGAAACTGCTGTTTATGGGCAACGAGTTCGGACAGGATTGGGAATGGAACGCCGAAGAAAGCCTGCGCTGGCATCTGCTGCAATATCCGATGTATAAGGGCATGCAGAACTGTGTCCGCGACCTTAACCTGATGTATAAGGGAAATCCGGCGCTTTATGAGGTCGATTTCGACTACCGCGGTTTTGAATGGATTGAACATTCCAACGCTGACGACAGCGTCATCTCTTATGTTCGCAAAGGAACGCAGCCCGGCGATTATCTGATTGTCATATGCAACTTTACGCCGGTGGTCCGCAGGGATTACCGTGTCGGTGTTCTGGAAAAATGCAAATATCAGGAAATTTTTAACAGCGACGATGTAAACTACTGGGGAAGCGGCGTCAAAAACGAAGGCTTTATGGAGGCGCAGGAACAGGAGTGGAATATGAAACCTTATTCCGTCCGGATAACGCTTCCGCCTCTGTCGACCATCGTAATTAAGCCGATACGCTGATTTTGAACATAAGGGAGGAAAACAATGGCAGGCAGCAAACCCACAATCGGAAAACCCTATCCGCTCGGTTCGGTTTACGATGGCAAGGGTGTTAACTTTGCCTTGTTTTCCGCTCATGCCGAAAAGGTTGAACTCTGCCTGTTTGACAAAAGCGGTGCGCAGGAGGTGCAGCGCTACGCCATAACCGAAAACGACAACAGCATCTGGCATATCTATGTGCCGGGACTGGAGCCGGGGCAGGTCTACGGCTACCGCGTTTACGGGCCCTGGAACCCCAATGAGGGTCTGCGTTACAAC
>OGPD01002777.1_pt1 | contig 9969 bp, 10 predicted proteins | sample 1552861 | NCBI WGS metagenome assembly OGPD01 (sample SAMEA2580280, study PRJEB22360) | human gut metagenome | biome: human gut; feature: human-associated habitat; material: faeces | place: Denmark | collected 2008/2010
ACAAACACACAAGCCACAATCCTGCCCCGGTATCTCCACGCATAACTTCTTCCACTTTTCTTTTTTCCACGTCTCCTCGCTGCCAAACTAACTCCTCCTGTCTACTTCTGTATCATTACTTAGCATATAATAAATATATCTAACTAATCTCTGACTCATCCCCCCTACTATACCACACTCCCTCAAAATATTGTAACCCATTCTTCTCGCAAGACCAATACACGGGGCAGGAAAATATTTCATCCATATTAACAAAAAATCCGGAAGTACCCAGCTTTTCAGCTATCATACTTTCGGATCTTACAGATTCTATATTTATCAGATCAGAACTTTGATAATTTCATTTTTTCTTCCAGATATTCACATAAACGGGTCTGCACAAACTCTGGAACTTCAAGCATTTTTAGTGGCTTATCATTACCTTCCATCATGTGAACATACTCTTTTACTGCATCATAATATACACTCAAAAACTCAGTACCTACATTAAATTTATTGATACCTTTTCGGAAAGCAATCTCCAACTGGTCATGAGGAATCCCACTGCCTCCATGAAGTACAAGTGGAACATCTGTAGCAGCATTAATTTCTTCAAGCCTCTGAATATCCAGATGAGGCGTTTCCACATAAACACCATGAGCATTTCCGATAGCAATAGCCAAAGAATCAACATTTGTTTCCTGGTAAAATCTCGCTGCTGCATCTGCTTTCGTATAATAATCTGTTTTATCCCCATCACAATCCTGTGCCAAACCTACATGTCCAATTTCTGCTTCTACATCTGCCCCTAAAATATGAGCGGTTTCTGTCACTTTTCTGGTAAGTGCAATATTTTCATCCAGACTGTATGCCGAAGCATCAATCATAACAGAATCAAACCCTTTTTTGATAGAAGTAATAACAGAATCATAATCATAACTGTGGTCCAGATGAAGACCAATAGGTACCTTCACAGACTCTGCCAGTTCTTTGACCATTTCCGCAAATCCGTGAACATTCATTGTATTATTTTTTTCATAATGTTCCGGAAGAAGCATTACCAATGCAGGAGTGTTTGTTTTTTCAGCAGTAGTAACCACTGAATACACCATATTATAATCTGTGCAAATAAAAGAAATAACCGCTGTATTACTTTCATCTGCCATCTTTAATATTGTACTGACCTTTTCTAACATATCTGTTTTCTCCTATTATTTATCTACCGATAAACAGAAAGCCTGAAACCAAAGACTTACAGAAACAGCTCCCGGGTCTGGAATTCCCAGCGTTTTTTCTTTAAAATTTCTACTTCTTCCAATTCCAGACTGAAAATTTCTGCAATCTGCAACGCCCTGAACTGCCGCCTGATATCCTCTTTTCAGAACTTCTATTATATTACTGGTTTCTAATACAGCCTTTTTCATTTCCACACACGCCGGATATAATGCATCCAGCATGGTTTTCTGCCCTGGTCTGGCTTTTCCTCTTCGCTCAATCGCCTGTTCCCCATTCCAGAAATAATCTGCAATCTGTGGTGCTGTTGCATATTCCTGATGTCCCAAACTTGAAATACCGCCAAGAAACATTGTTCCAAAAATAATTCCCGACGCTCCACCCATTGTCTTTATCAATTCTATACTCACCGCACGACAAAGTTCATCTACATATACATAATTTTCTGTCTCAAGAATTTTTATCAGAGCTTCACAGCCTCTTTTCATCCCTTCTCCGTGATCTCCATCGCCTATTACAGAATCAATTTCTGTAAGATATGGTTCTTTTTCTATGATTAAGCGGGCACCGTCCAAAAACATTTGTTTTAAAACATCCGTTTTTATTTTCTCCATCGTTCCTCCTATATCACATAACCATATCCATTTACGGGTGCAATATATTTTTGCATTTCCTCATCACAGGCTATGAGACTGAGTATACAGCCTTTCCCATCAAATACATCAAAATAAGTTCCTGCTGCACATCCACAAAGTTTAATTTTTCTTTCTTCAATCTGTTTTGCTGCCGATTCGAGGAGAACCATGCTTTCTGTAAATCCTACATTGCAATGATTATTTACAGATAAATACATCGGACAATCTTTCCACAGTCCAAGTTCCGATAATAAGATATCTACAGCATCTGAAAACATCTGATCCACGGATTCGAACACTTTTTCTTTTACCGCTGGTTCACCCGAAAAACCTTCTCCAAAAAACAGTTTTCCTTCACGTACATTTAAGGATACAGAACGGACACGACTGTTACTTTTAGAAGCCAGTTTACTCAATTGTTCCAGATTATATCCTTCTCTGGCGGCCCCTGCACATATTTTACATACCTGACCGATTCCATGAAGTCCTCCTCTGTTTTCAGCAATTTCTCCCTCACAGCTTAATATATCATCAGAGATACAGCACATAGCTGCATTTATATTATCATGTGCAAGAAGTTCCACTGCCATATCATTATTCAGATAATCACCCATATAATGATTTGTCAGAAAAAGTATTCCTTTTCCACAGTCAATATTCTTGGCCATTTCATAAAGTACATAAGCATTAGGTGCACTGTCAAAATTTCCGTGAACCATAGCATCAGCCAGTCCTTCTTCTGCAAATGCGCTCCACATATGTCCGTATCCACCACCGCCGTCTACTATAATTCTTACTCTGTTTGAAGAAATATTATTTCGATACAATCCATAACCATACTCTGTTTCCAGCCTTGTATACTTGCCCGGGCAGGCTCTCTTAATTCCATTTAAAGCTTCGTTAAGCGCTGTTTCTCTGGAATTCCAAAATCTCATTAACCTTTCACCGCCCCCGCAGTCATACCTTTTACAAACTGTTTCTGTACAACACAATAGAAAATAACCATTGGAATTGTAATAATAATCAAAATCGCAAACAAAATACCAGGCTGACTATTATAAACACCTTTATACTGCTGCGCAATCAACGGCAATGTTTTTGTTGTTGCTTTTGTCATAGTACATAATGCCAGAAAAAACTCATTCCAACATGTAAGGAACGTCCAGATAGCTACTACAACAATACCCGGTTTCAGCATTGGCATAACAATCCTTGTGTACAACTGAACAATATTACATCCATCCAGTCCGGCTGCCTCTTCCAGTTCCTTCGGAACACCTTTCATAAATCCCTGTAAAATTGTTACCGCATAAGGAATATTTAATGCAATATACGGAAAGATCAGGCCAAAATAATTATCCAGAAGTCCCATCCTGCTGTTCAGCTGTGTAATAGGGATTACCAGAGCGCTGATCGGAACCATTAATGTACAAAGAATCAAGTTATACATAATAACTTTTCCGTATACATTCTTTCTGGAAAATCCATAGACTGCCATGGATGCGCAAAGCACTGTAGCTGCTGTAGAAATTACAGAAATTACAAGGCTGGAAATAAAGTTGTTCAAAATTGTCGGATTATCAGAAATTGCCTTTATATAGTTTCCAATTGTTAAATCTGTTACAATAAGTCTCGGATCATAGATTGAATTCTGAGTACGAACTGAAAGACTTAATGCATATACCAGCGGAATAAGAGCAATAACTGCCATAACCGCCAGAAATATTTTCCAGCTTCGATCTCTGTGCCCAAGACGGTTTTTCTTTTTTACTGCTTCCATAATTTATTCCCCTTTCTTCATGAAATCTCCTGAACCCAGAAATCTTACCTGTATAAAAGTCAATACCAATGCAAAAATCAGGACTGCTACAGATATTGCACAGGCATATCCCATCTGACTTTCTGTAAAACCTTTCATGAAAATATAAGTACCGGGCATTTCTGTTGCATGGTTTGGACCACCGCCTGTCATGACACCAATCAGAGCATATGTCTGAAGAGACCCAATAATACCCAGCATTAAAAGTGACTTATGCACAGATCCAAGAGCCGGAATATAGATATATATGATCTCCTGCCATGTATTTGCTCCGTCAATTCTTGCCGCCTCTTTAACATCTTCCGATATCTGAGAAATACCGCCGATATACATGATCATAGACCATCCTGTCCACTCCCATATATTTGCAAGCATAATTCCCCAGAGAGCCGCCTTCGAATTTCCAAGTACATTAATTGTCGGAGACATACCAAACCAGGAATTGAGGTAATGTCCGATAATTCCCTGATACGGCTGAAATATCTTACTAAACATAATTGCAACAACAGTTACAGATGTAACTACCGGAATAAAAAACAGTGTACGGTAAAAAGTTCTTGAAAAAGCTTTTCCATCTGCTTTTTTACTTTTAATACGTTCTTCAATTGCATATGCCAGAAAAAATCCAAGAATTGCCTGAACAGGCACTGTAACTACAATCCAGAGAATTGAATTTTTCATTGTTACCCAGAATGTGCTATCCTGAAATACCTTGATAAAGTTTTCCAACCCTACAAATTCCATATTGCTCAGAGTTGCCCATTTAAGCAGGCTGTTCTTTACTATAAAGAAAATCGGGTATAAAATATATAAGCAGAAGAAGAGCATTGCCGGAAGAATAAATAAATATCCAGCTACATTTATTTTTCGTTTTTTCTTCTGAACTTTTGCTAAATCTGTCATAGGCTTCTCCTCTTTTTAAGAGAGAGAACCGAAAAACGGTCCTCTCTGCAATATAGACTGTTATACAATATCATTTAAAGATACTGATTATAATGCACCCTGCGCATCCTGAATATGCTGTGTAGCTTCATCAACAGAATATGTTCCGCCTATAAGTCCCTGCATGGCTTCCTGTATTGCTGTTTCAATAGTAGGCTCTGCAATTCTCTGGTTTACAAGACCAGCTGCGATATCTTTACCGGAACGGTTGAATTCATCAACTACATTCTGAAGTCCATCTCTCTCTACCATTGCGCTTGTATCCGGCTCAATATTCGGATAAGATAAATGGTTATTCATATCATTTGCAATTTCCTGTGCGCCTTCACCTGTTGCAAAACTCACAAGAGCTTTCCATGCTAAATCTGGATTCTCGCAGTTCTTTGTAATACCATAACCAAAATCAACGCCGCCAATAGCCTTTGAATCAGAAAGTCCTTCTTCAAGAGCCGGCAGATAGAAATAATCGTAATCCCAATTTGCAACTGCATCAGATACATCTTCACTTGTATATTCCTGTGCCCACCAGGAGCCAAGAAGCATCATACCTGCCTGGCCTGCCAGGAATAAGGTGGTGCCATCGCTGTAACTTGTAGATGATAAAGAGCCATCCTGCATTACACCATCATCAAACAGTTTTTTATAGTTTGTCATAGCTTGTTTCATTTCATCACAAGTCCATGCTTTTTCGCCATTCTGACATTCATCAAACAGTGTGTCACTAATCTGGGATGTACACATAAGAAGAAGATTAACATGCTGCCATCCATCAGCACCGCCGAAGAATAAAGGTGCATATCCATTATCTCTCAGAGTTTTTGATACTTCTACCAGTTCATCATATGTAGTAGGAACCTTTAATCCAAGCTGCTCAAATAAAGTTTTGTTATATTCTACATAAATATCCTGTGTTTCAATAGGAAGAATATAATGTCCATCATCACCATCTTTATTTCCGAGCTGAAGCTGGCTCTGTGTTACATTATCATAAACAGAAGTCCAATCGTCACCCCATTCTGCTTTCGCATAATCACTCAGGTCAATCAGGTAATCTGAATATGTCTGAGTCAGCGATCCAGGCTGAAGACCTACGATATCAGCAAGATTATCAGATGCAGATGCCGCAGAAAGTGCCTGTAAGTATTCCGGATTATAATTATAATTTGTATAGTCAATTGTAATATCCGGATTTGCTTTTTCAAATGCATCAATCATTTTTTCTGCTGTACGGGTAATAGGAGACCATGTCCATAATGATACAGATGTTTCATCTGCTGCAGACACAGCTGTTGTTCCAAGAGTAGTTCCTAAGATTGCACTAACTAATAAGATACTCATTAATTTTTTATTCTTCATCTTTATTTCCTCCAACGAAATACATTATATTTTCAATTTCCCAGTTTTTGACTTATCCCAATTTACAAATAAAATACCTTTACTACTTAATTATTCTTTCATATTTTTCTGCTGTTTCTGTCCAGTATTCCTGTTCCTCAGGTCCGTATTGCTTCATACTGAAACATTCTGCTGAAAGACTTCTCATTTCTTTTACTGTTTTTACTTCACCCATTGCATAAAGCTGAGTCAGGAGATTTCCTGTCAATGTCGCATATTCCATTCCTGCATATACTTCTTTGCCCAATGCATTACTGATCATCTGCATCAGAAGTGAATTTCGCACTGCACCATTTATTATATTGATTCTGCCATATATAATCCCAAGTTCTTTCAAGGCTTCTGCATAATGACGAATCTTTAATACGATACTCTCATAAATGCTACGTACAAATTCCCCATCTTCTGTAAGTTCTCTCTGTCCTGTCTGTGCGAAATACTGATTCATTTTTCTGCAAAAATCCCCACCTGCCTCATTGAAACTCAGTACTTCCACATCAAACCACGGAACCGGATTTTTAACTTCAAGAGCCATATTTATAAGATCAACAAAAGAATAAGTAATTCCCTGTTCTTTGCGTGTTCTGATAAATTCGTTCAAATGCCAGCAGGCCGAAAAATCTCTGTATATGATTTTCTTCCTGTCAATACCTCCGGTATTTTTGAATCCTTTCAGGTATCCTTCTCTTGAGAGCAGACATTCAGATCTTTCTACTCCCATACTTACATTTGTGCCTATGCTTATATAAAGTTTATTTTCTCCAAAATCAGGAATCGCAGCTACTGCTGCAGCACTGTCATGACCTACTGTAGCTACCAGTCTGGTATTTTTCATTCCGGTCTGAATCTGTATTTCCTGCCTCAGATTTCCCTTAAATGTTCCCGGTTCCACAATTTCTGTATAGAGTTTTTCTGGTATTCCAAATCTTCTGGCTACCTCTATACTCCAGTTTTCCTGTCGGTTTTCGATCAGACAGGAAGTACCGGCAATAGTCATTTCGGTTGTTTTTACTCCTGTAAGAAAATATCCCAGAAGATCCGGCAAAAGCAACATACTGGATGCATTATAAAGAACAGCACTGTTCTCTGCCCTGTAAGAATATAACTGCGGTAATGTATAAGTTCTGTTGCACTGACATCCTGTTAACCTGAACAGCTCGTATGTATCCATCACACTGTTCATATCCTGAATAGTTGTACGGGTACGTTCATCTCTGTAATGATATACGGGTTCCATAAGACGTCCTTTTTTGTCCAGAAGTCCATAACTTGCTCCCCAGGTATCTACTGCAACAACATCTGCTTCCCCATATTTCTCTTTAAAATATGCCATTCCATCAACAATCGCATTGTGAAGAGAAAAGACATCCCAATATAAAGCTGTTCCAATATCTACCGGGCGATTTGCAAAATCCCGGTATTCTCTAACCAGCAACTGGCTGCCATCAAATTCTCCAAATGCCATTTTACCGCTGCTGGCTCCAATATCTACAGCAATTACTTTTTTATTCATGCAAGTACTCCTATACTTTGATTAAATAAAACTGCTTCAACAGATTCAGATTTTTTCTTCCAGAAATTCAAATGCATTCTGCATTACCATTGCTGCAGCTCCCATAGCTCCCAGATTTCTTCCAAATTCTGATGCCATAATTTTCAGTCCGTTACTATTTTCTTTTATAATATTTTCACTGACTCTTTCTCTTACACCATCCAAAAGTATATCCCCCAGTTCTGCCAGTTCCCCAAACAAAACTATCTTTCTTGGTGCAAAAATATTTACCAGCATACTTAATATATCTGCTATGAATCCTTTGACCTGATCCAGAAGTTTTAACGAATCCGCATGTCCTTCCCGGACAGAATTGATAAAACTCATCATTGTCACCTTATCCATGTCTCCCTGAACAGCTTCCGCAATTTCTCTGAATCTTCCAACTTTGATTCCATCAATTATCTTATTGACAATTGCTACATCAGATATTTCCGAGTTCAGACACCCATAACGTCCGCAGGAACAAATCCTGCTTCCACCGCTGACTTTTACATGTCCCAGCTCTCCGGAATATCCGCAAGTACCACGAACTGGCTGATTATTTATGATTGGAATCACTCTGGCGCCCGTTCGTATGGAAACAAAAAGCATATCCTCACATTTTCCTCCATATACCAGCCATTTGTAAGCAAAAATCATCACATTAACGTTATTATCCATATAACACGTAACATGAAATTCCTTTTCGAGAATATCTTTTACAGGAATATTCTTCCAGTCTTTCAGATGACTGTACGAAATTGCAATTCCCCTGTTCGCATCGCTGTATCCCGGAATACCTATTCCTATTCCTATAACTTTTTTGCTTTTCTCTCCAAGAAATGCAATTCCGTCATAGATCATCTTCTTAACTAATTCCAATACCTGATCTGCAGTTTTTTCACTGGTTTCGATATTACGTTCTGCATCATAAATAAGCTTTCCTGTAAAGTCCAAAGCAACACAATGAATTGCATTCCTGTTAAATTCGACTCCCAGAAAATATCCACCCTCAGGATTAATACGAAGCCATACAGGTTTCCGCCCTACTCTTGAATCATTGCAGCTTTCTTCGTAAACCAGACCCTCCTGAATCAGCTCATCTATTGTACTCAATACTGTTGTCATACTGTAAGCAGTGATCTTTTTAACATCATTTCGAGAAATATTTTCATGCAATCTAATGACACTCAGCATTTTGTTTCTTTGATAATTTTTACGGTTTTCTAAGATTGAATCCATCTCCATACTCTATTCCCCTTCTTATTTTATATAATGATGGCAAGTTTAAAAATTTTTTCCCTAACCTGATATATGCAAATTGCTCCGATGCTTTGCATTTCCCACAATTCTCACATTATATAGTAAGTATAACAGAAGCAGGAGGTTTCGTACTTAGTTTTTTATTTTTTACGTTTTTCTCTATTTTCTTTATAGATATCAAAAAATCTTGCAACTTCATCTCTATCAAGAGGTGCCTCAGATTTTAATATATATTTTGTAATAAGTACCTGTTCTGCAATTGACTCACAAGCTTCTACCACATTCATAGCATCTTCAACTGTCTTTCCTACTGCAAGACTTCCATGATTTCCAAGAAGAACAATTCTGTAACCATCTGCCAGATATGGTTCTGCCATTGTCATGATGTACTTTGTTCCAGGTGCTCCATATGGTACACATGGAATCTTGTGGAAATTACCCATCATTTCAGGAAGTGCTTCTGTCTCTACATCCATACAAGCCATTGAAAAAGCTGTCAGAATCTTAGAATGACTGTGAACTACACCACCTACATCCCATCCATTTGCTTCGCAGATATCATAAGCCATAGAATGCATAATTACTTCTGAAGTTTCTTTCATACCCCAGATTCTTTCACCATCTTTATTAATAACTGCAATTTTTTCCGGTGTAAGAAGTCCTTTATTCTGTCCTGTAGGTGTAATATAAATCTTACCGTCCTTTTTAGTAGAAATATTACCGGCGAAAGAATTAACAAGACCTTTATCATCCATACGTTTTGCTACAAAAAGAACTTCATTTATCGCTTCCGATGAAATTTCCAGTTTTTCCATCTGTTCACGTATATTTTCCATTGTTTAAATGCCCTCCCTTGTGTGTTTTTATTATCTTTTCGATATAATTAATATATCTCAATTTATAATCAATGTCAATAGTCTTGTTTATTTTTGACTTTTTCTATAATTTTTGGCATTTGTGTTTGTGCATTTCTACTTTTTTATTGTTTTTGCGTTTTAATTCTTTAGATATTAAAATCGTTTTCGTTATAATTACATAAAAAATATAATTTTAATAGTTCCAAAAATTCAGTCATTTTACACTAACCACAACGCAAAAAGACCCCCGGAGAATCTCCCCGGGAGTCTTAAATTGCTAAAATCTATTATGCTAATTTCATCGGGTTGATC
>OGPD01002780.1_pt1 | contig 9962 bp, 9 predicted proteins | sample 1552861 | NCBI WGS metagenome assembly OGPD01 (sample SAMEA2580280, study PRJEB22360) | human gut metagenome | biome: human gut; feature: human-associated habitat; material: faeces | place: Denmark | collected 2008/2010
AGCTTGAATTTTTCAGCGAGTATACCTCGAAATTTACGCGTCAGTTCGCATTTATTGAAAAGCATACGTCCAAAAGAAGAATGGAGAATACGGCGTACGAGGGAGTTTTTTATTATGCTGACAGGGATATTACCATCAATCTTTACCGGGAAGGAGAAAGAATAATTAAATCCATTCCCTTTGGAATGAAATCGCTGTTTTTCCGCCCTAAATGGGGGAAAGTAGCGGCAATTTATTATAGACGCGCTGAAAATCTTATGATGAGTATTCAGCTTAAAACCATAAAGCTGGCTGACAGAATATATTCTATAAAAAATAACGAAGAATACCGTTTTAATACAGACGCTTTCCGTTTGAGCCTTGACGCATTATGCGAGGACTTTGATTCTCAGTATTTTTCTGTGAAGATTAAGTATAACGACGTTTTGAAGGAACTGCGCGGCGCTATCAGGGAACATGAATATTCCGTTAATTTATTCAGCGAACAGATTTCGGATAAATTCTATGCTAATGCGCTTGACGGTGTATGCGCTGAAAATCCTCCGTTAGATGAAATAGAAAATTCTGTTAATCTTTATTACGCCAATTTAGCGTCCCGTTATATTAAATGGCAAAAGCTGTTATCGGAATGGAGGGACAGAATAAACGGCGAAGGCGTCAGCTACAGCGCGTTGAAACAGCTTTATATAGATAACGCAAACGTTATAGGCATAACCTGTATACAAAGCGGCACGGCGGATTTTGAAAACAATTATCCGTCGTTTGACGTTGTAATAATAGACGAATCCAGCAAAAGCACGCCTCCGGACATTATACTTCCTATGCTTAAGGGAAAGAAAATAGTTCTTGTAGGGGATCATAAGCAGCTTCCTCCGTATATTGACAGTAAGGCCTATGACGAAACGGGCGCTGAAGATTCGGACGACAGAATTCATAGCCTGATGAAAATTAGCCTTTTTGAAGAGCTTTATGAATCGGCGCCTGACGGTATGAAGACTATGCTTTTCCGGCAGTACCGTATGCACAGGGATATAGCCGGACTTATAAACCGCTTTTATATCAACACAGACGCAGGAAGGCTTGAGTCTCCGTCTGTGGAACCTAAGGATCACGGTTGCCGATGCAACGATATCGGGACCGATAATCATGTTATATGGTATGTAACTGAAAACAGGGAAGATTATTTTGAAGCAAGGCGAAATAAAAGCTATTATAATATATATGAAGCCGAATATATAAAAAGAATATTATTTATGATTAATCAAAATCTTTTGCAAAGCGGCAACAGACGCAGCGTAGGGGTTATAACATTTTATGACGCGCAGGTAAAGCTGCTTGAAGATAAGCTCATAGGAAGCGGTTTTTTCGGCGGATTGTCCAATATAGATCTGCGTATTGGTTCGGTGGACCGTTTTCAGGGAATGGAGGAGGATATTGTAATTATCAGCTTTGTCAGAAATAATAATTTACATAATATAGGCTTTGCGAAAGATTGCCGAAGAATAAACGTAGCGCTTTCAAGAGCCAAACAGCTTCTTGTTATTGTCGGCTGTCCTGAAAACTTTACGGGCTCGAAGGACGAGGAGGCAAGGGAAATGTTTACGGATATTTATTCGCATGTAAAGAAGCTGAACGGAATAAGAAATCCCGCAAATCTTCCTGAAGCGTCTGTTACGGCGAAGTATGATAAAGAATACAGAGAAACAGCAGATTTTCAGGCGTCTGTATTCGGCGATGAACCGGCAGAAGAATCTGCGGACGGGATCAATATACTGGATTATTTTATTTTAAAAGCCGCTTACGAATTTAAGGGAAACCGCCTTACTGTAGGAAATATTTCAAACGTATTGTGCATTGCCCAGATATTTGTCAAAAGCAGAATTTCATTTCTTGTAGCTCAGGGATATATATCCTGTGTCCGCGGAGTAGTAAATATTCTTGACGAGGGCGAAAAAGCAGTTCAAAGTTTAAATAATAGTTTTAGTTGAAATATGTAATAATATAAAGTAAAAAAAGGAAAAATAAATTTTTTAGTTGATTTTTAAACGGATTTAATGTATAATAAAAGAAATATAAAAAGTGTAAATTGATTTAATATTTTAACGGAGGTTTGGTAATATGTATCTGGATTCACTGGCTTTCAAAGCGATGGAAAGCGGCTTGAAGCAGCTTAATATCAAACAGCAGATTCATACACAGAATATAGCAAATATTGACACGCCTGATTACAAATATAAATATGTCACTTTTGAAAATACTCTTGATGAAAAGATTGACGGCGGAAGAAAATATAATTTCAGGGCGAAGGTTTCGGAGGTTGAGGAAACGGAAGTACTTGTAGACGGAAACAATGTCGACGTTGATAAGGAGAATCTGGAACTCTACAGCACATATCTTCAGTCGTCCGCCATTATAAGAAAAATGAATTCGTCTATCGCGGATCTTCGGTATGTTCTGACAAACACCAATTTCAGATAAAATTAAATGCAAAAGCATGAAAGGAAAATTTTTATGGCTTTTTTAAATTCTATTAATATTGTAGGCTCCGCGCTTACCGCCGAACGTTTCAAAACAAATATTATTTTACAGAATATAGCAAATCAGACTACTACCAGAACTGAAAGCGGCGAGCCTTACAGAAGAAAGCAGGTAGTATTCCAGACAAGAACGCAATCCTTCGACGAAACACTTAATAACGTTATGGGCGGAGGGGTAAGGGTTGCGGAGGTAGTTGAAAGTCAGGAGGACTTTAATCCTGTCTATGACCCTGACAATCCGGACGCGGACGAGGAAGGATATGTTTATTACCCGAATGTGAATAATACGGAGGAGCAGGTCGATCTGATGGAAGCTTCAAGGGTTTACGAGGCTAATGTCAGCGCGCTTTCAGTCGTTAAAGCTATGGCTTCTAAAGCGCTTGAAATCGGCAGAAATGTATAATATAAAAAATTATTAAAATATGCCGGATTTTACGGCGGAACGGAGAATAGCTTATGTTTATAGTGCCGTTAACCTCAATGCCTTCTATTGAGGCTTTGAATACTATTGATAAAAATGATCGGACAGAAGAAAAAGACGGTTCCGGTTCTTTCGGAGATATACTTAAGCAGAAAATTCAGAGCGTCAAGGATCTTGAGATGCAGTCGCTTCAGAGCGCTTATGATATATCGACAGGAGCGTCGAGCGATATTGAGTCTGCAATGATCGACGCTACAAAGGCTTCTACCGCGATTGAAACTACTGTTCAGCTTACAACAAGAGCGGTGAACGCGTATAAGGAAATCATGTCTATGCAGGTTTGATTTGAAAAAATAATACGGGAAGTTTGGTTTGTAAATGAAGGAAAAATTCAATTCAGTAAAGGAAAAGCTTAAAACTGTTTGGGGAGGACTTGCAAAGGCTGCAAAGATACTTATTATTTCAGCGCTGATCGTTATTATTGTCGGTTCGGTAGGGCTTACGGTTTTTCTGAATAAGAAATCGTCTTCCGATTGGATAGTCTTGTTTCCTGATATGTCGCAGGAGGAATCCACCGAGGTTTACTTGGAGCTTCAGAACAGAGGCGTTGATACGAAAATAAATTCAGACGGCGAAATTGAAGTCAAGCGCGGAGAATGGGATAGTCTTGTATTTGAAATGGCGGAGCTGGGATATCCTCAGTCGGCGCCGTCGTATGGTACTTTTTTTGACAATCTTGGCATGACTATGACGGAATTTGAAAAAAAACAGACGCTTAGATTTGAGCTTCAGGATAGATTGCAGACAACACTTAAAAGGATAGACGGCGTTGTCGGAGCTATTGTAACTATAAATGTTCCGGAAAAGGACGGTTATGCATGGACTGAATCTAGTGACAAGGCTTCCGCCAGCGTTACCCTGACGTTATCAAACAGCGCGGGATTTACTCCTGCAAACGTATCGGCAGTTAAAAAGCTCGTTGCTTACAGCGCGCAGAAAATGGAGCCTGAGGACGTAACGGTAATTGACAGTACAAGCGGCAGAGAGCTTCAGTCTCAGGAAGAGGCAGACGCTGTCGCGAGTAATACGGTCGATATGGAAACCAAAATGGAATATACAAATACGTTTAAGAGCATGTACGAGGCGAATGCAAAGGAAATACTCCAGAATATTTATCCTGAGGGCGTCGACGCCGTAGCGGCCGTTGAGCTTGACTATGATAAGATAGTAGAGGAACGACGCGAACTGCTGACTGATGAAAATGGCGAAAGTGTAAAGAGCAAGGAGCATGTTTCATACGATACTGAAAACACGCCTGTGGACGAGGGAGGAGTAACCGGAGAGGAAAATAATTCCGATATTCCGAATTATCAAAACAATGCCGAGGACGAACTCAACAGCGATAATACCCCGCATTACGACAGAGAAACGGAATGGATAGATCCGGGCTATGTGCTTACCCAGACTGAAAAAGAGCAGGGCGTTGTAAAGTCCGCTACAATTTCTGTTGTAGTAACAACTGAAAACGCTTATCTTTCAAGAGACGAGAGAAACGCGGTAATACAGCTTGTTAAAAATGCAACAAATATAAACGAGGAAAATATTTCAGTTTACAGCCGCGAAAGCGGTAAGCTGCCGGTTGCAGCGGGAGATGAAAGTATTACCTCAAAGCTGGGGCTGGATACTAAAAAGCTTATTATTCTGCTTGGCCTTTGCGGATTCGTATTTTTGGCGGTGGCTCTTATAGTTATATTTATGATTATAAGAAGTATGAAGAAAAAAATGAAAAGGCAGCAGGAGGAGAATGACGCTACTATTCAGGGGCTACAGAACACCATTGATGAAAATAACAGAAAAACCCTTGAGGAAGCAGCCGAGGAGCATAATAAAGCGGAAAAAGCGGCTGAGATAGAAGTTAAGGAATTTGCAAAGAATAATCCGGAAATAGCTGCGGCTCTTATTCGTTCTATGTTAAAGGAGCGTGGTGAATAATGGCGAACGCTACGTCAAAGCAGCAGCCGAAAATAACTCCGGCAACAAAGGTTGCAGCAATTATTATTGCTTTGGGCGCCGATAGCGCTTCGGAAGTATACAAATATCTGAGGGATGAGGAAATTGAAGAGATAACAAGTGAAATATCCCGTATAGATCTTCTTTCCTCTGATGACATGAAAGAAATCATCGACGATTTCTATGATATGTGCATAACCCAGAAGGTGGTAACGGAGGGCGGAGAAACTTACGCCAAGGAGGTTCTTGAAAAGGCATTCGGAGCACAGCGATCAGCATATCTTATGGAACAGATAGTGAAATCCGGAAAAGTAAGAGCGTTCGAGGTTGTCAGAAAGGTTGATTATAAGAATCTGTTAATGCTTTTGCAGAATGAGCATCCTCAGACTATTGCTATCGTTTTGTCCTATGCAAGGGCCGATCAGGCTTCATCTATTATATCGGAGCTTCCTCGCGAGATACAGCTTGATGTGATTAAAAGAATATCAAATCTTGACAGAGCTTCGCCTGAAATAATTGGTATAGTTGAATCTGTCCTTGATAAAAAATTATCCGCCGTAACCTCCGTTGACGTTATGGAAATGGGCGGTATCAACTATATTGCCGAGATTATGAACCGTGTTGACAGAAAAACTGAAAAGTACATATTCGAGGAATTATCCGACGAAGATCCTGTTTTGGCTGAGGATATTAAAAAGCTTATGTTTGTATTTGAGGATATTATTTATCTTGACAATATGGAAATACAGACCTTTATCAGAGAAGTTGATACAAAGGATCTCACAGTCGCCCTGAAGGCGGCCTCAGAAGAAGTGACAAACGTTATATTCAACAATATGTCGCAAAGACAGCGTGAAACTATTCAAACAGATATGCAGTATCTGCATAATGTTCGTATGCGCGACGTTGAGGAAGCTCAGCAGAAAATTGTTTCTGTTATCAGACGGCTTGAGGAATCCGGCGATATTGTTATTTCCAAGGGCGGAGAGGATGAGATAATTGCGTAAAGTCTTTAAGCCCGAAAATGTTGTGAAAAAAGAAAAAACCGTAAAAATTCCCGATGTGGAATTTATTAACGATACGACTGCTCAAGCAGATGATTCTGAGGGGAAAACAGTACTGACAGAAGAGGTTTACAATAAAATTCTGGAAAAGGTGCTAAATGATAATTCCGGAGAGATAGGCAGACGCAGACTTAAAGCCGCTCATGAGCGAGATGTTATTATACATAATGCAAGGCTGGAAGCACAGAAGATTTTAAGCGAAGTAGAAGAGGAAAAGAGCCGTATTTTAGAAGAGGCCAGAGCGGAATCTGAACAGCTTAAAACGAACGCCTATGAAGAGGGACTTAGAAAGGGAATATCCGAAAAATCAGAGCTTATTGAAAATCTCTCACAATATCTGTCCCAAAGTATCGAGCAATTGAAGCGGGATGAATACGAATATTTCGAGGAGTATGCCGTACAGCTTAAATATATTGCGGTAGAAATAGCTGAAAAAATTATTTATCAGAAGATAAGCGATGACGATATGACTATGTATAAGCTTGTAAAGAATGCTGTCAGGTCAGTCAGAGACGTTTCATGGGTAAAGGCGGAGGTTTCGGAGCAGCTTTCCGGATATGCTGATTCTCTTGAAAAGGAACTGTGCGAGGGCGGTCAGAATGTGGAAATATCAATTAACGAGGACGCTCCGACCGACGAATGTATTATTAATACGTCGGAAGGTATTATTGTAGCGTCAGTTTCGGCTCAGCTTGAGAACCTAAAGGATTATATTTGCAGACAGGATAAGGGTGAGGAAAATGAAATTTGACCTTGACCATTCAAATCTATGTCGTGGAATACGAATGAACTCTTTTTATAAAACCTACGGCAAGATAGAACAGATTGTAGGAATGACTGTTGAGGCCTCAGGAATAAACTGTAATATTGGAGATGTCTGCAAAATTTCTGTAAAACCCGGTAAAAAGTATGTAACCGCCGAGGTTGTGGGCTTTAAGGACGGCAAAGTAATGCTGATGCCCTATTCTGATATGGACGGTATAGGATATGGCAGCTTTGTAGAAAATACCGGTGAGAAGCTTATGATTAACGTAAGCAACAGTCTTATAGGACGAACGGTTGACGCCCTTGGAGAGCCTCTTGACGGAAAGGAAGTTTTAAGCGGCGGAACGCTTTACAGTATAAACGGAATGCGTTCTAATCCGCTTGAAAGACCTCCTATCGCTAAACCGCTTGAATTCGGCGTTAAAGCTATCGACGGCATGCTTACCATAGGAAAGGGCCAGAGAATGGGTATTTTTGCCGGAAGCGGCGTCGGCAAAAGTACGCTTATGGGTATGATTGCACGCAATATAAAAGCCGATGTTAATGTGATTGCTCTTGTGGGAGAGCGCGGAAGAGAGGTTATGGAGTTTATCGACCGTGATCTTGGACCTGAGGGCGTAAAGCGTTCCGTTCTTGTTGTCGCGACGTCTGATCAGCCGGCTCTCATGAGATCAAAATGCGCCTTGACGGCGACGACTATAGCTGAATATTTTAAGGATCAGGGCAAGGATGTGCTTCTGATGATGGATTCCCTTACCAGATACTGTATGGCTGAGCGTGAAATCGGACTCAGCATCGGAGAGCCTCCGGTTGCAAGAGGATATACTCCGTCGATATACGCTTCGCTTCCAAAGCTTCTGGAGCGTTGCGGAAATTTTAAAACAGGTTCTATTACCGGAATATTTACGGTTCTTGTGGAGGGCGACGATTCAAATGAGCCGGTTTCGGACACTGTCAGAGGAATTATAGACGGACATATAATGCTGTCGAGAAAAATTGCAATGAAAAATCATTATCCTGCAATTGATATAACTGCAAGCATAAGCCGTCTTATGTCGGAGATAGTGTCGGGAGAGCATAAAGCGAACGCTTCTAAGATAAGAAAGATCATGTCGCTTTATCAGGAAAATGCCGATTTGATTTCTATAGGAGCTTATAAAACCGGAAGCAATCCGGAGCTTGACGACGCGATCGGACGTATGCCTGCAATCAATGAGTTTTTGCAGCAGCCGGTAGACGTTAAAGTAGAATTTTCTGACACCGTGGATATGATTAATGAAATTCTTATATGATAAATGCGGAGGCAGATTATGAAAAAATTTGTCTTTTCTATGCAGAAAATGCGCGATTATAAAAAGCAGATTTTGGAATCAGAAAAAAATGTTCTGCTTGGACTAAGACGTGAAAAGCTGGCTTATGAAGAAAAAATGAATATGCTTGAGCAGACTATGACGGATTTAAGAAATAGCTCTAATCACGACATAACCAGCGGAACTACCGCTGCAAAGCTTATGTTTTACAGCATGCAAATGGACGGTGTAAAGCGTGAGCAGACGCAGGTCAGATATCAGATAAATCTGACGGATATGAAAATAGAAAAACAGCGCAGAAACGTCGTGAGGCTTTCGCAGGAGGTCTCAGGTCTTGACAAGCTGGAGGATCAGCAGCTTGAGGAATATAAAAAGCTTCTTGCTAAGGAAAATGAAACCTCCGTTGAAGAATTTTTATCGTTTAAAATGTCTTCAGACGGCGCATGAAAGCCTAATCAGCGAAAGGAGGTGAGTTAAAATGGAAACAGCACAGATTGTTCAGAGTATAAGACAGCAGGAAATTCAGCAAAACGGAATTTCTTCAGGTATAAGTCGAATGCTTGGATCCGGATTTTCATTTTCAGACATTATACTGACGATGCTTTCAAATACCGGTTTAGGCGGAGACTTGCAGAATGAAAAAGCTATACCTTCACAATACGGCGAAATTATAGACATATTGTCCGAAAATTTGATGTCGGGAGAGACGCAGTTTCCTGTTATACCACAGGAAAACGGAGATACAGATTTAAAAAATTCTGATTTTTTCAGAAATCTTATTTCTGTTGATCCGAGTCAGCTATCAGGTTTACTCGGTTTTGTCATGGCGGGCAGCGATACGCTCCGAAACAGCGGACAATTAAGCGCGCTTTATGAGGAAATGCCCGTAAAGCCAAACGGATTAAATGCTGACGGAATCGCGGCGTCCGAGCTTATTAATGAATACATTGAAAGCGGTGAGCTTGAGATCATCGGATATAAGTCCGGCAGTGAGGGAGTAGCCGAAGCGTTTGCCGGCAAGGATTCAGCGTCAGATAGTCAGGATGAAAGCGGATTGCTGGATTTTTACAGAACCATGCAAAATGCAAAGGAAGCTGTTCCTGTCGTAAAGGATTCTGAAAAGACGAAATCGTCGGGGATAGGCGCGATGCAAAATGATGCGCAAGGTCTTGATATAAGATTTGACAGAATAACGTCAGATATCAGAATGAAAACTGAATTTGAAGCTCCTGAAAAGCAACTGCTAAAGGGTGTGGAGGAAAACCTTAAAAACGGAAAAAGCGAGTTTACCGTTAAGCTAAAACCTGAGGGGCTTGGTGAAATTATAGTAAGGCTTGTTCAAAATGACGGCGGAAAAATGCTGATGAGCATGACGGCGTCAAGCGCAAAAACTGCCGAGCTTTTAAACAGCAATCTTTCTTCTTTGCAGAGCTCTCTTAATCAGCATAATGTGGAAATAGTGAATCCTTCAGATATGATTAAGAATGCAGTAGCGCCCGCAGCTCCGTCATTTGAACAGTATTATGGTCAAAACAGCGGTAATCAACCGCAGAACGAACAATTCTATAATCAAAATAAAGGGTACATAATTTACGGCAGGACTGACAGCGCTGACGTATTTGAGGAAAAGGCTTCTGCGCCCGTCGGACGTGAGGGTCTTGATATTATTATATAGAAAGGAATGATCATATGCCGGTAAACGGAGTAGATTCAGACAGAAACTATTCTTCTATAATAAACGGCGGCGGTACTTCCGGTAAGGTATATAACGCCGTATTCAGCGACGATGATAGTAGTGATTTATCAGTAAATGACTTTTTTAACATGATGATAACTCAGCTTACGAATCAGGATT
>OGPD01002782.1_pt1 | contig 9953 bp, 8 predicted proteins | sample 1552861 | NCBI WGS metagenome assembly OGPD01 (sample SAMEA2580280, study PRJEB22360) | human gut metagenome | biome: human gut; feature: human-associated habitat; material: faeces | place: Denmark | collected 2008/2010
CAGGGACCGCCTGCTCCAGACTTTTAATATATAACATAACGGATTTCCCTTTCTGAATTTATAGTATAGATTTAAAGCATTTTTCAAACGCACTCTAACGGCATTTATGGTAAATTATAACGAATGTGAACAAAATGTGCAATGAAAAGAAAAAAATATAGTTGATATTTTCTAAAAAATACGGTAAACTTTTAAATATATAAAAGTATTTTATGTAAAGCTAAAATAAAAAGTGAGGTTGCAGAATCAAAAGGGGGATACAATAATGAGCGAAGAACTAAAATATAATGAACCATGGATCTTACAGCGGGCAGATCCATATGTATACCGACACACAGATGGAAATTATTATTTTACGGCATCTGTACCTGCTTATGACAGAATTGTGCTGAGAAGGAGTAAAACTCTGGCAGGGTTAAAGGATGCTGAGGAAATCACAGTCTGGAAGAAACATCCTGAAGGGATTATGAGTGAACATATCTGGGCGCCGGAGCTTCATTATCTGGATGGTAAATGGTATATCTATTTTGCCGGCGGGGATAAAGATGATGTCTGGGCGATCCGTCCCTATGTGCTGGAATGTGCAGATGCGGACCCTCTTATAGGAACCTGGACAGAGAAAGGGAAGATGGGACGTGCAGATGAGGATGAATTTTCTTTTGAAGCTTTTTCCCTGGATGCGACAGTATTTGAAAACAAAGGAAAACATTACTATGTATGGGCTGAGAAGGTAGGCGTGGGAAAACAGATCTCAAATCTTTATATTGGTGAAATGGAATCACCATATAAACTGAAAACTGTTCAGGTACTGCTTACAACACCGGATTATGACTGGGAGAGAGTTGGGTTCTGGGTAAATGAAGGTCCTGCAGTGATCCATCATAACGGTAAAATTTATCTTACCTATTCAGCATCTGAAACAGGCGCTGCGTACTGTGTTGGAATGATGTCGGCATCTGAAGATTCTGATCTTCTTGACCCGAAATCCTGGACAAAAGAGCGTTATCCGGTTCTGTGCACGGATGCAGACAGAGGAGTTTACGGTCCTGGACATAATTCATTCACTGAAGATGAAGAGGGAAATCCAATCATGGTTTATCATGCAAGGATTGAAGAAAAGATAGAAGGAAATCCGTTGTATAATCCAAACCGCCATGCCATGCTGATGAAAATCCACTGGGATGAAAAGACAGGAGCACCGGTATTTTCTTACGAAAATTAACGTAACCTGAGATGGGATAATATTTGGAGAACTGGTATGAGAAAAAATGGGGAATAATCCTGGGACTGACAGGAAGGATGCTTCTCGCATTACAGAGTATATATGCTGACAGTACAGCAGAGACAACAGGTGAGGTAAACGAAAAAGAAACAGCAGACGAAAAAAATCATGTACACATTGGGTGCAGATCCCGCAAAGGAGTATAGCTGATGCCTTGGTTATGTGTAGGTAGGATGAAGGAAGTTAGGGCTTCTGGGGACAGAGATGAGGAGGTAGTTGGAGTATGAAATATCATGTAAATGAAAAAAGAGCAATTGGGAAAAGAAGTCCTATGTTGTATGGGCATTTTATCGAGCATTTTCACAGACAAATTTATGATGGGATTTATGATCCTGGAAATAAATTGTCCGATGAGGAAGGCTTTCGTAAAGATATCATTGAGGCAATGAAGAAAATCAAAGTTCCGGTTTTGCGCTGGCCGGGTGGATGTTTTGTATCTTCATATCATTGGAAAGATGGAGTGGGAGAAAACAGACAATCTTTTTTTGATAAAGCATGGCGTGTGGAGGATCCGAATACATTTGGAACAGATGAATACATTCATATGTGCAGGAAAATAGGATGTGAGCCTTATATTTGTACTAACGCAGGAACTGGAACTGCAGAGGAAATGAGCGACTGGGTTGAATATTGCAATCTGAAGAATGAAGGAAAGTATGCAAAGTGGCGGATTGCCAATGGCGAGGAACAGCCATACAATGTAAAATATTGGAGTATTGGAAATGAAAATTATGGAAACTGGGAAATTGGTGCAAAAAGTTCTGAAGAATGGTGGAGACTTGTAAAGGAAGCTGCAAAAATGATAAAACATGTGTCGCCGATAGTGCAGCTATCAGCGGCAGCACTTCCAGATATTGACTGGACGATGAGTCTTTTAAAACATTGTGGGGCATATCTTGACTGGATTTCTTTACATGGATATTGGGATATGCTTCCGGAAAAAAATGAACTTGCAGATTATAATCAGTGCATGGCATATACAGAACAGGTGGACAGGGCGGTTCTTGATGTAAAGGGATTGCTTACGGCATTACATCTGGAAGGAAAAATAAAAATTGCTTTTGATGAGTGGAATTTGCGTAGTTGGCATCATCCAAATGTACATACAATTGAACAGGGAATAGATTCCAAGACTTATCTTGTGCCGAGAGATAAAAATGATGATAATTCTTCTTATACAATGGCAGATGCCGTTTTTACAGCCTGCTTTTTGAATGCTATGAATCGTCATTGTGATATTGTTGGAATGGCTAACTTTGCACCAATCTTAAATACAAGAGGATGTATTTACAGTTATAAAGATGGACTTGTATTAAGAAGTACCTATCATGTATTTGACTTATATGTCAACCGTTTGGGAGATATTGTTCTGGATGGTTGGGAAGAAGGGGAGAAAAATACAATTACAGTGTTTGATAAAAATGGTAATCAAATAACCACAGATACATTGGATATTTTGGCTACACAGCATTCGAGAACAGGAAAAATTTCTATTTCTGTGGTAAATAAAGAGGCGGAAAAAAAACAGAAAGTAAAAATTTGTCTGAACGAAAATCAGAAAGGGAGATATAGAATTCAAAAATATCAGATTGCAGGAAAGACTGTGGATTCTTATAATGATATTGACAAAAAGGATGTATTTATTGAAGGATTTCCGGAAGAAGAGACAGACGGAGTATATGAAGCGGTTTTGTTACCACATTCCATAAATGTGTTTGATTTTGAAAGAATTAGGTAAATACATGTTTTTAACTGTGAATATTCGTTGGATAAAATGTTATGGACTGATATTTTATGTGAATTCAGAGCCTGAATAATACTTTGTAATCTGAGTACTGACAGGATTATTATCTCCGAGGATATTTATAGATATAATAAAAACAGGATGTGGAAGATTTTCACATCCTGTTTTTAAAAAGGAACATTACAATAATCGATTACTCAAAGGAATGAGCAAAGGTTTCGTTTATCGGTCCAGTAGTATGCCCATCGAAAATAGATACAGGTAAAACTTCACTGGAAATCTCACTGGATGGATTCCTGATTTTATCAAGAAGTATGGAGACTGCTGTATCAGCAATACTTTTTTCTGAATTATCAGCAATACTGGTCAAAGGGGGTAGATATGTGTGAGTTTTTCGCAGATGGTCAAAACTAATCATGGATATGTCCTCTGGAATACGATATCCTTTTTTCTGTAGTATTTCCATAGCAGAATAACTTTGCAGGTCATTAAAACCAATTACTGCAGTGTAATTAACCGGAAAAAATAACTCTTCATATGATTTATAGGAAGATGTTGATTCGGCTGATGATCCAAATACTGTGTGATAATCTATTTCTCGAATATTTGAGGCAGGTACATTTGCCTCTGAAAGCGCATCCATGATACCGGCATATCGACGAGTTTGCGAAAGATTATATTTAGGACCCGGAAGATAGAGAAAATGACGGTGGCCTAATTCCAGTAAATGTTTTCCGGCAATATATCCGCCCTGATAATCATCACAGCGAACAAAGTTTGTCTGACATTCCGGCATTTCGCGGTCAACCAATACGAGAGGTATATTATTCTGATTGATAAGGTTGATGGCATTTTTATTATATTTTCGTGGAAAGAAAACAATCCCACTGACATTATAAGACAGTGCAAGAGACAGGGAATAATCAGCATAGTTTTTTTCTATATAGGATCCTAAAATCAGAGTATGATAACCATATTTACGTAATTTAACAGTAATCTGTGAAATAATATCGGAATAGTGCGGATTTTGGATATCATCAACAATAACTGCAATCAGAGTTGTATGACCGGAACGCAGGGAAGATGCAACTACGTTTTTCATATAACCGAGGTCATCCGCTATCTGATGTATTCTGCTTATTGTTGCTTCGGAAAGTTTAGAATCATTTCTGAGTGCGCGAGAAACAGTATTGACTGAATAACCGCACTGGTCAGCTATATCTTTTAAAGTAATTCTTTTATTTGGGCTGTTCATATTAATTCTCCTCTGATATATATTGCAGAATCGTTATTTGGTACAGAAGATAGACAGATTATTTATCTGACTTAAAAAATGTCACCTATGTTCTGATAGTATATTCAATTATATTCTATAATGACAAGAAAATCAAATTGCAATAATATGAAAATGGATTCGAATATAAAAAATGCATAAAAAATAATACATGAAAACATATATTTTACACAAAATGACATAAATTATGAAATTTACTATTGACTTTTTGTTAGATTAACGTTAATCTAAGAACGTAGCAAGAAACAACGTGAAAGTACAAACTAATAATTTAAGGAGGGTAACTATATGAAAAAAAGACTTCTTGCATGTACATTGGCAGCAACAATGATTCTTGGATCAACTGCACCTGTTTTAGCAGCAGATGACGGATCAACACAGGGAACTAACACATTTGTTGATGGTGGAACAGATCTTAGCTTTTGGACATTTCAGGAACTTCACGTAGGATTCTGGACATCAATGGCTGATGTATGGAATGAGCAGAATCCAGACAGACCAATTAACTTAACTGTCACAACAGGTGAGTCCTCATCCTTACATAGTAAATTGCTGATTGCATGCCAGTCCGGTGAGGGGGCTCCAGACATGGCAGACATTGAAATCGGACATTATGGTGCATTCCTGAAGGATGGTTACTTACTTCCGATTAATGATGCAGTAGAACCGTATAAAGATGATGTTGTTATGTCTCGTATCAGTATGTATGGTGATAATGAGGATAATTATTATGGTGTAGACTTCCATCTGGGAGCTACAGTTGCTTACTACAATATGGATATCATGAACGAAGCTGGTGTGGATCCTGCAGATATCGTTACATGGGATGATTATGTAGAAGCTGGCAAAACCGTACTGGAAAAAACAGGGACTCCGATGTGTGCTGTAGAAACATCAGACCTTTTCCTTCCACAGTGTATGTTGCTTGAGAAAGGTGTTCAGTATGTAGATAAAGATGGAAATCCAAATCTTGTTACAGATGAACATGCAGAAGTAATTGATTATATTCGTTCAATGATTAACGATGGTGTTTGCGAAATCGCTCCTGGCGGTGGATTCCACACAGAAGAATGGTATGGACATCTCAATGGAGGTGGTGTTGCATCCGTAATTATGCCATTATGGTATATGGGAAGATTTACAGACTATTGTTCAGATCTTGATGGTAAAATGGCTATTTATCCAATTCCTGTATGGAACGAGGGTGATACACGTGAAGTTCTTCAGGGTGGTACAGGAACATCTGTTATCAAGGGAACAGAGAACGAACAGTTAGCAAAAGATTTCCTTGCTTTTGCAAAATTATCAAAAGAAGGCTGTACATATGAATGGGAAAAACTTGGATTTGACCCGATTCGTACAGAGCTTTGGGATGACCCGGCTATTACTGAAAACAAAGATAATAAGTTCCTTGCATACTTTACTACTAACCCATTTGATATTCTGAAAGAAAACGGAACAGACATCACAGCTCCAAACATCAGCGGCAGCTATTCAGCAACATATAGTACACTTGTTTCTACAACTTATTCAAATGCATTTGAAATTTCTGTAGATCAGGATGCTAAAGAACTTCTTCAGAGCGAACAGGATTCTATTATCTACTAAATATATGTTCTGATTTTCAGACATAGAGCTTAAAAGGAAGGCTGCAGGAGGAGAACCTGTAGCCTTCCTTTTCTTTAAATAAATTGTCTGAATACATCAACATAGGGAGGGATTGCATTGAAAAAACAGAGCAAAACAAAAAAATTATTATATTCACAGAAAGTGGCACCCTATGTATTCGTAATGCCATTTATTATTACATTTGTTGTATTCTTCGCATACTCCATCGTGAGTATGGTGATTATGAGTTTTCAGAAAGTAGCTGGTCCAAATACCACATTCGTTGGACTGGAAAACTATAAGATTTTAAAAAATGCAGTTTTCATTAAGAGTTTGAAGAACAGTATTTTCTATACAATCGTTACCTGTCTTTTAATGATTCCGATTCCGATGGTTCTTGCAGCAATGCTGAACAGTAAACATATGAGAGCCAAAGGAACATTTAGAAGTATTCTGTTTGTTCCGGCACTGACTTCGGTAGTAGTTGCGGGTGTTGTTTTCCGACTGATGTTTGGTGAATTGGAAGGATCTTTTATGAACCAGGTAGTTGGACTTTTTGGCATAGATCCTATAGTATGGTTAAGGACTCCTGGCACAGTCTGGTGTACATTGTTTTTCCTGTGTTTGTGGAGATGGACAGGTGTAAACATGATGTATTATCTGTCCGGACTGCAGCAGATACCTGCTGATCTGTATGAATCTGCATCTATTGATGGTGCAACCAGTATGGAACAGCTTCGTTACATTACAATTCCGTTACTAAAACCTACAACAATTTATGTACTTACAATTTCCATTTTTGGTGGTATGGCAATGTTTTCAGAAAGCTACATGTTGTTTAACGGAAACAAATCGCCGAATAATGTGGCTACCACATTGGTTGGTATGTTATATCGAATGGGATTTGAGCAGAGTCAGCTTGGCATTGCAAGTGCTATCGGTGTAATATTCCTGCTTATCGTTCTGGCAGTTAATATTGTACAGCTTTGGATAAATGGAACTATAGGAAGTAAAAAGGGGGAATAAACAATGTCAATAACAAAAAAATCAAAAATCTATTCTACGTGTTTATTTATCTTCTTTGTGATCGTTGCAATTATCACATTACTCCCGCTGGCACTTCTTGCTGTTTCGTCGCTGCGTCCGGGTTCTGATCTGATGCGTTATGGATTGAATTTTTCTATTGATTGGGCAAATGCAAATTTGAATGAATATAAAATGTTATTCAGTGGTGCAAACTCATACTTTGTATGGTACAAAAACAGTTTGATCATTACTGTTGTGCAGGTTGCACTTGCATTGTTCCTGAGTGCATGTGTAGGTTATGGATTTGCAATGTATAATTTTAAAGGAAAGAATATTTTATTCCTTTGTGTTCTACTTGTTATGATGATCCCTACAGAAGTAATTTTGCTTCCTCTTTACAGATTGATCGTAAAAATGGATCTGATTAATAACATGTGGGGAATTATCCTGCCGTATCTGGTTGTTCCGATGCTGGTATTTTTCTTCAGGCAGTATCTGATGGGAATCCCGAAGGATTTTCTGGATGCAGCCAGAGTAGATGGATGTACAGAGTATGGTATTTTCTTTAAAATCATGATTCCTTTGATGAAACCTTCTTTCGCAGCTATGGGGATTTATCAGGGAATGCAGAGTTGGAATAACTTCCTCTGGCCAATGATTGTAACAAACTCAATTGATAAAATCACACTTCCTGTTGGTCTGCAGAGCCTTCTTTCGCCATACGGAAACAACTATGACATCCTGATAGCCGGATCATGTTTCGCAATTATTCCGATTTTGGCATTATTCGTTTGTTTCCAGAGATATTTTATTGAAGGTATGACAGCTGGAGGAGTAAAAGGTTAAAAATTTTTAAATATGGAGGAAAATCGAAATGAAGCAGGCAAGAATGATAATCGACAGAGCGTTTAAAGTTTCAGAAGTTGATAAGAGAATTTATGGGTCCTTTATTGAGCATCTTGGCAGAGCTGTTTATGATGGAATTTATCAGCCGGGAAATCCATTATCAGATGAGGATGGTTTTCGCACAGATGTATTAAACATGGTAAAGGAATTAAATGTGCCAATCGTAAGATATCCAGGTGGAAACTTTGTATCAAACTTTTTCTGGGAAGACAGCGTAGGGCCTGTCGAGGAACGCCCGGTTCGTCTGGAACTTGCGTGGAGAAGTCTGGAACAGAATAAAATCGGTCTGAATGAGTTTTCAAAATGGCTCAAAAAAGCTGATGCAGATATGATGATGGCAGTAAACCTTGGTACAAGAGGTGTGGCAGATGCATGCAATCTTCTGGAATACTGTAACCATCCGGGAGGAACCAAATATAGTGATCTGCGTATTAAACATGGTGTAAAAGATCCTCATAATGTAAAAGTATGGTGTCTTGGAAATGAAATGGATGGCGACTGGCAGATTGGACATAAGACTATGCATGAATATGGTCGGCTTTCCCAGGAAACTGCAAAAGCTATGAAACTGATTGACCCTACTATTGAGCTTGTTTCCTGTGGAAGTTCTAATTTGGATATGCCTACGTTTCCTGAGTGGGAAGCAACTACATTGGGTTACAATTATGATTATGTGGATTATGTCTCTTTGCATCAGTATTATGGAAATTTAAATAATGATACAGCAGACTTCCTTGCCTTATCAGATGATATGGACAAATTTATCCGTTCTGTCATTGCGACCTGTGACTTTGTGAGGGCAAAGAAACGCGGTAAAAAGGATATCAATCTTAGTTTTGATGAGTGGAATGTATGGTTCCATACAAGAGAAGCTGATGATGAATTCATGGAAAAAGATCCATGGCACATTGCACCTCCACTGCTGGAAGATCAGTATAGCTTTGAAGATGCACTTCTTGTAGGTCTTATGCTGATCACTTTAATGAAACATGCAGATCGTGTAAAGATGGCATGCCTGGCTCAGCTTGTAAATGTAATTGCTCCGATTATGACAGAAAAAGACGGTGGTAAAGCATGGAAACAGACAATTTTCTATCCATTTATGCACGCATCCAGATATGGTCGAGGTATGGTTCTTCAGCCAGTGATTGATACACCAGTACATGATACAAAAGAGCATGAAAACGTAACAGATCTTTCCAGTGTTGCGGTATGGAATGAGGCTGATGAAGAGCTGACTGTTTTTGCAGTAAACAGAAATATTGATGAAGATATGGAACTTGTTACAGATTTACGAAGCATGGAAGGATATCAGCTAATTGAACATATTGTACTTGAAAATAATGATATGAAGGCATGCAATAGTGCTTCCGGTGAAGCAGTGATTCCGATAACTGTATCAAGAAGTAAGGTAGATGGTGGAATCATGACATCTGTTCTTAACAAAGCATCATGGAATGTTATCAGATTAAAAAAACAGAAATAATCAGGTAGGAAGTTGACAAAAAAGATAGGTGGTCGTTTTTATCGGTAATTAATTTTGAGGATGAAGGTGGCCGCCTATTTGAAATTTTGGTCAACTTTTTTATATATGTGGATATTGAAAAGGCTAAGGGATATGAGAGATTTTACAGAGAGTAGATCCATATGTATATTGCCATACAGATGGAAATTATTATTTTATATGATCGCATTGTTCTGAGAAAAAGTGAGACTTTGGCAGGATTAAAAGATGATGAAGGAGTAACTGTCTGGGAAAAACATAAAGAAGGAATCATGAGTGAACATATTTGGGCTCCTGAGATGCATTATCTGAATCGTCATGCTATGCTGATGAAGATTTAATGGATGAAAAAACTGGAGCTCCGATTTTTTTTTATGAAACCTGAGGAGAATAGGAATATATATAAACTGTATGAAATATTGATTTTAAATATTGAGTTTTATAACATAATTTTTAGAAATCAGTATTATCATACAGTTTTTTGGCTATTTAATCAGAAATGGCTGAAGTGTCTGTATCGTATATTCATGCAGGGCTTCTTTTTTGCTCCTGTCAATCTGCAGATAATGTGCATAAAGTACATCCAGAA
>OGPD01002796.1_pt1 | contig 9913 bp, 9 predicted proteins | sample 1552861 | NCBI WGS metagenome assembly OGPD01 (sample SAMEA2580280, study PRJEB22360) | human gut metagenome | biome: human gut; feature: human-associated habitat; material: faeces | place: Denmark | collected 2008/2010
CAGGATAAATCCGACCTTCTTATATCCGTATCCTTCTGCTTTTTTTAACATATACCGGAGTTGGGAAATATCTACGATACTTCCAGGATACTGCTCATAAAACAACGGTTCTTTATTATATGTATCATACGCAATGGAATAGTTAAAGACCGGCAGTCCACGGTCATCTTTCGGATGTCCAGACTCAACAAATCTCATATCCCCGGCCTGACAGTTCTTATTGGTCGAATCGTAAGATATATATATTTTCTCCCGGTGATCCCTGTTTTCGTTCCACGCCGCAACTGGCTGTTTGCCAAAAGCATACGAGGTGCAGATGCCAGTGCCCTTGTCTATAGTATTACAGAAACGGCACTTCTGAACCATCTGAAACCATACGCATATCTGACTTATATATTGGATGAACTCAGAAAAATGGGAGCTTTTCCTAAAGAGGAAGAATTAAAGAAACTGCTTCCATGGTCAGAGGATCTTCCGGAATACTGCCGTACTAAACTAAAAAATAATACAAAGCCATCTGATAGAGAATCTGGCAGACAGCCAGGAACAGTATCAGATGGCTTTTATAAAATGTCAATATACAGATGATTATCTACTTACTCTTCAACTATAGCTTCATTCCTCTCTCTTATCTTCGTAATATGCACAGGAGCATATTATTTACATAAATAGTCTGCATATTCCTTGATTTCCAGCCCGAAATAGCCCTAAAAGCATCTCAGGCTGGAAATTTACGTGTTATTGGCACCTTGAATCTGTGCTTCCGTCATACACATATCTTGTTCTTTCGCAAATTTAAGAGCTGCCTTTAACCCTTTGGTTTTTTCTCCTTTCAAACCTTCGAATGCTACTTTTACATCTATCATGTAGCAGTATTCTAAAAATCTTTTCAATGTCTTTTCCTTCTGGCTGTTCTTAAATAATAATTCCCGTACAGACATCATATCTTCATGATAGAGAAGAATAATGATATCTCCATACCTGACTGCAAAATAGTATTCCGTTAACATTTGGTCACACCTCTTCAGATTTACTGTGCAGATTTTCTCTTTTCTCCTCTGCCGTATGTGCCTTTCCGAATGGCTTTAGCGCCACTGCCATTCCATGTTTGTATTGACAATAATCAAGATAATAATGCTTATGATACTGAATTAGCCTTTTCAGATAATCCTGCATGAAAAGGACTGACTTTTTATACCCTTCAAACACATCTTGATGTTCTCCCCACGCTTCTGCATCGTCAAGGTCAAAAAATGGAAGTTTAAACTGCTCCATAAAATATTCTATATCATCATATTTAAAATTCTATATGTAATTTTTAACTTCGGTAGCCCTGTAGTTCACCACATTCTTGGCAAAATACGCAATGTCTGTGGAATTCTTTAGTAACGAAAACAAGTCCTCAATTGCCTGCTCACTCTGTGCCATCGCCTCATACAGCCAACCATTACGAATTTTGTTATTCACAACATCTTCGTCTTGGGTTATTTCTTCCGGTAAAATATCTGTGTAAAACTCATCAGCAGTTAAAATAATCTTCCTGATAGATTTTGCCGACACAATACGCCACATGAGATATTGATTGGACAAGAATGTTCCCATCTGTGATTTTCCAGCTTTATATCTTGCTTCATCTGTTAAAACATTTGACATATCCAAGTCACCTCATTCCACCAGTAAATCATTTATTGTATTTCCGTATGGCATCATTCTATATTTCCACACACTGTCAACCATCGGTCACCTATATAAAGCTGTCTATCATCCGCCACGCAGAGGTTGTTGACTTGGATGGCTACCGCACATATCTTTAATCCCAACTACCTATCTAATGAAAAATTATATCCCATTACTTGAATAAGACCTTATTGAATTTTTCTTTCATCAATACCCAATGCTTTTAATCTCATTGCGTACAAAAGAGTTTCAATTATTGCAAATCCAAAAATATGCCACTTATCAAACTGAATATCTAAATTTCCATGTGCCATGTCATTTCTAAGTGTATTCATCTTTGATGCAACATCTTCCAGCGGAGTAATTTCATCGACTGGAACATTATATCCTTTTCCTAATTCATAAATCAGAAACGGTTTCATTATTGTTTCGCAATCTTTTATCACAGACAATAATCTATCTGAAAGGCTATTTTCATCAGCTGCAACTCTTTTCCGGAAAGTAGACAGATACTTCTTCACCTTGCCTGTTTTTTGTTCAATCAGTCCATCCAATGCTTCCAACGCAGTTTTTTTCGCTTCCAAGTATTTATCAGAACGTACATCCAGTTCCGGATAAAAATTTGCATATTCTCTTTCAAAAGCTACAAAATCAAATAACATCCTATCTGGTCCGAATTTGTTTACTTTATCAAGATTATCCGGCAAGTGATCAATATATATTATTCCTTCAAGAAAAGACTTCACCAATCCGGCAAATTGTTCTCCTATGCAATCATAAGTCAACACCCTCTGTTTCATTTTCTTATTTGTTTCTTTTTCCTTATGATGTCTCAGATCATAGTATCTTCCAAATTTATTTCGGAGATTTTTTTCATTTATATCAAATATTTCAATACTGTCAAATACAATATTATTTCTTCTAATAATGTATCTAAATGTCTGAAACACCGAAGTATATATTTCTTTAACAAACTCCAACGATACCTCATTTCCAAATGTTACAACTATTTCACTTGAACTATGAAGTGGTGTCACGGAAAAAGACTGATTGACAGTATATTGAGCACTAAAAACAACTTCTGTTCCTTTCCACTCTATTTTTCCAAGTGGAACTTCAATGATTTTATTTACGCATACTGTCGATAAAATGTTGTCTTTTTTTGTATAATCTATCGAATAGGCTCTTTCGGGTGGATAGAATAAATCAATGTCTACTCCTCTTATTTTTATTCCTCTAATTGTTGTTTCTTTCATATGATACTTTTGTTTACCATCTTCTGTGTAGAACTGGTAATACAGTGAATCATATTCATAGATTGAATATACATTGAACGAAAGAAATCCTTCCTCATCCGAATATTGCTCGGATACTTCAAAAACAACCTTCTTACGATTTGCAGTGATTCCATTCAGTTCGATGTCTTTAATCGTATTTCCACGTTCAAAAGGAGCAAAAAATTCCTGTAAAGACTGTGAACTAAACTCATCTGGATATAACGCTAATCTTTCACCCGAAAAAGAAAAGGGGTATTTCTTGTCCTCAAATGTAACAAATCCCTTCATACTTTCCATAAGTTATCCCCCCATTCCTCTTAAAAAACATTGTACATTTATCGTTCAATTCTGTTTCTATCTTATCACATCCCCCTTAATTTGTACATTAACTTTATTCTAGTAAATCGTTACTATCTATATATCCGATTTCAAATGAAGCACAGGTGCTCCCTGCGCTCCATTTTCTACCTATAAAAAATTACACCCTCAAATAAACCTCGTCTCCCACACATCAACCCCGCTATCCTGGAACACCTCGTGAAGTCTCCTGCTTAACATCTGGCGTGTGACACCCTTTTTCATAATCACCTGAAGGAAACCACCGCCGCCAGCTCCTGAGATGAAACGGCCATCAATCAGATCTTCAATGGAAACAAATATCTGGTCGATACAGGTGTTTGTGGAGCCTTTATCCAGCTGCTTTGACAACTCCCAATGTGTGTTCAGAAGCTCTGCAAACCCGTCAATATTTCCGCACTGCAGCTCAAACTTCATCAGGACTGCTGTCTTTTCCATTTCGGCAAGTGCCTCCAGGGATTCCCTGCGGCTGCCGATATAATTGCCGACCACATCCCGGAGCAGGTTTCGGGCCAGACGTCTCTGTCCTGTATAAATCAACGCAAAACGCTCCTCAAGCTCCTGCAGAGTTTCCGACTCCAGTTCCACATGCTCCACCTGGATTTTCTGATCGATTCCCGGCTTGGTGGTGATGAACTTGATTCCCGGAGTGACACCGCCGACCTGATCCTGCCAGCCGCCTCCGGTACTCATGATCTGCTCCATGCAGAGCACGATATCATACAAGTCATCATCGGACACTTCCTGTCCGAAAAATTCAAAGATCGCTTTTACACAGGCTCCGGACAAAATACTGCTGGTTCCAAGACCTGATCCCTTTGGAACCCCAACAACCTGAAAATTCCCGGTGCCTGACCCCGTCTATTCCTCTTTGATATTTCATCATAATACCTCACAGAGCATTTAATTATACAATCCGCATTACGGCACAAGTTGTAATCTGATGTGGGAATTGCTATGTGATGGATTGTGTTGTTTAGTTCATTATGGTTGTCAACTATCGGTCAGCTATTTACTTCAAGCCGTCTATCACCCGCCACGCAGAGGCTGTTGACTTGGGTGACTACCGCACAGGTTGTGCGGCGTATTTATAAAACTTTTAAATTTTCTTTATGAAAAATTTCCGGTGCCTGACCCTTTCTATTTCCAAACTATATACTTCCATCATGAGTCGTATTCCGACTTTCAGACCTTCCTCAAAAGCGGTCTTCTCCCATGTGCAGCACACCGTCCCCTGCCGGTCCATAATCTTTTCCCAGAGTGGGATCTTATCGCCGACATAGTCATCTACGAGCCTATCCATTCCTTCCAAGCCACGCAGCCACTCTTCCAGTTCCTTTTCCTTGGCCTTTGCTGCTTTCCCGGCAACTGTGTTTTTCTCTACTGGGTTGTTCTCCGTGTAATGCTCGTAGATCAGATCCAGCAGATTCTCCACTGGCGGGTAATACTCCGGCTCTGTTTTCTTCAAATACTCCTCCAGCATTTCCTTCAATTTTTCTATAATGCTACCATCCTTCCCAACTGAGATTCACATCCTCAGTTACGGCACATATTACCGCACACTTCTGTACATAGCAACCTATTTTTTGCGGTTTTTCGGATGCCCCATCTTCTCCTTCACTTCATCCGGCACATCAATCAATCCGAACCGATAGAACATTCCGTAGATGTAAGTCACTCCCCGGATATCGCCCAGAGCTTTCGGGCGGTCTACCACTTCTCCTTTAATATTCTTCAGCGCCAGCAGCACTGAACTCCACGCTAGACTTTTACTCTTCTCCCGGCGGTCGATCCACAGCTCTTTTGTGTACTCACCGTTCCTGCCTTTTTTAATTTCGTAAGAGAATGGCAATCCAGAGTAGGTTTTAAATCCTACCCCGGCATAGGACACAACCATGCCCCAGAAGTTTTCTTCTGTCGGATCAACCCTCCACCGCTTCATTGCTCTGTATCTCCGCTGCCGCTCTGCTCCGACACTGATCTTTCCTTTTTCTGCTGTGCTTGGGAAGTACACACCTTTCCGATATGGCAGGTACGAGGTGACGGAGGCTTTGGAAAGTTTCAGAGTGTTTGCAGTTGAGAGTATGGAGGTTTTGTAGTCTTGTGTTTCACGGTATTCTTGAAAGGTAGCTTGCACCTTCTCCGCCACTTCAGATTCATACACATCGGCCGTGATGAGCAGCTTTCTTACTTTGATTGGATTTAATCCCAGTTCTTCGCCGATGGCCTGCAAGGACATCTCAGAATCATAAAGTGCCACAGCACTTTCCATCTGCTCTTTCAGATTTTTCCCGGCATCGTACTCTGGCTTCAACTTCTTTCGGCCTCCACCGGGCTTCCGAGATTTATACGCTCTTTTCTTTCCCATGCTTATTCGTGTAGCTCCAGCGGCAGACCATCCGGATCATGGAAGAAAGTCATCTTCTTTCCGGTATAATCGTCAACACGAATCGGCTCACATTCAATGCCTACCTCCACCAGTTCATTCACTGTCTGCTCCACGCTCTCCACACAAAATGCAAGGTGACGCAGCCCACAGGCCTCCGGGCGGTTCACACGCTTCGGCGGGTTTTCTTCTGCAAAAATCTCCAGCTCTGTGTGTTCGTTAACACGCAGATCTAGCTTCCAATCTTTACGCTCTGGACGGTAGTTTTCTCTGACAACAGAGAAGCCCAGCTTGTTCACATAGAAATCCTTAGCTGCTTCATAGTCAGATACCATGATTGCAATATGATGTATTTTTGACAAATTCATTTTATGTCACACTCCATTTCTTTTATTTCCGTTATAAACTATATAGCGACCTTCAAAAAAACCGTGTGAACTTCTGGAGTTCAGTTTGTCCACACGGCCGATCTTATTTCAGTTTTTCGAGGATTTCATCCGCACTCATGCCGCTGGCCAGCAGCTTCTTCAGCACAGCCTCTGCTTCGGTCTTCTTCGCTTCTTCAGCGGCCTTAGCATCTGCCTTTGCCTTCTTCGATTCCAGGGATGCCACTTCTTTTTCGGCCTTCTTCAGGGCAGTCTTCTTCTCTTTCAGGGTGTTCTTCTGCTCTTCAATCGCTTTCTGGATGGATGCGATCTCGGTATTCAGAGACGCAATAGTCTCCTGCTTCTCCGCAATCTGAGATGCGTAGTCGTTGGTGGTATTGATTTTGGGACGGTTTTTGCTGCCTTTCGTTCTGGGCATAGGTGATAACCTCTTTCCTTTTATAGTTGTTTAAGTATAGCACTGTGTTAGGGTGACCATAAGATCGTTGCCTGCTGCTCACCACGAAGAGGTGTGTGATTATCCGAGCAGCGTAGGGAGCTACCGCTCCCAGTATATCACAATTTCATCCAGTTTTACAGACGCTTTCTTGCCTTCATCACCGCGCAATACATCAATCCGCCTAGCACTCCACCGACTGTGTTATAGAAGATGTCTGATAGCTGAAACGTTCCCAAGCGAAGCAATAATTGCAACATCTCTATCATCCGTACCTTGACTAAAAAAGCCGTCCCTCTGGACGGCTCAAAATTTTATTTTTTCGGTTTAGTTTTTGTCTCTATTTCTTCTGGCAGTTCTTCTGCCCATGGAAGTAAGCTATCCAGTTCCTCTGACTTTGGAAATGGTCCAAGCTGCCTTACTATACTGAGAAATCAAGCTTTTTACTTTCTTTTCTTTTTGCTTATATTTTCCTTTTCCATCCATATACACCGGGCTAAGCTTCAATCCTGTCCGATTATATTCATAAAAATAATCTATCGTACCCTTAATATATATCCAATCTGACTTACTTCCCGTTCGTTATGCTTTTATTGAATATGAAAATACACTATTATTCTCTCCACTGATTTTTCAGTTTTCTTCTTTCATACTTTCAATCATATATTATTTCCCCATTTTAAAATACATCCCATACTTATTCAATTTATCGAGAATTTCCGGCCACTGCTGTTCATAACTCTCTAACTCCTTTTGAGCCATATCCAAATAACACATGTACTGTTTATCGAGTTTTACGACTTCTTCGAAGTCTGTAATGTTGCTTCGTCCGCTTACCTGCCACATTCCGGTAAGTCCCGGCTTGGTTGCGAGGCGGGCACGGTGATGAAGTTCGTATTTATCCCATTCGTCTACTGTTGGCGGGCGGGTACCGACTAAGGACATATCGCCAAGCAGGATATTGATAAACTGCGGAAATTCATCCAGGCTTGTCTTCCTGATAAACTCTCCGATCCCTGTCTTTCTGGTTCCGTCAGGCAGGATCTTATTTCCGATGATCCTCGGGTCAAAATCCATCTTGAACATCAGTCCATCGCTGATCTTGTTCTGTGCCATAAGCTCTTTTTTCCGCTCTTCGGCATCCATATACATGCTTCGGAATTTATACATTTTGAATTTTCTTCCGTTTCGTCCGATCCTTTCCTGTGCAAAGAAGATCGGTCCAGGTGAGCTGATATAAATCATCGGTCCCACGATTATTGTGATCAGCAGGGTGATCAGACATCCAACCAGACCGCCCGCAATGTCCATTAGACGTTTCACCAGAAGTTTTGATGACTCTGCATAGTTCATACTTGTGGTAATAACTGTATATACGCCAATTTTCTCTACCTGCTGGCATCCTGCAGGGAAGGATCCGGATTTCGTGATCCCTGTATGTACGGCTATTCCCATCTCCAGGAAAGCCCTCACAAGTTCATTGGGGTATTCGCTTTCTGCGCATGGCGGGATAAACACTTCATCTACCCACTCTCCACAGGAATATTCGATAATCCCATCCCTGTCTGCAACGATGGGAATCCCGCAGATATTTTTTCCCTTAAGATCTGTATCCAGAGAGACTGCGGTTACTTTTGCATAACCGCGTCTGTCCGCTGATACGATCTGAAGGGTCTCCCTGAGGATTTTTTCCGGTGCTATGATCAAAAGTGATTTTTTTGCTGAATTGAATCCGGTTTTCTGAAGAATTTTTTTCCATATCACTCTGGCCGCATAGTCTGTGACTATATAAAATGGAACCATAATGTAATAAGAGAACCTTGAATAAAAGCTTCCCGTCTGTGTTGTAAATAAGTAGAAGGTTACGATCAGTTCTACAAGAATCACATGTCTGCACGTTGCAATAAATTCATCGAAATATCCCCTCTTCAGAACATTTTTGAAAGAATCTGATACGATTTCCACAAAGAAATCGATAAAAAGAAATGCAATCGCAAGGGTTCTGTAATCACCATCTGTATAAGGATTATCCGTCCCAAAGCGAATAATATAAGAAATGACAAATGCAAGCTGCATGCATAAAACATCCAACAGCATAAAATCAACATGTTTTGTCCAGCTTCTTCTTTTTTTTCTGTACATACCTAACTCCTGTAAATAATTTTCTTTTTCTCTTCCTATTTCCAGTTCATACCTATACTGTCCAGCTGTCTGATCCTGTCCTGGCTTAATGCCATTCCGTTGGATCCCGGATGTTTCCGTTTGGACCTTATATTGGATATCCACCTTCCCAGCTTCACGTCGTTTACGCAGTACGACAGCGGAACATTCAGATCTCCATGTATTTCGTAATAATTCTTTGCCAGCTCATATTTCTCATTCCACTGTCTGGCTGTCTTTTTTTCCTGCTTAAAGCCTATGCTCTTAAGACGTTCCAGCTGTTCATCTGTGAGTGATACACGGCGTAAATTTTCATCTGATACCTTGTTGCTGATATCTGACAGCCATCTGCCAAGAGGGAGGCCTTCTTCTGTGACATATTTTGCCATAACCTCCAGATTTCCATGCTGTCTGTAATATTCCTGTGCTGCTTCGAAGTATTCTTCCCACTTCTCCGTATTTCTGTCCCAGATCATGCCCAGTGCTGCAAGCTGTTCCTGCTGCTCCTTTGTCAGTGCCTGATCCAGCCCTTTTGTTTTTACTTTTGTCCGGAGATTGCAAATCCATCTGCCAAGCTTAAAGCCGTCAGCTGTCTCATATCTTGCTCTGATATCCAGATTTCCATGTTCTTTATAGTATGCCTGCATTTCTGTCAGCGCCTCATTCCAGCCATGGTCTCTGACATCCCAGATCATGCTGATCTCGTTCAGTTTCCTTACTTTTTCTTCTGTCAGATTTCCTGTCACTGTGCCTGTATAGACTCTTCGCTGGGTCTGTATCCAACTTCCCAGTGTAAGTCCCGAGGCAGTCACATAGTTCTTTGGAACTCTCAAGTTTCCGTTTTCCTGATACCACTGCTTTGCGGCAATATAGTAGGTTTCCCATGCAGAGCTTAAGTTGGCCTGCAGCTTCTGAAAGAGAACCCGGCAGTTCTTTATCTCATCTGTGATCTGAAAGCGACCGCTGAAATGCGTTCCTTCCCCGTAGGTTGTGGGAAACATTGCAAATGCCTCTTCCAGTTCTTTTTTCAGGGAGTCGATGCAGTAGAGGCTGTCAAAATTATTAACCAGGTCAAAAATAACCGGTGTCTTCCTGCTGCCCGCTGACAATGCACGCCCGATCTGCTGAAGGTAAATAATCGGCGACACCGTCGGACGCAGAAGAATCACACCGTCCACATCATCCACATGAACCCCTTCATTGAGCATATCAATGCAGAAAAGAAGCTTCAGAT
>OGPD01002810.1_pt1 | contig 9844 bp, 8 predicted proteins | sample 1552861 | NCBI WGS metagenome assembly OGPD01 (sample SAMEA2580280, study PRJEB22360) | human gut metagenome | biome: human gut; feature: human-associated habitat; material: faeces | place: Denmark | collected 2008/2010
CATCTGTACTTCGACGAACCGTGCAGTTATTCTGACAAACATTGGAAAGACTGTTTTTATGACCAAAAGAAAAACACGCATTTTAGAACTGTGGTATTTCATCATCTGAAAATAAACGTACATGAAATACCTCAAAATTCCTTTACTCCAAATATTCTACCTCTTTCGCAATTGCCTGCTATATTTATCGAATATTTGTATAGTCTAAGAAAAAGCACATACAGCTTGCCTTCTCACTTCCTTCATTCCGGTAAATGTGCGGCTGGTCTGTTTCAAATTTCTAGACCTGGCTCTTTTCCACCTTCTGGCTGTGGTCATGGCATTCTATGGTCAGCGCGCCGTCAATTACCGTAATATATTCTCTCGTCCGCTCACCGTGGCTTCCACTGGTGTATACACCGCCCGGCTCTACGTCAATCCGGTAGATTTCTACGGACTGGGAGTCCTCAAATGGAAAGCAGGTAAAGACCTTATACTGTCCCTCCAGTTCCTTGGTTGGAATCATTTCTTCCGGCTTCACCAGACAGAAATCCACACGGGGAGCTTCAATTAAAGTCTGAAATTCAATCCGCAGTCCGCTTGTAATCTTTCCAAGTACACCCAATGATGGATTTGCCGTTCCCTTTTCAATCTGTGCCAGCATACTCTTACTTACACCGGTCTGCTCTGCCACCTGATCAAGACTCATTCCCTTGGACTGACGCAGTCTCTTTAAATTTTCCGATACATTGTGTGACAGGTAATCCATACATTTTCCTCTCTTTCCATTTGAAACTTCCACTTCAAATTTTTTACATCAAACTTTTCGCATCAAATTTTTATGATATTAACCGATGTTTTTGATAAAGATATCTGTTTTACAGTGCCTTGCGGTATAACATTTCTATATCACACTGACGGGATGACCGTGGGTTCACTGCAATATTGCCGCTCTTCATGGCATCTGCTGCCATTGCTTCTATTTTCTCTTCGATGGTCTCCCGGCTGATGCTTCCTGTTTTGCCTGCCTGATTGATGGCTTCCGTAAGATTTGCCGGAATTCCGATGGCTTTGCATAAGGAACGGATGGCATCCACTAACATCATCGGTTCAAATTCATCTTCATAGGCCGGAATTTCACTGATGTAGTTATAAATTTTATAATACCTTCCATGGTCAGCTAAGGCATTATACTCCGCTACTACCGGAAGCAATACTGCATTGGCAACTCCGTGTGGCACATCAAAAAATGCACTGACCGGATGGCTCATGGCATGTACATTTCCAAGTCTTGCAAAAGAAAATGCAATTCCAGCAAACAGTGAGCCTACCATCATTGCCTCTGCCGCCTCCACATCGGTGCGGTTTGCCACAAATCTCCGGATATTTTCTCCGATGAGCTCCATTGCTTTTTCTGCCATGGCATCGGAAAATGGAGAAGCCGCAGTTGAAATATACGCCTCTTCTGCATGGATAAATGCATCAATTCCGCCACACTGGCTGGTGCCGTTGTAATCAGGTCTGCGTCCAGAATAGCATATGCCGGCAGCAGTTCATAAGAAAATACCGTCAGTTTATAGTCTCTGCTGTGGTCAGTAATTACAGAAAATGCTGTTACCTCAGAACCGGTTCCTGCTGTAGTCGGTAGTGCCACCAATGGAATAATTTTGCCCGGCACTTTATGTGCACCTTCATATTCGGTAATGCTTCCACCGTATTTTGCTACTACGCCAACTGCCTTTGCTACATCCATCGGAGAACCGCCGCCAAAAGCTACGATAAAGTCTGCTCCGGAAGCCTGAAATGCTTCTGTCGCTGCTTCCACGGTTGTAACGGAAGGATTTCCTTCGATATCCGTAAAATCATCCACCAAAATTCCTTCGGCTCTTAAAGATTCTGCCGCTTTCTCCACCAGTCCCATCTTCTTAAGATGCGGTCCTGATATGATAAATGCATGCTTTCCACCCATTTTTTTTGCAATTTCCGGAAGTTTTGCCATAGAGCCTCTTCCTACAATAATATTCTGTGGTACTGAAAAATTAAATTCGTTCATAGCTTTTCCTCTCATTTTCTGTCGGTATTTTCAGAACTTACTACTCGACTTTTCTATATTCTGCTTTCTTTACTCTATACATTCCATTATCCTGCCAGCCGCGCCAATACACGGTCGATTGCCACATCGATTACCTGATCCAGCTCCACATCATCTGCCTCCGGCATCAATGTTGCTGCATCTTCATCTGAAATAAGCTGTACCAGACTGCCAAAGGACTCTTTGTATTTCTTTTTACAGATTACAAAGAATACAACTCCAAGCAAGCTCCAGGCTCCAACCATCAACCACTCCGGAAGAATCAGGCTGCCGCCGGTTCCCGGAATGCAGTACATGCATACCATAAATCCTGACATTAAGACTGCCATTACACCCACAAATTTATAACCAGGCACTTTATACGGACGAGGCATATCCGGTTCTTTCTTTCTTAAAATCAAAAATGAAATGGATACCATACAATAGGCAAGACAGCATCCAAAGTTGCCTGCATCACAAATCCATACCATCATGACACGTCCCGCAAACGGTGCTAACATCGTAAGAATTCCCATCAGGATTAATGCATTTAACGGGGTCTTATGCTTTGGATGAAGTTTTGCAAAAGTTCTTGGAATCATATAGGATTCTGCCATGGAATATAAAGCACGGGAACCACCAATCATAAAGGAGTTCCAGGAAGTAATGATTCCGCACATTCCACCAACAATAATTACTTTTGCCATAACCGATGTTTTGAACGCTACTGCCATGGCATCTGCGGTTACAAGACCGGTTCCTGTCTGTGATGCTGCAATGGCATCCGGCTTTAATACCAGACCTACTGCAATGATAACCAGTGAGTAAAACAGCACTGCCAGTACAACAGATAATATCAGCATTTTTCCAATTTTCTTCGGTGGAACATTGATTTCCTCTGCCGCCTGCGGGATAACATCAAATCCGATAAAATAAAATGGAGATAATACCGCAACACTAAGCACTGCCTTGATTCCACCTCCGGTTGATGTGCCGGCAAACATCTGTCCGTTAAGATTATCCACACTTCCATTGATGACGGATGCAACAATCAACAAAATCCCTGCTCCACCAATGATAATAGTAAGAATAGTCTGTAAAATAGCTGCTGTTTTGGCTCCAAAAATGTTTATTATCATAATTAAAAATGCAACGATAATTGCTACAATCAGCCAGGAAGCATAGATATCAAATCCAGCTACCGTATAAAGATATCCCTTTAAAAATCCCGGCCAGAGATAGGTCAGAATCGTTGGAAATGCACATGCTTCAAAGCAGGTAACTCCGACATATCCCAGGACGATTGCCCATGTACAGATAAAGGAACCATTTGAGCCCATTGCCCGGTAACTGAACACATGCTCACCACCACACTGTGGCATGGCTGCTGTAAGTTCTGCATAAGTCAATCCCACAAAGAATATCATGATTCCACCAAGAACAAATCCGATAGCTGCTCCAAGAACTCCGCCTTTCTGAATCCAGCCACCGGAGGATACGACCCAGCCCCATCCAATCATGGCACCAAATGCAATGACAAGAATATCCCAGGCATTAAATACTTTATTGAATTCTGTTTTCTTCTGTTCCATATTTACTACCTCCTATTCCTGAAATACTTTTCCGGCTACTTCTTCAATCAACTGTGCAGTTCCATCCACACCCAGCAAATCGCTGTTAATCAGCATATCCCTGTTATGTCTGTCTCCACGATTGCTTCCGGTCAGTGCCATATGTCTTTTGTGATAACGTTTATCTTTTTCCACAATCAGCAATTTTGCATCATCTGCCGAAAGATTGTGGCTTTCCATTACATTCTTTATCCGGATTTCATCCGGTGCATAAATGAAAATGCGTAATATTGGTTTCTGTTCTTTTAAAATATAATCAGCAGAACGTCCTATAATCACACAGGACTCTCTTGCTGCCAGTTTTCGAATAATTGTTTTCTGGACGTGAATTGCACGTTCTGTCAAATCAGCGTATTTGGAGAAAGAGCCCCTGACATCGCCTTCTGCTCCTTTACCGGCAATGGTCACTCCTTCTTCTACCTTTTCCATAATATCTTTGGGAATTCCTACTTCTTTGATAATCTCATCTACTGTTTCACGGTCATAAAACTTGATGCCTAAATCCTGTGCAACTTTTTTCCCAATCTGATTTCCTTTTGCGCCATATTCGCATCCTATTGTAATAACAAGATGTTCCATTTTGCTTCCCTTCCTTAATGTATATACATGCGTTTTTTCTCATCCATACGAACCTGCCACTGGCAGCTTCGTATGGATGCCTGACAACTATCTGCATAAAAAAGACGAGGGCGCACTTATTTTCTGTGACATCCTCGTCTTTTCTATTTCTTATTTTTATCTTTCTGTTATTCTTCCGGTGCCCGGTTTGAAGGACACGGATTCCTAAAATTCTTATTTTTCCAGTGATTTTACCGTTTCTTCAATGATTGCATATGCCTTGTCGCAGTCTTCTGCGGATACGATAAGTGGCGGCACCATACGAATGACATGTGCACCGATAGCTATAATCAGAAGCTTTCTGTCTAAGCAGCCATGTTTTACATCTACACCGGAAATGGTATCATCAAATTCTACACCAACTAATAAGCCCTGATGTCTTACTTCTTTGACATGTGGTAATTTTTCTAATTTTGCTGAGAAATAGTCTCCCATTTTCTTTGCATTTCCGGCTAAGTCATTGTCTAAGAGCTCTCCTACCTCAGCTAAAGCTGCTGCACAGCTGATTGGGTGTCCACCAAAGGTTGTTCCATGGGAACCAGGAGTAAATGCTTTGGCAACCTCTTCTGTTGCACAGATTGCACCGATTGGCATTCCGCCGCCAAGACCTTTTGCCATGGATACGATATCCGGTTTTACACCATAATTCATATAGGACATTACCGCACCGGTTCTGCACCATCCGGTCTGTACCTCATCTAATAATAAGAGCATTCCTTTCTCATCACAAAACTCTCTTAAGCCTTTCATGAATTCCATGGTTGCCGGATGTACTCCGCCTTCACCCTGTACCGGTTCAATCATAATTGCGATCGTATTTTCGGTACATGCATTTTTAAATGCCTCCAGGTCATTGTATGGTGCATAGGAGAATCCGTAAGTCATTGGTCCGAATCCTACCTGGCAGCCATTTCCCGGCTGACCGGTTGCTGACATTGCTCCAAATGTTCTTCCGTGGAATCCCATTTTAGCAGTTACGATATGATATTTATTTGGACCGTATTTTTCAATTCCATATTTACGAGCCATTTTAATCATTGCTTCGTTTGCTTCTGTTCCGGAGTTCTGATAGAAAATTTTATCCATGCCAAGAGTCTTACAAACTTTTTCTGCTAACAGTGCCTGTGGAATGGTATATGGATAGTTGAAGGTATGCATGATATCATCTACCTGATCTTTGACTGCTGCAACAACTTTCGGGTTACGGTTTCCTGCATTGTTTACAGCGATTCCTGCATAGAAGTCAAGATACGGTGTTCCTTTCTCATCATAGAGGTACATGCCCTCTGCTGTCTCAGCCAGGAAATCGAAACGCTCATATGTTTCAATCATATATTTATTTACTTTATCTTTAATGTCCTGTACGCTTAATCCTGTGTCTTTTAATTTCATAATTGAATCCTCCTTGACATATTCTTTACTCTTTTTTGTTTTCTCTTTAAACCGGTTTGTTTTGTTCAATGGACTTTCTTTCGCAACTCTAGAAACACACTTTGCGAGTTTCTAGAGTTTTCGCGGTGCTCGCCAAATCTGCATGCAAGCATGCGATTTTTCTCGCTACTCGCGAAAAAAAGGCACTTACCGATTGGTAAGCGCCTTCGCTTTTGTTTGTCTATTATTTTGAACAGTTATACAATATCACGTCTTTTTTGCTCTGTCAATATTTTTTTACAAAAAGTTGCATTTTCCTGTTTTTTCTGCTTTTTTCAGTCTGTTCATGAGAATTAATAGAATATATTGTATATTTTTGTACATTATATTGTACATTTGTATTATTCATTCGTACACTATAGTATCGTTTTGACTTTATACACTCTCCGCTCCGATATAAGCTTCGATTCTATCCCGCTGTAAATGCTCTCCGATTACAATAATAACTTCCTGGCCTTCCTGAATCGGTTCCATCCGCACTCCGTTATGGGTAGCATTAAGTTGTATCCAGGAATTATCTTCTGCTTTTATAAATCCCTTAATCCGAAATACTGCTCCGCAGGAACTGTCTTCTAAGATTTCTTTTGCAACCTTCTGCATTTTTTCTGCCGTCATAGGTACATTCATAAAATACTGGGACTCGAAACCGGAGTGTTCCTCCAGATCCATTTTCTCATAATTTTCCATCACATAGCCGCTGCTCATAATCCGGTGCAAATCTTCCGAAGTAAGCTGCGGTGTACTCTTACGCAGAATCTCTTTTTCCAGTCTTCTCTTACAGTGAATCTTCTCCAAGGCTTCGTTGATGTGTGCAACCGTTGCATCCATTTCTTCTGCTGTAGTTTCATCGGCATGGCTTAATAGAATGCAGCCTGCATCTGCCACCTCCGATGCCAGAATGAAATCTGCCTCATCGGACAACTCTTTTTCCAGTTTTGCATCTACGATTGCAATTACATTTCCAATCTCGTACCATTGATCCAGTGGTTCTTCCCGCAGTGCATCAAAGAATTCGTCCACATCAAAAATTCCGGATGGCTCCACCAGCACCCTGTCATATCCGCACATGCCCATGGCGATTAACTTTGTCTTAAAACGTCTTCTGTGGCAGTCCTTATCACAGCCTCCGGCTACCATTTCCAGCTCACAGTTATCTCCCAACAAATCCTGCAGCAGCATCATGTCCACATTTACTGCGCCATAGTCATTCTCCAAGATTCCAATATTCATGCCCTGTTCCATCAGATACTGGGCGTATTTTCTTATAAATGTTGTTTTACCGGAACCTAAAAAGCCGGTAATTAAGTCGATTTTTACCATGTTTGTCTTCCTCCTTCTCAGATATCCCGCTCCAGCCGCCGTAAGAGCTCCTGGTATGCCTCCATTACTTTATCATGATGACTTCGGATATAATCCGTATCCGGAATGTCATGATTCTTGATGGCATACTCTAATCCCTTAAACTGCTCAGACAACTCCATGGCTCCGATATTCGCAGACACATTTTTCAGTCCATGCACATGAATCTGATACTGCGCCCAGTCTTTTTCTTCATAACCCTGCCGCAGGGTATCCACCATCTCATCTTTCAGATAGACTTTTAATATCTTAAAATAAAACGCTTCATCTCCCATGCATACGGACATTCCCTGCTCGGTGTCAAGATATGGAAAACGCTCCTGCAATGATTCCCTATCCCAAAGCTCTTCTGTTTCGAGATTCTCTTCTGTTTCAAGACTTTCTTCTATTTCGATGCTTTCTTCTGCTGCAATCTTATGCTCTGCCTTTATATCTGTCTGCTTGTCCGCCAGAAAACGTTCCAGTATCTTCCACATCTTCTCTTCAAAAATTGGCTTCGAAATATAATCGGCAAATCCATGCTGCAGATACATTTCCTTTGCTCCTTTTACCGCATTGGCTGTCATGGCAATTACCGGTGTAGTTTTATTCTGATGATTCATTCGCTTCATTTCCTCAAAGGTGGCAATGCCATCCATATCCGGCATCATCTGATCCATGAAAATAAGATCATAGTGCTGCTCTTTCATCAGAGTCAGCCCTTCTTCTCCACTGCCTGCCACATCCACGATTGCACCAGTCTGCAGCAGCATCTCTTTTGCCACAATGCGGTTCATTTCCATATCGTCTACCACAAGGATATGCGTGCCGGCAAACTGGGGTACCGGCATCATAGCACCGACAGAAAGCTCATAGTTTTCGAAAATCTGCTTCATATCACCAATGCCATCTTCGCAGATGACCTTCTGCGGTATAATTGCCGTAAATGTTGAGCCTTCACCATACCGGCTTTCTACCAGCACTTCTCCGTGCATCATATCTACCAGACGTTTCGTCAGGCTCAGTCCCAGTCCGGTTCCCTCGATATTGCGGTTCTTATGCTCTTCTAATCTTGTGAAATTCTGGAAAAGGTTCTCCATATCCTTCTTCCGGATTCCAATTCCGCTGTCCTTTACATCGATACGCAGGTTGATATTTTCCTCGTCTATCCTGCTATAAGAAATTTTTAAAATTACATGACCACGCTTGGTATATTTTACCGCATTGGACAGGAAATTATTTACAACCTGGCGGATGCGGACATCATCTCCATATAAAATGGATGGAAGATTCTCATCAATTTCCATATACAGATCCAGATTCTTTTTCTTGCAGTTAGAGGCAACTATCGTATAGCAGTCGTTAATGAGGGAAGCCAGCTCATAACCCTCGCAAAGCAGCTCCATCTTTCCGGATTCAATTTTGGAAATGTCCAAAATGTCATTTACAATGGCAAGCAGGGTTCTGCTGGCCCGCTGCATATTTCCTGCATACTCTGCAATCTTCTCCCTTGGCAGCGTATCAATCTGCCGGAGCAGGATACTGTTCATTCCCATAATACCGTTGATTGGCGTACGGATTTCATGGGACATATTCGTAAGAAAATCGGTCTTCGCCCGGTCTGACACCCGGAGCCGCTCTAAAAGTTCTTCTTCGTAAGTAATATCCACCAGTGTTACGATAGTGTTCTGCATCTCGCCATATTCATCGCAGACCATCGAAGACGTTACCGATAAAATCTGATTGCCCTGCAGGCATTTCACCTTGCAGTGCTCTAATTTTCCCTGATAAAGCTGTTCTGCAAATTCTTCCTTATTGCACTCGCAGGTTACCAGTTCTTCAAAAGGCTGTTCCACATCTGCACCAAACAACACTTCTGCATTTGTATTATGTAAAATATGTGTTCTCTGATAATCATATACCATCACACCATAGTCAATCTGATTAAACAGATAATCTGAAACTGTTAATTTTGATATTCCAAAAGTATCATACCGGATACTAAAAAATACAGTCATTAAAAATGAAACTGTTACACCATAAACCGAACTGGGATAAGATTTAATTCCATAAAATGGCAACACCGTATCCGGAATTGCCGAAAGAAGCATAATTGTATTTCCCAGAATGATATATGCCACATATTTTCTCTGACTTTTACGCATAATTTTCTTCGACCAATATAGTACAATATAGATGCAGCACAAAAAGCAAAGCATAATATACATCCAGTGATAAAACACGCTGCCATGAAATTCTGTGGTAAAACAGGTTCTTCCATTGACCCTGTAAAAATGGCGGATCCGCATACTTCCAAAAGAAACACCATCCACCAGAGATGTCAGTATTCCTAATCCAACCATCAGGCCATATCCCTTTATTTTTACACCAGTCAGACACGCCACATAAATTACAATCGCAATGACATATAAATTAAAGCCTACAATTGTCATGCAAAAGAAATCCTGTGCCAATCTGTCATCCGTACAATTTCCATACAATGCTGAACCCAGTGCCCAGATTCCTCCCCCTATTCCCAGAAGCAGAATACAAATCCGCCCCTTGTTTTTCGTATTATTAATAAAAAAATAAAAGATACCAACGCCAATACATATAGTTGCACATGCTACCAAAAGCACTGTTGTAATCATTCCTGCTTCCATCAATTTTTCTCCCGAGTTGTTTTACTTCATTATATATAAAATCCAGTTTATTCGCAATAAAACAATCCCTGTGGAAGCTGCCACCAGCATTTTCTTATTGCCGCAAAAAAGCA
>OGPD01002811.1_pt1 | contig 9838 bp, 8 predicted proteins | sample 1552861 | NCBI WGS metagenome assembly OGPD01 (sample SAMEA2580280, study PRJEB22360) | human gut metagenome | biome: human gut; feature: human-associated habitat; material: faeces | place: Denmark | collected 2008/2010
TGAGGATTTATGGAAAATAATTTAAAAGATCAATATTATAAAAACATGAGTATAAGGCCTGCACCTCACGGGTGGAAACATCCCCGGGTGCATCCGGGATATCCGTGCTGTGGAGCATGGCATGCCCCATCTCATGGATGAGGGTCTTCAGGGACTGTTTCTCAGAGAGGGTACTGTCTACAACGATTTCCTTTGTGTCCCTCCGGTAAAATCCGTGGGCTTCCCCCTTTATCGGCTGGAACGTGACGGGGACAGGACAGATTTTCAGGAGTGCATCCTTCAGCTCTTTCTGGCTGCTGTCTAAATCCCCGGTCAGTTCATTGGCTATCTCCGGCAGTGCTTCCCCGTCTGTCTGGGAGATATCGAAAACATATCCGACCTTGAAGTAAGGGATGACCCTCTCCACGGCTTCTTTCTTGTGGCTGCCGTCCGGTAAGAGACAGGGCTTTCCGGTCGCCGGGTCTTTGGCATCCCTGAGAACGGTGGATTTATACGGTGCGGGGCAGAAAATCTTAATGCCGGATTCGCCCTTCCTTACCTGCCTGTTAAGCCGGTTCCATGTAGTGTAAGAGGCACAGCAGGTTGCCCCGGGTCTCTGGCGCGCGATGAGGAGCTGGTTATTGAGGGAGTATGTATGGAATTTTGACATGCTGGAAAGGAATGTCATATATTTTTCCCCGTTCATAAATTCGTGGATGGATTTTTCCAGGTCTTCCGACAATGCCTGCACCTTTTCCTGTCTGCTGGGTTTCTTTGTATCAGTTGTATTGTTCTTCATAAAATTGATTCCTCCTTGGATGTTTTCTTTTAATATGCTGTATTTTTGGAGGAATGAAATTTTTTTGCGGAAAAATATGCTGATTTTGAAAACGGTGATGTTTTCTTTGATAACCTTGACCAAGGTACTTATCAGATTACGGAGATAAAGACCCTTGATGGAAATTCATTATTAAAGGAACCTATCATTGTAACAGTACCTATGACAATGACAGAAGCTGAAGCTAATGAATACGGCAATGTCAACTATGAAACTGCAAAAGAAGATAAGAATTATTCTGGTAAATGGTATTTCTATGAGTGTTTATACGAAATCACCAATAATGCTACATTTAAGATGCCGATGACTGGTGATGACGGCAAATGGAAATATGGATTCATCGGATTTGGAATTGTTATGGCCGTAAGTGCTGGATTTGTAATTTGTAATACAAAAAACAAAAAAGCAAAGAAGCGAAAACATAGAAAGTAAATTACTTGCAATAAATAATAATTAAATTTTTTGTTTTAACTAAAAAAAGAGGCTTGAAGATTGTAAAATCTCAAAGCCTCTTTTACTATAACATGAATTTTATAAAATACATGTTAATTAATGATATAATTTTTTGCAATGGATGCTAATTTTTAGACCATATCGCTGAAATTTCTTCATCGCAAGTAAGCCGTAAATTTGTCATTGTCCTTCCATAACGAGACCATCCAACAAATGTATACCCTTCTCTTACAGGTGTAGGAATATCCCTGCTAAATTTAATTTTCGTCCCATGATAAAAATACATATCATATACACTAACATTATTCAACGTAGGAAAATATCCACCATTTGCATCAATTGTCAACTTTTCCTTTTCACCATAAGCAGTAAAAACTTGTACACAATAATATGTAGAACCTGATTTATATACTCCTACTCCAAGATGAGTTGAGTATGTATTTAACAGTGCAACACGATGACCTGGGCTGTTCATCCATCCATCAATTGTACTTTGTGGAGATGTAAAACCTGCAGCTATATTTTCTCCTCCATTATCATCAGGGATACCATATTCACTTAAAATAGAAGTGCTGTCTGTTCCGTCCGGTCTCGTATGTGAAAATTTGACAGAAATTTCTTTTGCCCTCTGCATAGCAGCTCTATTTAAATCATCATTTGTCTGTACTAACGGCTTTCCGTACTTTGTTCTTTCAACATTTGTCAATCTAAAAATCTCAGCTGCGAACTGTTCTTCCGTGAATGTTGGAGCAGGTGTGATATCAGGTTTATCATCATCATCGCCTGATGGTACGTAAACTTTAACACCATTTGTGTCGTATTTACCGGCTTTTCCTGATTTGGCATATGCCTTTACGGTATAGGTGTTATCCTGTCCTTCAAAAGGATATTTGTCTGTACAGTTTAATCCTGAAACGGTGTCAAGAGATAACCATTTTGTGTTATCCTTATTTCTTACATATACTTCATATTGGTCAGCACCGCCAGCCTTAAACCATGAAATTGTAACAGAACCATTAGAATTTAATTTAGCTTCATTTAGCTTTACAGTTTGAGGAACTGTATTGGTTGTCAATCCCTTTTTGTTGTACGCTCCAGACTTCTTTGTTTTCTTATTATAGGCTTTAACTGTATATGTGTATTTATATCCTGTGTCTATTGGATATTTTTTGGAAGAAGTATGCGTATAACTGGATTTTGCACTATCCAGCGTCTTTATTTTAATCCACTTCTTGCTACCAGCCTCTTTGTAGTATACGATATAGTTTGTAGCCCCGGAAGTTTTCTTCCATTTAATGTTGATTTTATTGTAATTAACAGCCTTTATACTTGACAGCTTAACTGTGCCTGGCTTGGCTGCCGCCTGTACTGGAATCTGCGCGATGCTGAAAGCGAGCAGGAGCGCTGCGAAGATTGAAAGTATCTGGTAAAAATATTTCTTGATATTTACTGTATCCATTCACACATCCTCCTTCTGAGTGTTTATGTATCTATTGTACTACGGGGATTTCTCGGAGACAATAGGGAAACAAAGACATTGCAAAAGAAGATACAAACTATACGAAAAAATGGTATTTCTTTGATTGCAAGTATGAAATCAAAAACAATCAGGTATTCTTAATGCCGATGACCGGTTCTGATGGAACCTGGATGTATGGCTTTGTAGGATTTGTCGCAATTGCGTTTACCGGATGCTTATATTTACTTCTTGATGAAAAGAAGAAAAATAAGAGGAAACATAGACGGAAAAGAAGATAAATCTGAAAAAGCTGAAAGATAAAGGTAACAACAGAACAAAAAAAATAAAAAACAACGCATCGTCAGATGCGTTGTTTTTTTGTGTTTAAGATTCGGAAATTGGCGTCCAAGTCGCGATTATCTCTAGCACTCTTTTCTGAACTCTAAATTTAGTTATTATAGATTCATGATATGTCCAACCACTAAAGGTGTATCCTTCTTTTACAGGAGTTTCAATTGTAGAAATGTCCATGTCTCTTCCAACTGGCTCTACAATTGATACAAGATTGCTATTATTGCTTATAAATAATCCTCCATTTGCATTAAAATTAACAGTTCCCTTTAAATCCGGATTTGATGAAAAGTCCTGAACCCATAGCCACTGCCCGGTGATTGGGCTTTTACATACGCCAACCCCGATATGTGTAATGCTCTGTTGCATCATTGTTGCTTTATGTCCAGAGCTGTTCATCCACGCTCTGACAACTGCTTCTGGGGTTTTCTGGCCGGCGGCGATGTTCTCTCCTCCGTCACAAGCTACTCCGTTTTCATATAATGCTGTACTACTGTCCGTTCCGTCTGGTCTTATATGAGAGAACTTTCTTGTAATCTCTTCAGCTCTGACCATTGCTGCCCTCTGAAGTCCTGCGTGATACTGTAACGGTGAACGTCCTGCTTTAACTCTCTCAATATTTGTCAGCCTGATAACCTCGGAGGCCATTTCCTCAACACTCATCTCCGGTTCTGGAGTCGGTGTAGGAGTAGCGGTAGGAATCGGCGTTGCGGTTGGTGTAGGTGTTGCCGGTTTCTCTGTCGGTGTAGCAGTAGGAATCGGGGTTACCGGCTTCTCAGTAGGTTCCGGTGCCTTTGTAGGTTTTGGAGTAACCGGCTTCGGTGTAGCTGTCGGTGTAGGAGTCGCTGGCTTTTCGGTAGGCTTCGGAGTCTCTGTTGGGTCTGGAACCTTTGTAGGTTTCGGAGACGGTGTTGCGGTAGGAGTTGGAATCACCGGTTTTTCTGTTGGCTCTGGTTTCTCAGTAGGTTTTGCTGCATCAGCCGGAACCTTAACGGAAACTCCGTCCTTGTCGTAGCTTCCTTTCGTCTTCTTACCACTGTAATAACCGCGTACCATATAGGTATTGACTTCACCTTTTTTGTAAGCTGCATCTTCATATGATAATGAATTTTTCAGTGCCAGCATTTTCCACTTACCGTTATCTTTACGGTATACAAGATATTTGTCAGCGCCTGCTGCTTTATCCCATGTCAGTGTTACAATACCGTCTTTATATGTAGCTTTAATGTTTTTTACCATTGCCGGCTTGGTATAAGCCGTAAGGCCTTTCTTATTGTAAGACCCTGCTTTTTTGGTCTTCTTATTATAAGCCTTTACGGTATAGGTGTATTTCTGGCCTACAACGATTGGATACTTCTTGGAAGAAGTGTGAGTGTAGCTGCTCTTGGAATTGTCAAGCGTTTTGATTTTTGTCCACTTTTTCGTTCCTGCTTTCTTATAGTAAACGATGTAATGAGTGGCGCCTGATGTCTTTTTCCATTTGACATTGATTTTGTTGTAAGCCGGAGCCGAAATGCTGTTAAGCTTAACCGTGCCGGGTGCAGATGCAGCCTGAATGGATGCTGGCATCAGCAGTATGACTGCCAGCAAAAACAGCAGGCAGGGAAAAAATCTTCTTTTTTTCATAAACAGAGTCCTCCTTTATGTTGTATATTGTACTACTAAGATTTCATGGAAACAAGAAGGAATACGGATTCAGGTTTCTGCCGGATAGTTGGAAATATATGGAAAGATAGATACCTCTGAATAAATTGGATGTGTTAGATGAGAAAAGCGTAGAGCAGGGATGATTACCTGTTCTACGCTTTTCCTGTTATGAACAAAGTTGCATACTAACGACTTTACCATTTTTTACTGTAATCCATGCGCCTAAACCATTCAAGCGTTTCATGATGTTTATAAAGGTTGACTTGGAATAATTATTTCTATATGGCTTATCTGGATTTTCGGGGTTAAATTCAAGTGAGAAGTATTTTGTCTTGGAAGTTAGTTTAAAGGTATGTTTTCCGTATTTTACAAAATTTTTCTTGCTTGTATTCAATACTCTGTTTTTGGATTTGTTAAATGAGGAATACATTGTCAATGTGTTTCCTTTACATATGACTTTCATTGTTCCGGTATCGTAATAATATCCGTTCGCACCCGGTTTTCTGCCGCCTTTCTGACGTATTAAATGGGTATAATAGTATGTCGTGCCGGATTTCTTAGTTGCTGCCTGTACCTGCGAGACTTCCATGAATCCGGTAACGAGACAGATAGCAAGCAGGATTGCCAGAACTTTTTGAAACTTGTTCTTCCATGTTTTCATGATGAAGACCTCCTTTTCTTTATATGTCTGATTATAGTACCGGAAGATGGAAGAGTCAATTAAATAGGTGATAAAATATCAGATTGTGAAAGATTACGGGGGAATCTGTAGAAAAGACTTGTCTGTTAGAGAAGAATGTAGTACTCTGAAAGTGCATGAACACTTCACTCATGCAGTAATACACACTTTTTTAATGGAGAAGAGCAGCCGGATTGTCTGGCTGCTCTTCGCGTTATCGGGAGAACGGTTTTGGGGTGACGGACGAAGGACGGCAGGAGGGCAGGAGACACCGGAAGGTGGATGCCCCGAGAACACCTTATAGGTGGTCAGTAATTGCGCCCTTGTGGTGTTGAGGATTACCTGTTATCACTACTTATTACGGTCGGTATCATTATTGTCATCGACATCATCATACTTATCAGCAAGAGAAAGTGGTGTACGCGGCTTTTTACTTTCCTGTATCAGACCATTCCAGTTCATAGCATCAAGTATTATATCAAGTTTTTCAGCGGTCATAACACCGGACTTGCGCAACATATCAAACTGAGTATCAATGACGTGCTGGGAGCGTCTGTCTGATATTATAAGTTCAGTAGAAAGTTCCACGTTACGTCTTAATTGATAATCATACTTTTCATATAGTTCCTTATAGGCAACTGCATTTTGTTCTAATTTATCTGTCAAGTCTTGGCATTTAGCCTTCAGGGAGTCGTTTTCCTGCGTCAGGGAATCAATCTTTTCCCGTAGTTCATCCAATTCTTCAGTTTTCACGGCTACAGAATTGCCTGCTTTTTTTCTTCCGTGTCTGTCTAAAAAATCCACTGCAACATCATCAAGATACTGTGTGCCGCTTCTTATCCTGATGTGTGGGATAAGTTCGTCCCTATATTTTAATATTTTCCGCCGTGCGCCCTCATAAGTGAGACTGCGGCTGAGGGCATATTCTGGTAAAGTTATTCCAACTCCTTTTTCGCAAGTCCAGTAATTGGGAGGACAGCAATCTCCTTCATAGGGTTCTTCCTCAGTGTAGTCTTTATAGAGAATTTTAGTATCATCTGTCATAAGCTTATGCTCCTATATACATTATTTTGCTTTTGATATTATAACACAAAATAAACCATATGTATATGATTATAAACAAAAAATAAAATCAATTAAAAACATATTGACAACTAAAAACAAAAGATATATAACTATATACAAAGTATGAAACAAATAAACATACTTATAACAAAACAAAAATGAATTATAAACAAAGTATAGGATAAAAATTGAAAAAAGGAGGAACTATGATGAACAGCGGATGAAGCGAGATTAGATTTTTGAGGGGTGTTATCTGTTAAACAATATTTTTTACGAAAGGGGAAAACTTTTATGAGACCATTTAAAGAACTTTACGATAATAAAAACCATGCAGACCTTCAGGAACTGGAGAAGTTTTACGACAGGTTCAGAGATACTGTCAGGACATTATTTAAGAAAGTAGACCAGGCCGCTGACGAGGCCGAAACCCGGTATCTGATGGAAACTGTCAGGGAAATAGAACAAGAGGGCAGGCCTTTCCGCTATATATCAGCGAAGGAACTGGAAGATGTCAGGACAAAAGCTTCACTTGAAGCAACTCAGGGAGAAATAAAAGCCTGTATTGCTGCTGAGCGTGATTTCCTGAAAGTGCTCAGGGAACTGATGGAGGCGGGGGTGCTCCCATTTGAAGAAGCTGACTTTATTGCGAATGCTGCACACAGGGAAGCCCATGGACAGAACGGTGACATTGAGGCAGCCTGATATAAAATACTGATACGAAAGGAAGAAAAAACTATGACAGATAATACATTAAAAACAAACAACACCCAGCAGGTGGAACCGGAATTTCGCCCATTAACAAAAGAGGAAGCGGAGATGCTCCTGGAGGAAGCAAAGAACTGGAAGGAGCCGGAGTATGATGATTACGATGCTTATAACACTTACGAAACAAGCTGTGATGTGGGATTCCCGCCAGCTTTAAAGAAGAAGCCGTCTGCAGAGGAATATGCCAAACAGATAGACAAGACCGGCTTTGAAAAGAAAGGCCTGTATAAAGGGATTGTACAGGTAGAGGATGATTTCCGCAGGATAAGGCTGATTAAGGCATACCGGGAAAGGGCAAAGGAGCTTGGCGGAACACAGATGGCAAAATTCTTTGATGAAATGCTGAAAACTGCAAAAAAAGAATGGATGGAGGGAGAAAAGATGGGTATGAAGAAAAAAACGATGCCGGCGTCCGGAACAGTGCTGGGAAGGACAAATTATACAAATTTACCGGAAGGGATGCAGAACCTGGACTGCGCGGAATGCTGGGAAGCAACAGACCAGGGCATATATTTCAACGGGCAGGAGAAGTATATCAAGGTCTGCAGCCAGTCGGTATCGATTACCGGAATCCTCCGTTCAGTAGAGAGCGGGGAGGAGATAGTCAAACTGGAATTTCGGAGGAACAAGAAATGGAAGAGGATAGAGGTGGACAGAGGAATCCTGGCATCCCCCCAGAAGATAATCGAACTGTATAAACAGGGATTCAGTGTTACCAGCCAGAACGCAAAAGCAATCGTTGCATTCCTGCAGGATATGCTAGACAGAGGCATAGAGAACGGCACTATCCCGGTCTCACTCGTCACATCTAAAATGGGATGGACGGAAGACAAATCAGCATTTATCCCTTATACAGATGAGAAAATCATGTTCAATGACCAGGGGAAATTTAGCAAACTGCCAAAAGCTCTGGAACCGAAGGGTGACTCGAAGCTGTGGTATGAGGTTATGAAAAAAGAACGTGATATCGAGATGGTACAGCTGCTACTGGCAGCCAATCTGGCGGCTCCTGTAGTGGGGCTGCTTGGGCTGGAAGGCTTCACTGTAAACCTCCACGGACAGTCCCGCGGTGGAAAGAGTGTTACCAGTAAACTCTGTGCAAGCGTCTGGGCTGGACATGAATCAAGGGATGGATTTGTCTACGGTGTAAACAATACCCTCAATTCCCTGGATGAGATTTTGGGAACGTACAATACCCTGCCGTTCATCATGGAAGATGCCAATAACATGGATAAAAAAAGAAAAGTGGACATGTCATCAGTCATTATGAAAACCGCGAATGGGGTTGGAAAAGCACGTATGGGAAGAGATTTAAAGCTGAAACCGGTACAGACCTGGTATCTGGTAGGAATCTCGACTTCTGAGTTCAGGCTTTTGAAAGATGGTGACAATGGGGGTGCTTATAACCGTCTGGTGATGGTGAAAGCACCGGATGAAGAAGACTGTCCATACAAGGAAAATGCGGCAGAACTTCTGGATTTTGCAGAGAACAACCACGGATTCTGCGGCAGGGATTTTGTGAAAGTCCTTCAGAAACTGGGAAAAGATACCGTTGCAGAGATGCTGCAGGGGGTAAAGCGTGAGGTTGATGAGAAGGCAAAGGAAGCGGGAAAATCCGGAGGACAGGTGCTGCCGATAGCGGTACTGGTGCTGACAAGCCGGCTTGCAGAAGAGCATCTGTTCCATGATGGGAAAGTCATTTCCGTGGAAGATGCGGTGAGATGGATGACAGACAAGGATTTGGCAGACCAGAACGAAAGATTCTATGAGACTCTGATGGACACTGTGATGACAAATGGAAGCAAATTTGAAGGCCTTGGTATGAATACAGATTTCCCGCCGCAGAATTACTGGGGACGTTACGACAGCGCAACGAACAAGATTGGGATTATCCCGTCTGTCCTGAGGAAACTGGCAGAAGAGGCTGGTGTGGATGATGTGAAGGCCTTTCTGGAATATCTGGATGGAAAAGGCATGATTGATAAGGATAAGAACGGGAACCTGACAAAAAATGTGTATTCTTCCTGCCTGGCGAAGGGGAACCGGATGCATGTGATTCAGATGAAGAAGGCCGACAAGGATTCCTGTGATGCTTCATTTGGTAACGGGGATTGTCCATTTGATAACTGATAGGGAGGATAAGAGCGGAGAGCCTGGAAACGGGCTCTCTGTTTTGATGCAGGGATTTATAAGAAATTTACAGAAGGCTTACAGGCTGCTGTAAGAGCCCGGATGCTCGCAAAGCCGCATAAACAGGGCACTTGCGGGCTCCGGATGGGATTCTTACAAAGTTTTCCAGAAGTGATTGCTGTTATGGAGAAGGATATAATATTTTTTTCATCAAAAACTTTTTCTATAGGTCAGTGTATGTTGGAAAATCCTGTAAGTTTGTAAGATTTAGTAAGATATAGATATTTGTTATATATAATATATAATTATATTTGAATAAAAGGATTATAAATTAGATATATTGCATAATAAAAAGAGGGGTTTGGATGCCGTGGGGATTATAGTGGAAATGTAAGTTTTGTGTAAGCCGTGCGATATCTGAGTACTGGCAGGCGGGGGGGATTGATGGGGGGGGAAGGTATTGGTTGTCAGG
>OGPD01002813.1_pt1 | contig 9831 bp, 8 predicted proteins | sample 1552861 | NCBI WGS metagenome assembly OGPD01 (sample SAMEA2580280, study PRJEB22360) | human gut metagenome | biome: human gut; feature: human-associated habitat; material: faeces | place: Denmark | collected 2008/2010
GCCCGCGTCCTCGCGCCGGTACCCGTTCGTGGGCTTTGAGCGCGAACGCGAGGTCGGCAAGGACATCCTGTTCGTGACGGATGTGTCCAAGACCATCGACGGCGTGATCAACGAGCCGATGGAAAACACCACCATCGACGTTCCGGAAGAGTACATGGGCACGGTCACCCAGCTGCTCGCCGACCGTAAGGGCCGTATGGAGAACATGACCAACCATGGCACTGGCTGGGTTCGTCTGCAGTTCACCGTGCCGTCCCGTGGTCTGATCGGCTTCCGCACCGCACTGCTTTCCGCCACCCGTGGCACCGGTATCGCATCCTCCATCTCCGCCGGCTACGCTCCGTGGGCTGGCCAGATCGTGACCCGCCAGAACGGTTCCATGGTCTGCGATCGCAAGGGTATCGCCACTCCGTACGCCATGCAGCGTCTGCAGGCACGTGGCAACTTCTTCGTCGAACCGCAGTCTCCGGTGTACGAAGGCCAGGTCGTCGGCGTGAACAACAAGCCTGACGAGCTGGATGTGAACATCACGCTGGCCAAGCATATGACCAACATGCGTTCCTCCACCGCAGATGTGCTCGAAACCCTGACTCCGCCGATCAAGATGAGCCTCGAAGAGTCCTTGGACTTCGCCAACGAGGACGAGTGCGTGGAAGTCACTCCGGAATCCATCCGTGTGCGCAAGATCATTCTCAGCCGTGAGGATTGGTACAAGTGGCGCGCCAAGCAGCGTCGACAGAACAACGCTCAGAATAACAAGTGATTCTTCACGTTGTTCTGTCGGCTTCGCAAGCACGGTAGTGTGCTTGCTCACTTCGCCTACGGTGAGCCCGCTGGGCTCTCCGTTTGACGGCTCAGCAGAATAACGCTCAGAAGAACAAGTGATTCTGTTATTGCGTCCATGAAAAAAGAGATACGTGTCCTCGCGTATCTCTTTTTCTTTTCAGGTTGGTGAGCGATAGTAGGGGATATGACGCAACAGATGAAGCAATCGCATGATACGTATGGGTCGAATCAAGACGCGGCGCCCGATGCGCAACTGATGCCATGGTCATACCGTCTGCCGATTTGGGGACGGTTCCTCGTCGATCTGGTTTCCGGAATCATAGTCGGAGTAGTGGGAACCATGGCCCATCGCATGGGCGCATCCATGAATATTCCCTACGGATTGGCGATCGCCTATCTCATGGTGATCATTTCGACATGGTCAGCTCGATCACGCGACGGTGTCTCAGGCCTCGCATTGCACCTGATCGGCTCCTCTCTGGTGGTCTGGACGGTGATGTCGGGGTATGGTCCGGGAGGAGACGCCATGATTCCTGTGGGATTCGGTGGAGATGATCCCATGCCGTTCTTCAGTGAACAGGCAGGATACATGTGGCTGTACGGTGTCGTGCTTATTCCGGTTGTGATGCTGGTGCTGCCGAAACGTTGGTTCGTCACACCTCCGCGTAAGGAGACGCGTGATGGTGCGTTTGCTGCTGATACGCAGACGAACGAGGGCAAAACATCTGATAACGCCCAACCGGTGGAATAATCGGCAGTCGATTCCACGGCAATGAGGTAAGGTTCAGGGGAACACCAAGAATAAGGAATGGGGTTGAATGAGCGCACGAAAGCTGTTCTATCTAGGTCCGCAAGGCACCTTCACCCATCAGGCCGCAGTCAATGCATCGCAGGCACTGGCCCATCTTGAGCCGGAAGGATGCGAATTGGTGGCTGCGGATGACGTACCGCAAATCCTTGATGCCGCGCAGCGGGGCGAAGGATGGGGCGTCGTGGCATGGGAAAACAACGTCGAAGGTTACGTGGTGCCGAATCTGGACGCGCTCATCGACGCTAAAGATCTAGTCGGATTTGCGCGAGTGGGCGTCGACGTAACTTTCGACGCATATGTGCGTGCGGGATCCAATCCGGAAGACGCCACCGTGGCTACCGCACACGCGCATGGTCTCGCGCAATGCAAACGTTTCATCGCGGAACACCATTTGGAGCCGACTCCAGCGCCATCCAATGCTGCCGCATGTCGCGATATCAAAGCAAACGAAATAGCTTTCGGGCCAAGTATTTGCGGTGAACTCTACAATGTGACGCGCATCGGTACCGCCGTGCAGGATTATCAAGGCGCACAGACTGATTTTCTTGTGCTCGCACCACGCAAGGAAGCCGGAAAACTGTTGGAACAGCCTCGTTCGCAAGCTGATATGGAATACGAATCCGTGCTGACGCTTATTCCGCTTGTCACAGGTCCTGGCGTACTCGCGAACCTGCTGGACGTATTCCGCGATGCAGGCCTCAATATGACAAGTTTCATCTCGCGGCCAATCAAAGGACGCACAGGCACATACAGTTTTATCGCGACGCTCGATGCGGCGCCATGGGAGCAACGCTTCCATGGCGCGCTGGTCGAAATCGCCGAACACGGTGACTGGGCCAAAACTCTGGCCGTATACCCACGAAGAGAACGCCCCAATCCTCCAGTCACCTCATGGATGCTGCCGCAGGGAGGCGTACGGCTTGACGAACAGCATCTGCCAGATGATTGGCAGAACAGCGAAACGGTCGGAAAGGAGCTGATGTGGTGAAGCAGCGTATCGCAATCGTAGGCCTTGGTCTTATCGGAGGGTCACTGGCTCGCAGCCTCGTTAATGCTGGCTGTGAAGTCATCGCATGGAACCATAACGATCGTCCATATGAAACTGCGAAAGCGGACGGCATACGATGTGTGTCCACACTGGCCGCGCTCGCCGACACAAAACCTGACGTGCTTGTGTTATGCAATCCGCTCAAGGCCATGCCGCAAATCCTGGGTGCGTTGAAGCCACTGATCGATACGGACATCACCACGCTCACCGATGTCGGCAGTGTCAAAGCAATGGTTCGGGAACAGGTTAAAGCCGTTGGATTGGAACATTGCTATGTGGGCGCGCATCCCATGGCAGGCAATGAGCTGTCCGGATGGGAATCGTCGGATCCGACGCTTTACGATGGCGCGCTCTGGGCCATCACCGTAGATGAAAATACCGAGTATCAGCGGTTCCGCGCCGTTGCGACAATGATTGTGGATCATTGTTCCAACCGACTCATCGTTCTTGACGATGCGACCCACGATCGTTGCGCGGCACTGATTTCCCACATGCCACACGTCATTTCCACAGCTATGATCAACGAGCTGGTGGCCAATCCCAACCGGAACATCGCAGCCGCGCTCGCCGCTGGTTCATGGCGGGACATGACTCGTGTTGCGCTAACCGATCCAAACCGTACCCGTGCAATGGTGGAAGAGGACGCCGCCAATGTCGAAGCGTTGCTGCGTAATATGGCCAATCGGTTGACGCTTATTGCCAACGTGCTGCACGGCATGACCACGCAACAGGGCTCGCCCACTGCCGGTGACGACAAGGAGATGGCGCGTTTCTTCATACAAGGGCAGCCATTCCGTGAATACAAGGCTCTCGCCAAAGAACCTGACTTCGAAGAACGTTGCGAAACGGTCGAACTGGCAATTCCCGAAACCGGATGGCAGCAGATGCTTCTGGAGTCGGCGCGTAGGGGAGAGCATATCGTGCGATTCGACGGTTACCGTCAAGCTATGGCACAGGTGCGTTCCGCAGTGTGACGCGCTATGGGCGCGGCCGTGTCATGGAACGTTCCGGAACCGGTTTGACAGTGACGATGGTGTCGGCGGGAATGCTGACACGTTGCTCTGGGCGTGAACCGTTGGCTGCCGCATCGCGCGTCATTTCCAATGTCTGCCCGTCCCAAGAACGTACGTGACCGACATAATCGCGGAATTTCATGCGCTGGTCCTTTGGGTCGACACCTTCGCAGGTGCGCACCACAATGCGTGCACCTGCTGGAATTTCGTTTGGAATCGGCATAATCTCTCCTTCGAATAGACGATCATCGACGGATTCGCTGAGCGAACGCTACTGGACAGCATAGTTGGTCTCCTTTCAAGTTGTGCCGGTATTTCGGTTTCTATCGGAGAATGGACACATAATGGAAAGAAATTCATGGATTCGGGCTTGCTGTTGAGCTCGGGAAAGGCTGATCGGCATGCTGTTCGATAAGAGCGTAGAGGCATTCGATACATATCTGAAAGCCAACCGTGGATTGAGTGAAAACACACGGAAAGCATACCGAGGCGATGTCGAAGAATGTCTGCTTGCCTTGGAGCGGCTTAGATGCAGGGATCTTAACGAGGTGACCATCGAAGATCTTCGCATGTGGATGGCGGAATCATCGAAAAACCATGCGAAAAGCAGCATGGCCCGAAAAACTGTGGCTGTACGTGGTTTTTTCGCGTGGACGCATGAGCATGGCGTGACGACGACGGATCCGGCTTGTGCGCTCATGACCCCGAAAATACCTGATACGTTGCCGGATGTGCTCAGCGAATCACAGGCTGAACAGCTGATGGAACGCGTGGATGAGGACGGTGAAACGTCTCAGCCGAAGGAACGGACCATGAAGCAGCAGGCCATTGAGCTGCGTGACGCCGCAATGCTGGAGCTGTTGTATGCAACGGGCATGCGTGTGGCTGAACTGGTGGGACTTGATGTGCCGGATGTGGTCTTTTCCAATCGAACGGTCAAAGTGACCGGCAAAGGCAACAAACAACGAGTCATGCCATTTGGCGCTCCGGCGCAAAAAGCGATACATCGGTGGCTGGATGATGGGCGTCCCCTGTTGGTGGGGGAGCAGTCCGCGGCTGCGCTGTTTCTTGGGAGACAAGGCAAACGCATTGATCAGCGGATGGTACGTCGTGTGGTGCACGAATGCGCGCGTGATGCCGGCGTTCCCGACATTAGCCCTCATGCTCTGCGGCACAGTGCCGCCACGCATATGCTTGACGGGGGAGCGGATTTGCGTGAGGTGCAGGAGCTCTTGGGACATTCCTCGCTGAAGACCACGCAACGGTACACGCATGTCTCCATCGAACAATTGAAAGCCCGATACGGTCAGGCATTTCCTCGTGCGTAGTCGCGGTCCATGGATATTTCGTTACATTCCTGTAACAGAAATTGGTGTTTCTTCTTGATTTAGGGTGTATTACCTAGATGAAGCTGGTACGGGGAAACAATACCGACCGGTAATCCGAATAATGAGGGAAAACATAATGAGTATAAGGAAAAGCAAGGTGTTTGCCGTTGCGGCGGCGGCCTGTGTGCTTGGCATGATGCTGGGCGGCTGTGGGTCTTCCACGTCTGGGAACGCGACTGAAGGATCGAATGTCATTACGGCATTTGACTCCGAACCGCAGAATGGCTTGATCCCGGGCAACACCAATGAAACCGGCGGTGGCCGTCCTATCGATCTGCTGTTCGCTGGGTTGGTGTCTTTCGATAAGGATGGCAAGGCCCAGAATGAAGTGGCTGAGTCCATTACCGCCAATGATGACGCCACCCAGTACGACATCAAGCTCAAGGATGGTTGGAAGTTCACCGATGGCACCGATGTGACCGCCGAGTCCTTCACCAAGGCTTGGAGCTACGTGGCCAACGCCAAGAACGGTATGGTCGGCTCATCCTTCTTCTCCACCATCAAGGGCTATGACGCGCTGCAGGACACCGACAACCTCAAGGGTGACGAGCAGCTTGAAGGTCTGAAGATCGTCAACGATCACGAGTTCACCGTCGACCTGAACAAGTCTGATTCCGTGTTCGCCATCAAGGTGGGCTATTCCGCATTCGCTCCGCTGCCGGAATCCTTCTACGATGACACGGATGCCTTCGGTGAGGCTCCAGTCGGCAACGGTCCGTACAAGTTCCAGTCCTGGGATCACGACAACGAGATCGTGCTCGTGAAGAACCCTGACTACAAGGGCAACCGAACCCCGAAGAACGACGGTGTGACCTTCAAGGTCTACACCAAGGATGACGCAGCCTACGCCGACATCCAGTCCGGCGCCCTCGATGTGATGGAATCCGTGCCGGCCTCCGCCACCAAGACCTTCGAAACCGATGAGACCGTGCAGGCCTACAACAAGGCCGGTTCCGTCATCCAGCAGTTCACCATTCCGTCCAGCCTGAAGCACTTCGAAGCTGGTACCGAAGAAGGCACCCTGCGTCGTCAAGCCATCTCCATGGCCATCAACCGTGAGAACATCTGCGACAAGGTGCTCAACGGCACCGGCACTCCGGCCGTTGACTTTACCTCTCCGCTGACCCCGGGCTACTCTGATTCCCTCAAGGGCGTCGGCAACCTGAAGTACAACGAGAAGAAGGCCAAGGAACTCTGGGAGAAGGCCAATGCCATCAGCCCGTGGACTTCCGATGACAAGCTCACCTTCGCTTACAACGCTGACGGTGGCCACGAGACCACCTACACCGCTGTGGTGAACTCCATCAACAACACGCTTGGTTCCGAAGTGGCTGCCACCAACCCGTACCCGACTTTCAACGATTACCGTACCGCCGTGTCCGATCGCAAGGTTCAGGGCGCATTCCGTAGCGGCTGGCAGCCGGATTATCCGTCCGCCGAAAACTACCTGGTGGCCAATTACGCTTCCGCCGCTGCTGATGGCAATGGTTCCAACGATGGCGATTACAAGAATTCGGAGTTCGATGACCTGTGCTCCAAGGCTGCTGCCGCACAGACCACCGACGAGGCCAATAAGCTGTACCAGCAGGCTCAGGAAGTGCTGCTCAACGATCTCCCGGCCGTTCCGCTGTACTACGCCAACGCCTACGGTGTGGCTGCTACCGGCGTTTCCGGTTTCGAAATGAACTGGCAGACCCTGCCGGTCTACGAGAACATGACCAAGTCCGGCAAGTGAGCCGATCTTCGTGAGTGAATCTCGCTGAGCCAATTGCAGGAAGGGGCGGATCATATCCGTTCCTTCCTTTCCATGTAATACGCACCGTTTCAGGGTGACATCAGTGTGGCCAAGAGGCGTCAGGGGGTAGATGCCGGTAGCCAAGCATTTTTCCCAGCTGATTCCCATGAAACTGCAATATAAAGCAGTTTGTTGTGTGTTGCCACAAAACTTGCGGGGTAAATCGTTAACCTTCCCCGATGATTATGAGTAATAATCTGAAAAAGGTTGACAATGAATAAGCAAAAAAGGAGAAACCAATGGGCAGATATCTTCTGCGACGCATTCTGCAGATGATCCCTGTGGTTCTCGGCACGACGCTTTTGGTGTACGCCCTGGTGTTCGCGTTGCCGGGCGACCCGGTTAAGGCGATGTTTGGCGATAAGCCGGTCAATGAGGCCGTCGCCGCACAGATTCGTGCCGAATACAATCTGGATAAACCGTTCATCGTGCAGTATTTGCTGTTCCTGAAAAATGCGCTGACTCTTGACTTCGGCAAGACTTTCTCCGGTCAGCTGGTCATCGACCAGATCGGACGTGCATTCCCGGTCACCATCAAGCTTGCGCTGATGGCTTTCGTGTTCGAAGCCGTGTTCGGCGTGATCTTCGGCGCGATTTCCGGCCTGAACAAGGGCAAGTGGTGCGATACCGTGATCCTGATTATCTCTCTGTTGCTCATCTCCGTACCGACCTTCGTCACGGGCTTCCTTGCCCAGTATTTCTTAGGCGTGAAGTTGCGTCTGCTTCCAGTTACGGCCGGTGCCAATCCAGGATTCATCGACCTGCTGATGCCAGCAATGGTGCTTGGATCTGTGTCTATGGCATATATCATCCGATTGAGTCGTTCGGAGATTTCTTCCAATATCGCGCTTGACTATGTGCGCACCGCACGTGCCAAAGGCATGGACAACAGGTCGGTCATGAATCGTCACGTTTTGCGTAACTCCATGATTCCTGTCGTCACTTACCTTGGTCAGGATCTTGGCGCACTGATGGGCGGTGCCATGATTTCCGAAACCATCTTCAACGTGCATGGCATTGGTTACCTGACTTATCAAAGCATTCTCAAGGGTGAAGGCAATCTGGTGGTGTCCATTGTGACTCTGCTTATGCTGATCTTCGCAGTGTGCAACCTGCTGGTCGATATGCTCTATGCGGCGCTTGATCCGCGAATCCGCTACGCGTGAGTTGGGAGGATTGAACAATGACTGATATGAACGAGACGAATCTTTCTCACGCGCTTCCGGGACAGGAACGATATGTTGCTCCTCTCGAGGAGACGCCGCTTAAGGACGTTGACTCGGTAGATGAGTCCGCACCGGCTTCAAGCCTTTGGGCTGACGCATGGCGTACCCTGCGCAAGAACCCGATGTTCATCATTTCCGCTGTGCTTATTGTGTTCATTATCTTCGTGGCGCTGTTCCCAGGAGTGATGACCAAGCAGAATCCGAACTACTGCACGCTTGAGAACTCCTTGGAACCGGCTTCGAAGGGACATCCTTTCGGATTTGATCTGCAAGGCTGCGATGTGTACTCCCGCGTGGTGCATGGTACTCGTACCTCGCTGAGCGTCGGCGTGTTCGCTACGGTGCTGGTGGTGCTGTTGGGTACGCTGATCGGTGCGTTGAGCGGTTTCTTCGGAGGCTGGGTCGACACCATTCTCAGCCGTTTGACCGATATTTTCCTGGCTTTGCCGATTTTACTTGGTGCCATCGTGGTGCTGCAGATGTTCAAGACCAACGATTCCATTTGGAAGATTATTCTGGTCATGACGTTATTCGGCTGGACATCCGTTGCGCGAATTGCGCGAGGCGCTGTTATGGAAGCTAAGAATCTGGAGTTCAATACGGCTTCCACCGCACTTGGCTCCACGCCGTGGCGTAACCTGTTCCGCCACATTCTGCCGAATTCCTTGGCACCGATCATTGTGGTGGGCACAACGTCTCTGGCTACATACATCGTGTTGGAAGCAACATTGAGCTTCCTTGGTGTGGGTCTGCCGACCACTACCGTCAGCTGGGGTGGCGACATCTCCAATGCGCAGTCCATTCTGCGTACCGATCCGATGGTGCTGTTCTACCCGTCCGCGGCACTTGCCATCACTGTGCTTGCCTTCATCATGATGGGTGACGCCGTGAAGGATGCGCTTGATCCGAAGAGCCGTACGTGAGTGTAAGTGAGGGATATTCGATGACTGAAATGAATACCGAAAACAAGCTCGAGGCCATGCAACGTGCCAACGGTCCGCTGCTGGAAGTCAAGAACCTCCAGGTCGACTTCACCACTGATGATGGCCAGCCGGTACATGCGGTTCGCAACTCCTCTTTCAGCGTATACCCGGGTCAGTGGGTGGCTATCGTTGGTGAGTCCGGCTCCGGCAAGTCCACGTCCGCTATGGCGGTGCTTGGTCTGCTTCCGGGCACAGGCCATGTGGTCGGAGGATCCATCAAGCTTGACGGCGAGGAAATCTCCGGTTACAAGCAGAGGGATTTCGACAAGTTGCGCGGCAACAAGATGGGTCTTGTCCCGCAGGATCCGATGAGCAACCTGAACCCGGTGTGGCGTATCGGTACCCAGGTGAAGGAGGCTCTGGCCGCCAACAATATGGATATCGCCCATGAGAAGCGTTCCTCGCTGTCGAAGGCTCTCGCCGATGCCGATGTCGAACTTAAAGGCAACGACGATGAAACTTTCCTTGGCTCCAAGGAGCTTCCTGAGCTGTTGTCCGCGGCGAAGGAAGCGCTGTCCAAGATCGGTAAGACCGGCGACGACTTCGACAAGACCGTGGCGTACTTCGAGTCGGAGTGGGTCCCAGGATCTGAAACGCGTTGGCGCGTGGCCGACGACCTGATCAAGGTCGGCGTGGCCGAGGATGACGCTTGGTACATCGCCAAGAAGTATGTAATCGGCTCCACCATGGATGACCGCATCGCAGGTCTTCTTTCTGAGGCTGGTCTGCCGGATGCCGTCACTCGTGCACGCCAGTATCCGCACGAGTTCTCCGGTGGTAT
>OGPD01002832.1_pt1 | contig 9780 bp, 9 predicted proteins | sample 1552861 | NCBI WGS metagenome assembly OGPD01 (sample SAMEA2580280, study PRJEB22360) | human gut metagenome | biome: human gut; feature: human-associated habitat; material: faeces | place: Denmark | collected 2008/2010
GTCTTCGATGCATCGCCCATTGAACGATCCCCGTGCGTGGCGGCACCCTGCGCGTCGACGTGACCGATAACGACGTGAAACTCACCGGATCGGCCACCATCGTCGGCAAAATCGAACTGCTGTAAGGTTTTGCGCATAACACTGAAATTTGCGGATACGCAAAAGAAAGAAGCCGGCTGTTTCCAGTCGGCTTCTCTTGTAGGCGAGTGAATCCCTACTGCTGATTGGACGTTACTTGACGTCAACTGAACAGCAGGGGGCCGTCTTCGACGAGAATGATCACAATCAATGTCACGATCCATAAGGCATCGACCATCAGATCGTAATTAAGACGGTAGTAGGTGCGTACGCCCTCGCGCTTGGCCGGAATCTCCTGAACCACCGCCGTGGCATGAGACAACGCCATGAACTGCACGGTGGTGGAGAACATCAGGCACAGACACCACGGGCATAGCGCGTTGATCACAAACAACGACTGCGAGGTCAGCCAATACGAATAAGCCAGCGCGGCCAATCCACCCAGCCATGTGCACAACGCAAACCAGCGGGGCACGGCGACCTTCGTCAAACCGATCACCGCGATCGTTACGAACACTGATTCCGCGGCGATGCCGAAGAACGCATTCGGGAAACTCAAACCGGCGAACTTCACAACCTCAGCCTGCCACGATTCCGCAACCGTGGAACACGACATCACGGCATTCACATCACAGCTGAGCTTCTGACCGGGATTGCGCGCCAATTTCAGTGTCTCGGCGGAAAGCACGAACGATACGACCAGCGCTACCGCCGAGGCGATCAGCATGACTAGATACGTCCATGTCGCGGTATGCCGCCAACCGCGCGGCTTCGTATAATCATCGTCGAGAGTGGCTTCGGCAACCTGTTCGCCGGAAAAATCGCTCATCGTGCATCCTTGAATCAAAATACAAACGTTGTCATCGCCTAGTTTACGCGGTATTGTGCCGAGTCGCGCCAAAAACAGCTTACGATGGATACATGATTCGCGTAGGCACTGCGGCACCGCCCGCTGAAGGTTGGGACATTCACTGCCATACCGTTTTTTCCGACGGTACGGAAACGCCGCGTGCGTTGTTGCAGGAAGCGAGAGCATTGCGATTGCATGGTGTTGCGATTGCCGATCATGACACGACCTCCGGTTGGCAGGATGCGTTGGCTGCTTCGCGGGAGGTCAGATTGCCGTTGTTACGCGGTACGGAAATCACTGCCGTCGATGAGAGCGTATCCGTGCACATGCTCGCATTCCAATATGATCCGCTGAACGCCGATATCAGCGAGATGTTCGCGTCCACCCGCGAGGCGCGACTGCGTAGAACCAAGCGCATGGTCGAACTGATGGCGCAGGATTTTCCGATTACGTGGGATGATGTGCTCGCGCAGGTGCGTGAAGGCAAACGCACCACGATAGGTCGGCCGCATATCGCCGACGCATTGGTGGCTGCCGGCGTATATGAAACACGATCCGACGCTTTCGCCGATGCGGTGAGCGCAACGTCGAAATATTACATTCCCACGCCATCACCGACCACACACGACGTGGTGGCCGCGGTCAAGGGTGCGGGCGGGGTGGTGGTTATCGCCCACGCCGGAGACCCCCGGCGCAATCGGACATTACTGACCGACCGGCAAATCGAATCTCTCATCACCGAAGGCTTGGACGGTTTGGAAGTGTGGCATCGCGGCAATCCATCAGAACAGCGTGAACGTCTGCTCACCATTGCGCGCCGGCACGACCTGCTGGTGACTGGCGGATCCGATTGGCACGGTAAAGGCAAGCCGAACGCGCTGGGGGAGAACCTCACCAGCGACGAAACAGTTCAGGAAATCATCAATCGAGGCGTCCGCTTGAGCAAAGAATCGTCGAAGGCGAAAATAAAAAACCGAAACGCAATCATCGACGCGTAATTGAGATATGAAACCAGAAACGAGTTGATCGCCCAAAATGGAAAAGCCAGGCGCGAACGTCTGGCTTTTCTTGTTACGTCGAAAACGTGTGTTTCAGTTCGAAGCTGAAATCTGGTGATGCGAACGGGTCAGAGGTTGCCGAAACCGACGGCGTGCTTGGTTTCGGAACCGATGATGGCGTAGCCGAGCGAGCCTGCCGGCACCACGATGCGACGACCCTTGTCGTCCGTCAGATTGATGGTCTTGCCGTTCTCCACGGCGTCGGCGATGGCCGCGTTGACCTCATCGGCGCTCTGTTCGGTGCTGAAGGTGACGGTGCGGGCCACATTCTGAATGCCGAGTTCAATATCCATGGATGCTCCTTCGTGATAATGCGCAATGCATGCGCACGTGTATGTACGGGTTATGTGCGCCTATTCTACGCGTAGCTTCTCATCGGTGGCGTCTTCCGCCTCCCACTGATTGATCTGCGCCTGCGCTTTCTGCATGGTCGCCTCATCTCGCTCCAACAGTGGAATGAGTACTGTCGCGGCCTCGCTGTGCGATGCGGGAATCGATTCTTCGTTCGTATCGTCGTTGTCGTCGGCCGTTTCCAGCCTGCTGATTACCATGGTGGAACTTGACGGCATGGATTCGTGCCGTTCTTTTGCGGAATGTTCCGGAATGAAAGTGCTGACCGAGGTCGCCTCATGTTCATTCGTATTGCCGGACGGTGCTTGTGATTGCTGGGTTCCGGCCGGTGCGAACGCTTCCGTCGCGTCGTTGACGATTTCCTTCGTCTTGCGGACCGGCTGGGAGCCGGTCACGTCGAAATCGCCGGTCGCGTCGAAATCGCCAGTGGAATCATCCATATCCACAGCGTCAACATGACGTTCGCCGGTCGTGTCGGAATCATTCTGCTGTGCGGCCGCGTTACGGCGACGCTCCGATTCGTTCAGCAACGTGCCTACGGTGATTGTGCTCGGCGGGCGCTGGGGGCGATCCTTGGACTCCTGCTTCGTTTCAGTTTGCACGCGATTCTTCGCTGTGGCAACACCCAACTGGTGGGCCAGGCGTTCCACCTGCGCCTTGAATTGCATAATCTTGGCGTTGTCTGCCTTGTTCAAAGCGGAAATAAAATCGCCGACCTGCTCCATCTGCAGCCACAGATTGGCCCGCAGCATAATCAGATCATCCAAACGATTGCCCAACATGCGACCGTATGCGGAAAGCAAGGCATTGCGGTGGTTCTCGTCAAGCTTGGCGAAAATCCAAGCCAAATCGCGGGCAGGATCGTTGACCTGCATATCCTGCCAATTCGTGACCGCGGTGATGGACGAACCGGAAAAAAGCACATCGCCGTCACGCAACCCGCCATGCACCGGACAAGTGGAGAACGACCATAGGCCGTCGGTTTCAAGAATATTCGCCCAACTAGTGGTGATCTCCTGCGGAACATGACCAGCCTGACGCAGGCGCTTGATCCAAGCGGTCAGCTGAGCGCGAATCTGGCCGGTGACAAACGTCGGATAGCCCGCTTCCTGCAGGAAGTCGGGACGAAGGCGATGAATCGCGCCCAAAGCGGTGCCTACGCTGGAACAATCATCCAAAGTCAGCAGCTCCAACGGCCGCGCCTGACCCACATGGTGGGTGGCCACCAGCACGGACGTATCTCCAGTGGCGGAATGCTTCAAATCGCCGTTTGAAAAAGCTACTATGCTATCGACGGCAAAACCCAATCCGCCTAATTCGCGGGCTTGCGAGAGCGTCTGCGCAGCGCGCACGCGACCGGCAAGACGCTTACGGCCTTCAGGCGTGTTGGATGCGAACACGTCATACAGCTTGCCCGCTGCATCCTGAACCACGGCATGGTCGACGCCGTACCCCTCGTCGGTCGGGTTGGTCTGTTCGCTGGCACGCGCGCCCGCAATGGCGGCGTTCGGCATCGCCGCACTCGTCAGGGCAGCTATCATAAATTTGCTTCGTTCGGTCACAATTCCAACCTTAATACACAATAAGGGCGAAGCGTTGCCGACTTGCCAGTAAAACTGCAGGTGAACCGCGGGCAAATCGTCACATGGCGACGGCAATCTGCCACAATGGAACGTATGAGTGCAACAGCGGAAGAGATTCTTGACGGATTGGATGAGGCGCAAAGGGCGGCCGCAACGGCCGTGGACGGTCCAGTGCGCATCATCGCGGGCGCGGGCGCGGGCAAGACGCGAACCGTTACCCGCAGAATCGCCTATGCGTGCGCCACCAAAGCGTGGAATCCACGAAGCACGATCGCAGTCACATTCTCCGTCAAAGCGGCGGCGGAAATGCGTAGCCGCCTATCGAAACTCGATGTCGCAGCCGACGTCAAAGCAGCCACCTTCCACTCCGCGGCCCTCCATCAGCTACGCCAAGTGTGGCCGGACGTATGCGAGGGGCCGATGCCGTTCATTTCCAGAAATCCACGTGAACTGGTGGAGCGCTCGCTGCGCCGCGTCACCACCTTCCAAGTGGATGACGACACCATACGTAACTTGCAAGCGGAAATCAACTGGTGCAAAATCTCACTGATCGCACCGGAAGATTACGCGCGGGTTTGCGCGGCAACGCATCGACAGCCGCCATCAGGCCTCGAACCAAGCCAATTCGTAGACGTATACAAAGCGTATGAGGCAGAAAAAACCAACCGCAACGAAATCGATTTCGACGATATTCTGCTGATCGTTTGTCATCTGATGGAAAGCGACGAGGAAGTGGCCTCAGCTATCCGCTCCAACATCAGATGGCTTACCGTCGACGAGTACCAGGACGTTTCGCCATTGCAGCACCGTCTGCTCACCCGATGGCTCGGCTCAAACCGCAATATTTGCGTGGTGGGCGATCCGGCGCAGACCATCTACTCGTTCGCGGGCGCAAGTAGCTACAGTCTGCTCAACTTCGATTCGGAATTCGGTCCGCTCACCGCTGACATCAATCTGAACAACGACTACCGTTCCACGCCGCAGATCGTCAACTATGCCAATCGTGTGCTTGCGGCATCGCCGCAGCGGGCCGATTATCTGAAGCTCAGCTCTGAAAGGAGCAAAGGACGGAGGGTCGTGGAAACCATATATGGCAGCGATTGGGAGGAAGCGCAAGGTGTGGCGGCGCGCATCCGCAAACTGGTGGATGCGGGGGAGTCGCCGGCCGATTGCGCGATTCTCACCAGAGTCAACGCGCAGCAGAAAATCCTGTGCAAGGCATTGGCCGAACAGCATTTGAGATATCGCGTGCGCAGGGATAGCGGATGGCAGAATTCCGCACTTTCCGACGACACGCAGACCAGACTGGCCATGTTGGAGGCATTGGGCGTCGGCGCGGATCTGAGCGGCGTGACCATTTCCACTATCCACGCGTCCAAAGGTTTGGAATTCAAGCACGTGTTCCTTATCGGCTGCTCGGAAGGACTCATACCGTATGGGTTGCCGCAGGATGACGACGTGCTTGAGGAGGAACGCCGGCTCATGTATGTGGCCGTGACGCGCGCCGAAGACACGCTTGACGTCTCATATGCGCGTACCCGTGAAGGCAATGAGGGTGAAAGGGCACGACGGGTGTCGCGCTTCTTCCGCTGATACTGCTAACGGAATAGCGCGATTACTCGGCGTCGGTATCGTTGTTGCTGCCGGATTCTGCGGAATCGTCAGAGTCGCTGCCATTGGTATCGGATTCGCCGCCCTTGTGCTCTTCCTCGTCAAGCAGCTTGCTGAGTTCGGCATCCCAATCGATGGTCATGCCATCGGCGTCGCCAAGGGGCTGCGACGCCATATCGGTGGCATTGGAAGCGGCGAACGTCGTATTTTCCGTGTTTTCCGACGATCCGTTGTTCTGCGACTGTGAGGTGTTGTCATCGTCATCATTCGGCAGTTGCGGCAGTAGATCGGGATGTGACCATTTCGCGTCTCGTGCCTGCGCGCCTTCCGTAGCGCAGATGTTATCCCACAATGCGGCCGCTTCACGCATGCGCTTCGGGCGTAATTGCAAGCCGATCAGGCTTTCGAAGGTGCGTTCCGCAGGACCTCCGATGGCGCGCTCGCGGCGGAGCATCTCACGAAGCTGTTCGATATGCGGAATATGGGCCATGCCGGCGCGCCACACTACGGTGTCTACCCAACCCTCTACCAAGGCGAGCAGATTCTCCAGCGATTTCATGGCCTGCTGTTGTTCAGGCGTGTCAGGGAACGCCACCTTGGTGATGTTCACCGCGTCGGCCATGGAATCCGGGTCGACGGACGCCGCATCGCGGATCTGCTCCTCCATGGCGTCCAAATCGATGCTGGTGCCACGGGCATACTTGCCCAACAGCGCCTCGAAGCGTGGCATCAGCCACGGCACGGAAGCGTACAGGCGCGAATGGGCGAGCTCTTGCAGTGCAAGATAGCTCATTACTTCGTTCACGTCGATTTCCAAGGATTTCGCATATTCGACGACATTCTGCACGATCAGGCCTCCAGCCGGATTCTTCAGCAACGAAATGCTTTGGTCGAAACTGCCGCGCACCTCATGCGACAAATCGCCGGCGGCACGTCCCAGCTGCATGGCGAACGACGTATTGCCGACGAAACGCATGAGTTTTGCCGGATCTTTCATATCATCGGGAATCGGAATCTGCACCGGACCGGCGAAAATGCCGGAAATTTCCGTATGGAATTCGGAATCGCCGAAACGCTGTGACAAAATCGAAGCCAGAGCGTCGCTCATCGACTCGGCAATCGGGGATGCAAACTGCGCCCAGGAATCGATGCATCCTTCCACCCAGCCTGCGCGGGTAAGCACCTGCGTTTCGCCTTGCGCGGGGTTGAATTCGCAAGCGGTGTCAAGCCACAGATTCGCCTCGCTGATGGCTCGCCGGGCCATCTCGCCGTACTCCGCGCTCACACTGGTTTCCGATCCTTCGCCATTGGCCTGCTGCAATGCCAATGATTTCGCCAGTTTGACGTTGATTGGACCTTCCTCGGTGATGTGCTGGATGTCTCCGAAAGTGTTGAGCCCGCCCGCAGTGAACGCCTGCATCATCGACCTGACCTCGGCCGGCTTGGGAAGCTTGCTCACATCCTGACTCATCAACTGGTCGCGCAACTCTTCCGGCATGTTGGAAAACTGGTTCCATGCCATCTCGCCTTGAATTGGTCCGAAACAATCGATAAACCATTGGCGGATCGCGTTCTCGTCCATGCCGGCCCTGCCTTTTCCTAAGCGTTTTTTCAAGTTTGGTTGGTTCCATACTATGTTATGGGAGGTATGCCCAAGATGAAGGAAACACGACGAATTCACACGTAGCGGCGCTCCGGGACGTGTCAAACGATGGCTGATAGGCGCGGAAGGTTGGCTGTCCGCGCGTTCATGGCGTTATCTTGCAGGACCGTTGGTGGCGGTACTGTGCGTATTGGTGTTGATTATGCCCAGCGCGTATGTGGTGCAGGTGCCCGGCCCGACACAGAATGTGCTCGGGGAGGTTTCCGGCAAGCAGGTCATCGCCGTTTCCGGTGCGAAAACGTATAAGGATTCAGGCCAACTGCTGTTGGTCACGGTCAATGCTTCAGGCGTGCCAGGGTACCCGGTGTCGAACGCGCAGGCATTGGTGGCGTGGGCCGATTCGAAATCCACGGTGATGCCTCAGGAAGCGGTGGTTCCTGTTGGGCAGACCGCAGAGGAATACAAGCAGTCCAGCGACAAGGAGATGACGTCATCGCAGGATTCCGCCACCGCAGCGGCGAAAAAGTTCCTGGAAGAGCATGGTTATGACGTGTCCGGCATGAAGGTGTCCATGCATGTGGACGACATCGGCGGGCCGTCGGCGGGCATGATGTACACGCTTGGTCTGATCGACAAGGTGACCGGTGAAAAACTTTCTGGGGGTAAGATCATCGCGGGAACGGGCACTATGAACGACAAAGGTGAAGTCGGTGAAATCGGAGGCATCCGTTTGAAGATGCTCGGAGCGAAACGCGACGGAGCAACTTGGTTCCTTGCCCCGGAATCCAATTGTTCCAGCGTTGTGGATCATATTCCGGAAGGTTTGAACGTGGTGAAGGTGTCCACTTTGCAGGAGGCGTACGATGCGCTGGTTGCCGTCCGAGACGGCAAGGGTGCATCCCTGCCGCAATGCTCCGCGGGAGAGTGACGCATTCCGAGATATAAGAAAAAACAATCTCGCAAAGTGAGCAATTCCACGGTTCGTAACGTATATGTTCGAGCAGTGTTGGTATATTGACGAACGTGAATCAAACGGCATCTGATAACGCTGAAGAATTCGGTTTCCACGCCGGCGACCTGGTACAGGAATGGCTGTGGGACGATGATGTGGACGACTCGATCCGCGCCAAGATCGAGGAGCTGACCGGTGAAGAGCTGGTCGACGAGGACTATGATTCCGCCGTTGATGGCGTGATTATCTGGTGGCGCGACGGCGATGACGAAGACGAACTGTCTGACACCATCGTCGATGCGTATGCGGTCCTCGGCGACGATGGTCCATTGTGGGTGCTCACCCCGAAGCCGGGGCGCCCGGGCGCGGCAAGTTCAAGCACCGTGCAGTCCGCCGCGAAGACCGCCGGCATGAATGCAGCCACGCCGCTGACCGTCAGCGGTGACTGGAACGGCATCCGTCTGCGCGCATTCGGCAAAGGCCGCTGATCGTATTCGTTTTACCTGCCTTGGCACGCATGGCCAAGGTCGGGCGCTCATATAAAGGCTTGGAATCACACGATTCCAAGCCTTTTTTGCTTGCGGAAGCAGTCGAAGAAGATGTTTCCATGAAATTGTCTATATTGACAAAAGTCATGACTTTGCTGACGTGCACGCGAGATAGTTGGGAATATCAGAAGAGTCGGAACGGCTTATTTTCTGCGGAAACAAAAGGTGGGCGATGAGGGACTCGAACCCCCGACATCCACCGTGTAAAGGTGGCGCTCTAACCAACTGAGCTAATCGCCCGCAAAACTCTACTGTACAGTATTCGTTGCCTGCGACAGCTTCAACGTGTGTCGCGCTGCCCAATAGGGGTTCCTTCCATAGTAAATGCGTGAAAAATGGTGTGATTTGAGTGTCGATTCGCTGAATTTTCCACAAGAAAGCCAAAAGCGTCGAATCAATCACGTAGAGTAAGGACGTTGAGTAGTGCAGTAGGAGGTCGATAGCCAATGGCGCAGGAACCTGAATCCGAGAGGAACGCATCGGGGATCGCTCGTACTTCAAAGCGCAAGTGGGGGTATGATTCCGAACAGGTGGACGCTTTTCTTGAGCGTGCGCACATGCTGTACGAAGGTGAGGGAGCGCAACTCACCCAGCATGATATTCAGAATGTTTCTTTCGATTTGGTCAAAGGCGGCTATGTGATCGCCCAAGTGGACGCGGCTCTTGCTCGTTTGGAGCGCGCCGTGGTGGACAAGCAGACCACATGGGAGATTTCGCAGCACGGTCGTGTGGCGTGGAAAGCGCAGACCGAAAGTCTGTTCCGCCAGCTTGACGCCCATTCCAAACGTGAGCACGGCGAACGTTTCAAGCCAGGAGAAGGCAAGGAACCGAGTTATGACCGCAAGCAAGTGGATCGCATCGTCGATCAGTGCCTGACGAAGGCCGCTGGCGAGCTCGTCTGGTCGACCAGATTGTGGACAAGGCGGCGGCCGCATTGGGCGTTGACGGCGTTACCGAAGACGATGTACGGTCTTTGGCCGATCTCAATGCGAATACGGTCAACAATGTGATCTTCACCCAGCGCAAGGGCAAGCGTGGCTATGACGAGCGTCAGGTGGATTATTACCTGAACGAATGCGTGCAGCTGCTGACCAGACTCGAATCCTATGCTCGTGTGGCCGACTTCGTGGGCGAGCCCTCCGAAAG
>OGPD01002834.1_pt1 | contig 9778 bp, 9 predicted proteins | sample 1552861 | NCBI WGS metagenome assembly OGPD01 (sample SAMEA2580280, study PRJEB22360) | human gut metagenome | biome: human gut; feature: human-associated habitat; material: faeces | place: Denmark | collected 2008/2010
AATACATTTAGTGTTGATAATGCATACATTCTTATATATATTACATTTGTTATTGATGCTAATACAAGTGATGATACCATAGCTATAATTGCAGATTTTTCTTTATATTTGTATTTGTCTTTTAATATTTTGTTTAGTATCAAATACATAAATATTGTTACAAATGCATATATTATCATATTTATTATTATTCCTGGCCATTTTGAATAACTATTTTTATGGAATCCCATTGCAAATCTTAATATTAAATAATATAAAGGTGGATGAACATCATTTTTTTGATTTTCATATACTTGTTTATATTGACCAATTTCATCATCATTTACACATAGATAATCTTCATAATATTTTCCATCATGCCATATATTATAAAAGTTTTCATTATCTTGTATTTCAACTTTATCATAACTTGCAAGACCTAATGAATATGCTTCGTCCATATGAATATATGATTTATTTGCTCCTACTATTATAAATATTATCGTCTGTATTATTAATATTATTGATATAATCGTTTGTTTTTATTCGAATTTATCTCTACTTTTGCATCATAAATGAAGATGATATGAATGAAGTAAAGAAACGGTTACCATTGCAATGTCCATCCTGTGATGCTCCATTGAAAGTAGGACGGTTGTTTTGTGAAGAATGCAATACGGAAGTTTGTGGCAATTTTGAATTGCCTTTACTGGCGCGCCTGTCGGAGAAAGAGCAGCAATTTGTTCTTGATTTTGTAAAGTCAAGCGGCAGTTTGAAAGATATGGCAAAGAACATAGGAGTCAGCTACCCTACAGTTCGGAATATGTTGGACGATATAATAGATAAACTAACTAAAATGGATATGTGATGAAAAACAAAGTAAAATTAATAGTGAATCCGTTTATTCGGATTGCAGGTGGTCAAGCGTTGATATGGGGCTTTCTGGGCTTAATAGTATCTACCTTATTGTGTTGGATATCGGGTTATCATTATCATGGTTTGCTTCATTTTGGACCGGCCCCCAATCCGGCTTGGTGGTGTTATCTGGCGGAACATCTGATTGTGTGGCTGATTCCTGCACTGCTCTTTTATCTAGGAGGTCTTTTTCTGTCTCATTCCCGCATTCGTGTGATAGATGTACTGGGTACTGTTTTGTTTGCTCAGCTGCCGTTGCTTGGAATGAATCTGATCAGCCTGTTGCCGGCCATGCGGATGATGTCACAAATGAACATGAATATGTCTCCCGAAGAAATGCTGGCACAGCCTTATTTTATCCTGGCAATGATTCTTACACTGTTGGGATTGCCGTTTCTGATACTTACTTTGATTTGGATGTTTAATGCCTTGAAAGTGTCTTGTAACTTGAAACAATGGAAGTTATGGACAGTCGCACTTATAGGAATTATTGGTGGTGATGTCTTGTGCCGGTTCCTGATAGGATGGTTGTATTAACGGCTTAAATATAGTGACACTATCCCGTCACGATAGTGTCACTATGTCTCTGTGATAGTGTCACTATAACGAGCGGATAGTGACACTATTTTCAATCATGGTAATTACTACACCATAATTAATTTTACTCATTGAACCAGTCTATCTTCTTGGAGAAATACATTACCATTGCCAAAATGATAAATAGTCCCAAACTGCCTGCTAATAATGCAAAGGTTTCCAGTTGAATCAAAACGAAGATATAAAGGTAGAGCACACTTAATAGTCCGGACATGATCAATGACGGTTTCTTCTTTTTGGTGATTCCCAACATATATCCGCCAACTAATATAATAGTCAGTGCCGCAGATAACAAATAAGCAGGATTAAAGCCGATATGTTCGGAGAAGGAGAGCAGCAGACTATAGAACAGGCAGAGTGCTAAACCTACCAGCAAATACTGTAACGCATGAATACGGGTTTTATTCATGATTTCAGTGAAGAAAATGACACCGAACGTCAGCAGAATAATCAGAATAGCATATTTAGCTGAACGCATGGACTGCTGATACTGCTCTACCGGTATCTTGAAGTTAACGCCGAAACTGGAGTTCTCAATATCCTTGATATTGGTATTGTTGTAATTCACCATGACTTGCGAATAGTTGCGGTTCAGATTCAGTACCTGCCACTGTGCCGAGAATTCTTTTTCTGTAATCTCGCGGTTGTTGGGCAAATAGTTTCCTGTAAAGCTTGGAGTATTCCAGTTGGCTTTCAAATCAACACGGGTCGTTTTTCCCAGTGGGATAAAGTTGATGGACTGCGAACCTTTCAGCTTGATTTTAATCTCGTAAGGCAGTTTCTTGTTCTTCTTCAGATCGGATAAATCGGTAATGGCGTGTACTCCCGTAGCGCCTATCCCTCTGTTATCCATTCCCGGTTCAAAGACGTAAACAGAATCTCCCAGCGTGATACTGATCTGCTCGCTGATGCCCCGCATATCCGTCAGGTTCAGACAGATGGCAGCTCTGTCAAATTGCAGTTGTTCCATATCCACCCTGCTTTTTATCAGCTCTTCAGGACTGAATGAACCTTTCAAAGTCAGTTCCGACTGATACACGTTCACTTCATAAATACTTCTTTTGAGTATTTCGGTTTTCAATTGTCCATTGACCAGAAGTTCGTCCGGAAACAAGAAAAGGTCCTTGATTGATACCTTCTTTTCCCCGTTGTTCTCTGTCGTTACCGGATACTGGATATTCAGATAGGGACCGGTAATGGTTTGGGCAAGGCTCCATTTCTCGCTTACCTCATTAATTGCTTCTTCCTGCGTGCGTCCCCGCTCGGAAATAAGATCTTCGATCATGAACATCGGTATCATCAGAAGAATGATTAATCCTCCGATAATGATGACCTTGATTGTTTTAGAGAAGCGGCGGAGGCATCCCAGCGGTTGTTGTTCCTGTACTTGCTCAGTTGATTTTTCATTGAAACCGTCCATAAGATAATAGTGTTTAGTGAATTATTATGTTGACTTTAGAAAATTCTCCAGGGCTTCAATATGAGATTTGAAGGCTTCTCTGCCTTGCTTTGTGGCCCGGAAAACAGTTCGCGGTTTTCGTCCTACAAAGCCTTTGCTGCATTCGATGTAGCCGAGTTCTTCCAGCGCACGGGTGTGGCTGGCCAGATTGCCGTCTGTCAGTGAGAGTTGTTCTTTCAGAAAATTGAAATCAGCTTCCTCATTGACCATCAGAACAGCCATAATTCCTAGCCGGACCTTACTCTCGAATGCCTTATTTATATTTTGAAATGCTTCTATCATTTATGACTGCTTTCTTTCGTAATGTAAATAGAACAGTATTCCATAGAGGATATGAAATCCACCGAAACCTATCGTCCAGAACAGTAAGGCGTGGCCTTCCCAAAAACTATCTATGACTCCCAGACAGATAAAAGCGTATCCCAACCAAGCTATATTGGCATAGGTAAATTTAGAAACATTGACCAAAGTCAGTCCATAGAATAAAAGCATGACCGAGGATAAAATGTCATAATATCCATGCAGCAGCAGAGAAATACATAAAGCACCTCCGGTCAGCATCGGAAGTGAAAAATTCCATAATGCCCGATAGGTCAGCTTGCTGAAAAACTTTTGTCGCAGCTTTTTGGACTTGTTGTAAGACAGTATGCCGGCAGTGACGGCAGCTGCCAATACAAGGATGGCTACCATAATCATCAGCTTCAAGGCTACGATTAATGTTGTGTCCGGGGTAACAAGGCAAGTGGCGATGTATGTACCCGCTAGTGCGTAAACTCCGGCCATAATAGCCGCTAATCCACTGATCGAGATAAACTTGGAGGACTTTTCCATCAACTCTTTTATCTCATTTACTGATTCTAATGCTTTATCTTTATTCATATAAAAAGTACTTTGTGGCGCAAAGTAAAATAAAAGATTTCAGATGAACAAAGATTCTGCTCATTTATTTTGAAAATTAGAGATTAGTGTGGGTGAATGGAACAATTTATATAGTCGTTTTATATGAAATTAGTCAAACGTTTGACTAATCCGGTAGAAATACATACCTTTGCGCCCGAAAAAGGTAAAAAGTACTTTTATGATAAGAGAAGGAGCAGAGTTTAGAGAACTCATGCTACAGGTTTTCCGTACCCGCATGGCTTTTCGTAGGTCGATGCAGCGGACACTGAGAAAGAACAACGCAGGTATCACATTCGAAATGCTTCAGGTACTGAGTTGTTTATGGCATGAACAAGGCATTAGCCAGCAAATATTGGCTGAACGTATCGCAAAAGACAAAGCATGTCTGACCAATCTGATGAACAATCTGGAGAAGAAAGGGTATGTCCACCGGAAGGAAGATCCGGCAGACCGCCGCAACAAACTGGTTTATCTGACTCCGGAAGGAGAGGAGTTTAAGGAACAGATTCGTCCCATACTGGATCAGGTTTATGTATACGCAGAACAGGTGATTGGCATAGAAAGCATTGAACTCATGTTATCGGAATTAAAGGGAGTATACGATGTTCTTGAAAACGTATAGGGTATATCTGATGGGGCCGCTCTGCCTGATGTTCGCCGGTCAGCCGGCAAAGGCGCAGACGGATTCTTTATTTCTTTCCGTAGACCAGCTTTTCGAACGGGGAGTGCAGCATAGTTTGCAGCTTCAGGCGGATGCGCTCAAAGAAGCCATGGCGCAAGAACGGACACGGACGGCACGCACATCATCACTGCCCGATCTGCAAGTGGGATTGAAAGGAGGTTTTGTGGGACAGCCGGTCGTTTGGGAACGGGGATTGTCCGGCCCGACATATCCGGATATTCCGGACTGGTCGCAGAATTACGCCATCGACTTTTCCCAACCACTGTATCAAGGTGGCAAGATTCGGAGGACTATCCGTAAGGCAGAGATGGAAAAACAAGTTGCCGAGTTGCAGACATTGACAGACCAGGCGGAAATCAAACTTGGTTTGCTGAACCAATACATGAATCTGTTCAGCCTTTTCAAGCAGCATGAGATATTGATGCGGAACATTGAGGAATCCGAATTACGCCTGCGGGATATTCGCCGGATGAAAAAGGAGGGGGTGATAACGAATAATGATGTATTGCGCAGCGAGATGCAGTTGACGAACGACCGTTTGTCTTTGCAGGAAACGGAAAATAGCATCGTACTCGTGTCGCAGCAGTTGGATATTTTATTGGGACAGGATGAGAACCTGTTACTGAAACCGGATACGACCCTACTGCATCAGGCAGTTGCTCTGGAAGCGTATGACGACTATATCACCCTTGCTTACACAAATGATCCGGCAATGAAATTGCTCAGAAAACAAACGGAACTTGCCCGGAACGAGATCCGGTTGGCTCAGTCGTTGTCTCTTCCCAGCATATCGCTGTATGCCTCAAATACACTGGCACGCCCTGTTTCGCGTACATTGGCGGATATGTACAACAATAACTGGAATGTAGGACTGTCGGTTTCTTATCCTTTATCCTCAATCTACAAAAACAGTCATAAAATAAAGGAAAGCAAACTGATGGTGTCTTTGCGTAAGAATGATGAAGAGCAGAAGATGCAGAGAATCCGTATGGATGTGCGCACTGCTTTTCTGCGGCATCAGGAAGCTTTGCAACGGGTAGAAGCCTTACAGTTGTCTGTCCGGCAGGCGCAGGAGAACTATCGTATTATGCAGAACCGTTATCTGAATCAGTTGGCTATTCTGACTGACTTGCTGGATGCCAACTCTGTCCGTTTGAATGTAGAGTTGCAGCTGGTCACTGCCCGCACTCGTGTGATTTATACTTATTATCAACTTCAGAAGGCTTGTGGTCGTCTATAATATATTAGGGTTATGGCAACATTAAAGGAAAAAAAACGGAAACTTAAAAAAATGAGAGCTCGCAACATCATATTAAATATGGTGTGTGTATGTTTGGCTGTCTCCGGGCTCTGGTGGACTATTACTTATTTTTGGCGTTACATTAACTACGAAGTGACCAATGATGCTTTTGTAGACCAATACGTTGCTCCGTTAAATATACGTGCTTCGGGATATATCAAGGATATCCGTTTCAAGGAACATCAATATGTGCGTCAGGGAGATACCTTGTTAGTGCTCGATAACCGTGAATATCAAATTAAAGTGAAGGAAGCCGAAGCAGCTCTGCTGGATGCGCACGGTTTGCAGGATGTTCTTCACTCAGGTATCGAAACTTCCCATACTAATATAGCCGTGCAGGATGCCAATATAGCCGAAGCGAAGGCGAAGCTCTGGCAATTGGAACAGGACTATCATCGCTTTGAACGTTTGCTGAAAGAAGAATCGGTGCCGGAACAACAGTACGAGCAGACCAAAGCCGCGTATGAAGCAGCTGAGGCACGCTATCAGGCATTAGTCGCACAAAAACAGGCTGCTTTGTCGCAATATGCGGAAACGAGTAAAAAGACAACCGGAGTTCAAGCCGGTATCTTGCGTAAAGAAGCGGATTTGGATTTGGCTAAATTGAACTTGTCTTATACGGTACTCACTGCTCCATACGATGGATATATGGGCAGGCGCACCTTAGAACCCGGACAGTATGTCCAGACGGGACAAACCATCTCTTATCTGGTACGCAACAAGGATAAATGGATTACTGCTAATTATAAGGAAACACAGATTGCCAATATCTATATTGGTCAGCAGGTACGTGTTAAAGTAGATGCGTTGCCCGGGAAGATTTTTAACGGGGAAGTCACTGCTATCTCGGAGGCAACCGGGTCGAAATATTCTTTGGTTCCCACAGACAATTCCGCGGGAAACTTTGTAAAAGTACAACAGCGTATCCCGGTACGGATAGAACTGGAGAATATCTCTTCAGAAGAAATGGCACAATTAAGAGCGGGTATGATGGTTGAAACAGAAGCTTTGCGCAAATGATAACAATGAAAGAGTTGGGAGTACCCGTTCGTTCCTGGGTGCCCGATTGGTTGGGGTTCTGTTGCATTTTCATTGTTATTCTTCCGGTTACCATGCTGAATGGTTCGTATACTGGAAGCATGCTCGAAGTATCGAATACGCTTGGAACCAATTCGGAAGATATAACGATGGGATATTATGCGGCTTCGGCAGGCATGGCCATTGCTTATCCTATTATTCCTAAAGTGCTGGCAGCCGTTTCGGTCAAGTTTCTCTTGTTGATAGACTTGCTCCTGCAGTTCTTTTTGAGTTGGATTTGCGCCCGTTCGCAGAATGCCGATATTCTGATTGCCTGCAGTTTTGCTATCGGCTTTCTGAAAGGTTTTCTGATGTTATGGTTTATTCGTTATGCACAGAAGATTTTCAGTGCGAAGAATATCCGCAGCGAGTTCTATTCTTATTTTTATCCATTGGTGTACGGGGGCGGACAGGCTTCCATGTTGGTCACTGCGCAATTGGCATATCACTATAACTGGAAGTATATGTATTACTTCATGATGCTTTTGATTCTGGTTTCTGTTCTGTTTGTTATCATCTGTTTCCGGCATAACCGCCCGATTAAATCGGTGCCGTTATCCGATTTGCATATTCGGGAGATGTTTATCATTTCGGTAGGGCTGCTGATGCTGATTTACGTCATCAATTATGGGAAAGTACTGGATTGGATGGCTTCTGCCAAACTTTGTGCTTATATTGTAATTTCTCCTATACTGATCGCATTATTTATCTGGATTCAGCACCATTCGAAGAATCCCTATGTAAGTCTTGCCCCTCTGTTTCAGCCTAAAGCAATCATCGGATATTTCTATATGATGCTTGTTATGTTTTTCAGTACATCCACCACATTATTGACCAATTACCTGAGCATCATCCTGAAAGTAGACAGCACGCATACCTATTCTCTTTATATCTTTTTGCTCCCGGGGTATGTAATCGGAGCTTTTATCTGTTTCTGGTGGTTTCGTTGGCAGCGTTGGCGTTTCCGGTTTCTGATAGCGGGCGGAATGAGTTGTTTTGTTATTTTCTTTGGTATTCTATATTTTGGCATTGCGCCGAACAGTACGTATGAAATGTTATATCTGCCCATCTTTTTCCGCGGATTGGGTATGTTGACTTTGATTATAGCCTTTGCCCTGTTTGCCGTAGAAGATTTGAACCCGAAGTTTTTGTTGTCGAATGCTTTCTTTCTGATAATCTTCCGTTCGGTACTGGCACCTATCATGGCTACTTCTTTTTACAGCAATATGCTGTATCGTCTGCAACAGAAATATATATATTCTTTGTCGGAGACTATCACGACTGCCGACCCGCTGGCTGCGTCCCGTTATACTCAATCTCTGAATAATGCGCTTGCACAAGGACATAGATATGATGAAGCGGTACAGATAGCTACCCATTCTCTTTATGGAACTTTGCAGGAGCAGAGTCTGTTGCTTGCACTGAAAGAAATATTAGGTTATCTGTTGGTGATATCGGTCATAATAGCTGTTATCTCGCGTTTCATTCCGTTTCATAAGACGATTCGTGTTACATTTGCCAAGACGGGAGATGATATGGTATAGCATATAAAAATGAGTAAATCATCCCAATTTTTCAATTCTTTTTCCTATATTTGGCTGGTAATCACTGGAGAACAGATTCTCTCCGGAGTAGGACAGATCTAATCTTAAACACGAATTTGAAATAGATGAATTATGATGAACAGGGCTATCCTCGTCTTACTATTCCTCTTGTCGGCACTGCCATTTTCTTTGCAAGCCCAGATGCCGGACAGTATCGTTCGTAAATTATCGGGCTATATTGAAGCAGTGCAGAATTTCGGAGAAATGCTGCCACAGGAAAAAGTCTATTTACATTTCGACAATACCAGTTATTATCAGGGAGACCCTGTTTGGTTTCAGTGTTATGTTGTGACATCCGAACTGAACCGCCCGTCGGATTTGAGTAAAACCCTTTATGTCGAATTGTTGAATCCGGGTGGGGAAGTCATAGCGAAACGTGTATTGCCTGTTAGGAACGGCCGTTGCCACGGTAGTTTCGAATTAACACAACTACCTTTTTATTCCGGTTTTTATGAGGTTCGTGCCTATACGAAATATATGTTGAACTTTGGAGAGGAGGTTATTTTCTCCCGGGTTCTTCCGGTATTCGATAAGCCTCGGGCAGCTGGTGATTTTAAAGAGAAGAACATACAGAAATATGCTGTTTATAAATATCCGCAGGTACGGAAAAAAACGGCTAAGGAGAAAAAAGTCAATCTGAAGTTTTTTCCTGAAGGAGGAAATTTGGTCGAAGGCATTCCTTCCCGCGTTGCTTTTGAGGCAACGGATGCCTATGGAAATCCGATCGCACTGTCCGGAACGGTTATCAACCGGGAAAAGAAAGAAATCGCCTCCTTTGCCACTGTACACGAAGGACGCGGCACCTTTGTATATACTCCTACGAACGGAGAAAATCATAAGGCTGAGGTGGAGTTGAATGGAAAAAAGTACCGTTTTGATTTGCCGGAAGCCCGGTTGCAGGGATATGTCTTGCAGGTTGATAATCTTTCTTCGGAAGACAGTATAGCAGTCAGTGTACAAAAGAATCCGCATACACCGGAGTCTGTCTTAGGCTTAGCTGTGCTTGGTCATGGGAAACTGCTTAATTATTGTCTGTTGAACATCCGGAAAAATACGCCTGTCTCTTTCAAACTTGACAAGACGGAATGGAAGGCAGGGGTGGCACAGATCGTATTGTTTGATACAGCAGGACAGATTATTGCCGACCGCCTTATCTTTATGAGAAAACCGGAGCCATTGACAATCAGTGTCCGGAAAAACAAAGAGGATTATCAGCCGTTTGATCGTGTCTTATTGGACTTTTCAGTACGTGACACGGCGGGGAA
>OGPD01002841.1_pt1 | contig 9733 bp, 9 predicted proteins | sample 1552861 | NCBI WGS metagenome assembly OGPD01 (sample SAMEA2580280, study PRJEB22360) | human gut metagenome | biome: human gut; feature: human-associated habitat; material: faeces | place: Denmark | collected 2008/2010
CGCCACACCTTCGCCTGCATGGCCGTCGAATACGGCATGCCGATTGACGTTCTAGCCAAGATTCTCGGCCACTCGAACACCAACATGACGCGCCACTACGCCAAATTCTCCGAGACAGTCATCGGCCGCGAAATGGAGACGTTCGGACAAAAACTGACATCGGCCGCCGCGGAGTAACATTCCGGGTTTTAAGAGAGCAAGTTTATGTTTCGGGTGCCCCGAAACCCTTGCAGATTCATCCCGCTGGTCTCAAATGGATATAATGAAAAAGAATCCCAAAGGCGGACGTCCGCCCAAATCCGCAGGCGAAAAGCTCAAGGAGCGGCTGACCGTGAAGATGGCCGCAGCAGACTACTACGCCCTGCGCGGCAAGGCGCGGGCGGCAGGTCTCACCTGGGCCGAATACGCCCGGACGGCGCTCTCAAGGAGCGTCGTCCGCCAGCGCCTCACGGCAGAACAGATGACCCTGCTGCGGCAAATAGCCGGTATGGCCAACAACCTCAATCAGCTCGCCCGAAAAGCCAACTCCACCGGATATGTTCAGGCAGCGGCGGAGTGCACGGCACTGATCGAAAAGATAGATACGCTAATAGATCAAATTAACGAATAACCATGATTGCCAAAATATCGAAAGGCGGTTCGTTCGGCGGAGCCGTCGATTACGTCCTTGACAAAGGAAAAGACGCCGAATTGCTCGCCGGACTGGGCGTCCGGATGAGGGACAACAAATCCATCACCCGCAGTCTCGAGATGCAGGCGGCGCTGAATCCGCATCTTTCGAAGCCCGTCGGCCACGTCGTCCTCGCCTTTTCGGCACAGGACGCCGCACGGCTCGACAACAGGCGGATGGTCGGAATCGCCGCGGAGTATCTCTCCGGCATGGGCATCCGAAACACGCAGTTCATCATCGCCCGCCACCGCGACCGGGAACATCCCCATCTGCATATCCTCTTCAACCGCGTGGACAACAACGGCCGAACCATCTCCGACCGTAACGACCGTTACCGTTCGGAGCGGCTTTGCAAGGAGCTGACCGCCCGACACGGGCTCCACTTCGCATCGGGCAAAGAGAGTGTCAAGGAGCACCGCCTGCGCGAACCGGACAAGACGAAATACGAGATTTTACACACGCTGCGCGACGCCGTACCCCGCTGCCGCGACTGGCCGGAGCTGACGGCAGCGCTGCGGCGCGAAGGGATCGCCACCGAGTTCCGGATGCGCGGAGGAACTTCCGACCCACAAGGCGTCGTTTTCGCCAAGAACGGCTACCCGTTCAACGGCTCGAAAATCGACCGGCAGTTCAGTTTCTCCAAAATCGACCATGCGCTGAGCCTGAACCGCCGACAAGCACTCTCCGCAAACGAACGCGGCTCCGCAAGCAATCCGCCCGCATCGTTCAGTCACCTGCTCGAAGATCTTCTGCAACCGGTCTACGATACGGACGAAGAACGGCGCCGTCAGGAACGACTGCGCAAAAAGAAAAGACGCCAACGACTTTAAATTTCATTACCTATGGAGACAACCACCGTCATCGAGCTCTTTGAAGAGCTGAAAAAGCAGATCGCCGCGCTCGGCCGCAGACTGGACGACCGCAACCCGCCGGCCCCGCCGGTGTCTTCGATACCAACTGAACCGGATAATCGGCTCGACCGGCTGCTGGAAACGACCCAACTCACCCGCACGAACGTCGAACGGGCACGCATGGAACTGACGGACCGGATCTCGGCACTGGAAAAGAAACTCGGGCAGGAGCGCGGAAGATGCGGTGCCGAGGCGGCCCGTGCCGCTCTGCCTTCGCCGCAGCGGCATATCCACACCATCGACTTCAAATCCTCGAAATCGACGCTCTGCATGTTCGGACTCTCGCTCGCCGTCGTTTGCTGCGGCGTACATATCCATCGGCTGCACGACCGCATCGGCAACATGTGCGACGCCGAACTGAAATACCGATACATCAGGATGATGGGCGGCATCGACGAACAGGGCCTGCGCGACTTGAACGCGCTCTTTCTCGATTCCGACCGTACCAACAACCTACACACGCTGCGTGAGCAAGTCGAACAATACGAAACCGCTGTCCAAGAGGCAATCGAAAACCAGCAACGGGCCGATATCAAAGCGAAACAGGCTGAAGAACTGAAAGAAAAAGCACGTCAACGGCCCAAACCCGCTAAATAAGAATTGATACAGCGTAAGTCCGACTGTTCTTAGAAACAGTCGGACTTACATGTATATCCGTTAACTATCCTCAATGCGAACCATTAAGGAAATATTCCTATCTTTGTAAACTTGATTGATATACCTTTGTTACGATGACAACCCAAAGCGAAGCAGCATTAGAGAATGGATTGATAAAGACGCTGATCGACAACAGCTACGAGCGCGTCATAATCAAAGAGGAAGAGAATCTGAAGACGAACTTTAAGGCGCAGTTGGAGAAGCATAACCAAAAAGAGTTGCAACTTCACGGCCGGTCGCAATTTACCGACAAGGAGTTCGAAAAGATCCTCATTTACCTCGAAGGCGGTACACGATTCGAAAAAGCGAAGAAACTACGAGACCTCTATCCGCTGGAAACGGAGGATGGCCACCGGATTTGGGTGGAATTCCTCAATCAAAAAAAGTGGTGCCAGAACGAATTCCAAGTAGCCAACCAAATCACTGTCGAGGGACGTAAACAGTGCCGCTATGACGTGACGATTCTCATCAACGGCCTTCCGCTGGTGCAGGTCGAGCTGAAACGGCGCGGCGTGGAACTGAAGCAGGCATACAACCAGATCCAGCGTTACCACAAAACGTCGTTTCACGGGTTGTTCGACTATATTCAGTTGTTCGTAATATCGAACGGCGTGAATACACGCTATTTTGCCAACAATCCGAACAGCGGCTACAAATTCACGTTCAACTGGACGGATGCCGAGAACCGACCGTTCAACGACCTGAACATGTTCGCCAATTTCTTTTTCGACAAGTGTACGTTGGGAAAGATCATCAGCAAATATGTAGTGTTACACGAGGGCGACAAGTGCCTGATGGTATTACGGCCCTATCAGTTCTATGCCGTCGAGAAGATTATCGACAAGGTGGAGAACACCAACAAGAACGGTTACGTTTGGCACACGACAGGCGCAGGGAAAACCCTGACCTCGTTCAAAGCCGCGCAGTTGGTCTCCGAAATCGAGGGCATCGACAAGGTGATGTTCGTCGTCGACCGTCACGACCTCGACACACAGACGCAGTCGGAATACGAAGCGTTCGAGCCGGGTGCGGTAGACAATACGGACAACACGCATGAGCTGATCAAGCGGTTGAGCGGTGATTCGAAAATCATCATCACCACGATTCAGAAACTCAATTGTGCCGTCACGAAAGATTACTATAATAAGTATCTGCAAAAGATTCGGAATAAAAAAGTCGTAATGATTTTCGACGAATGCCACCGCAGTCACTTCGGCGACTGCCACAAAAATATCGTCAACTTCTTCGGCAACCTGCAAATTTTCGGATTTACGGGTACACCTATCTTCGTCGAGAATGCCAAACAGGAGCACACAACGGCCGAAGTTTTCGGCGAATGCCTGCACAAGTATTTGATCAAGGATGCCATTGCCGACGAAAATGTATTGGGCTTTCTGGTCGAATATTATCAAGGCAGCACGACGACCGACTGCGAGAGCGAGGCACGTATGCGGGAGATTGCACAGTTCATTCTCAACAACTACGACAAATCGACCTTCGGCGGTGAGTACAACGCACTGTTCGCCATTCAGTCCGTACCGATATTGCTCCGCTACTACAAGATTTTCAAGGAATTGAATCCGAATATCCGAATCGGCGCCATCTTCACCTATGCCGCCAACGCCAGTCTGGACGACGGGCAGACGGGAATGAATCAAGGGTTTGCCGACTCCAAGGTCGCTGCCGACGAGCTGCAAGCCATTATGGATGACTACAACACGATGTTCGGCACGTCTTTTACGACCGACAATTTCAGCGCCTATTACGACGACGTAAACGAGCGCATGAAGAAACGCAAGAAGGATATGCTGCCGCTCGACCTGCTGCTGGTCGTCGGAATGTTTCTCACGGGCTTCGATGCCAAGAAGCTCAATACGCTTTATGTCGACAAAAATCTGGAATATCACGGGTTGTTGCAGGCGTTCAGCCGCACGAACCGCGTGCTGAACGAGAAAAAGCGTTTCGGGAAAATCGTATGCTTCCGCGACCTTAAAGCCAATGTGGATGCAGCAATCAAACTTTTCAGTAACAACACGCCCAATGAGAAGATCATACGCCCGCCGTTCGAGAAGGTGCGCAAGGATTTGAATCTGAAAATGATCTCCTTTCTGGAGAAATATCCCGACGTCAGCCGCATCGACGCGCTGAAAAGCGAGCCCGAGAAACGCGAATTCGTGTTGGCTTTCCGCGAGATTATCCGGGGAAAAATCGAGGCGCAAATCTACGAGGAGTACGAAGCGGACGATCCCTATTTCATCATGTCCGAGCAGGAATACATGGATTTCCGTTCCAAATACCTCGACATCGCCATCGGTCATACGGGAGACAAGCAAAAGGGCATTCCCGACGCTACACAAACCGAGATCGAACACGAAAATATCGACGACGTGGATTTCTGTTTGGAGCTGCTCCACAGCGACGTTATCAATGTCGCCTACATTCTGGCACTGATTGCCGACCTGAACCCCGACAGCGAAGATTACCGGCAGAAACGTCAGCAGATCATCGATACGATGATTCGAGACGCCTCGATGCGCAACAAGGCCAAACTCATCGATGGGTTTATCCAGCAGAATGTCGATGACGACAAGGCCGGATTCAACCGCGCAAAGGCGGACGGGTCCATCGACTTGGAGACGCGGTTGACGAACTACGTCAGCGCCGCCCGCAAACGGGCGATCGAACGTCTGGCCGAGGAGGAGGCCCTGAGTCACGATGCGTTGAGAGAGTATCTGGCGCAATACGATTACCTTCAACGCGAGAAACCCGAAATCATTCAGAACGCTATCAAAGAGAAGAAGGTAGGGCTGAAGGAGCGTCGCAATATCCTCAAACGGGTATTGGCTAAGCTCCGCATAATTATCGACACGTTTAACTGGGAATAAACACACAACGCATATGAGCGAAGAACTGCAACAAAAATTGCGCAGCCAGCTTTGGACGGTTGCCAACACCCTGCGTGGCAACATGTCGGCCAGCGATTTTATGTATTTCACTCTCGGCTTCCTCTTCTATAAGTACCTCTCCGAAAAAATCGAGTTGTATGCCAATGAGGAACTGAAGGAGGACGGTATAACCTTCAAGGAGGCATGGGAGAGCGACGACGAAGAGTTGAAGGTCGACCTGAAAGAGGCGTGCGTGCAGGATTTGGGTTATTTCGTCGAGCCGGAATACCTTTATTCCACCATTATCTCGATGATCGACCGCAGGGAGAATATCCTCCCAGCATTGGAGCGGTCGCTCAAGAAAATCGAGGACAGCACCATCGGTCAGGAAAGCGAAGACGATTTCGGCGGTCTCTTCTCTGACATCGATCTCGCATCTCCCAAGCTGGGCAAAACGGCCGACGATAAGAATAAGTTAATCAGCGACGTGCTTGTCGCATTGAACGGCATCGACTTCGGGCTGAAAGATGCGCAGGAGATTGATATTCTGGGCGACGCCTACGAATACATGATCGGTCAATTCGCCGCCGGAGCCGGGAAAAAGGCGGGCGAGTTCTATACACCGCAGGAGGTCAGTCAGATTCTTGCCGAAATCGTCATCACGGGCAAACAGCGTTTGAAGACGGTCTACGACCCCACTTGCGGCAGCGGCTCCCCCCCGCCCCCGCCGCCTCCCGCGGGGTTGCGACAAGCACAAGGCCGATGAGATTTTCGGGCAGGAGAAGAACCCTACGACCTTCAACCTCTGCCGCATGAATATGTTGCTGCACGGTATTAAGTATAACGATTTCGACATCCGCAACGGTGATACGCTCGAAGCCGATGAGTTCGGCGATCAACAATTCGACGCCGTAGTGGCCAACCCGCCCTTCTCGGCCGATTGGAGTGCCGCCGCGAAATTCAACAACGACGACCGGTTCAGCAAGGCCGGAGTGCTTGCCCCAAAATCGAAGGCCGACTATGCGTTTATCCTGCACATGATCTACCACCTCAACGAGGGCGGCACGATGGCCTGCGTAGCTCCGCACGGCGTATTGTTCCGCGGAGCGGCCGAAGGTAAAATCCGTCGGTTTCTGATTGAGAAGAAAAACTATATCGACGCGATTATCGGACTTCCTGCCAATATCTTCTACGGCACCAGTATTCCGACCTGCATCCTCGTGATGAAAAAATGCCGCAAGCAGGAGGACAATATCCTCTTTATCGACGCTTCGCGCGAGTTCGAAAAGGTCAAGACACAAAATAAATTGCGTCCCGAACATATCCGCAAAATCGTAGAAACCTATCGCAGCCGCACGGAAATCGAAAAATACAGCCATTGCGCGACATTACAGGAGATTGCCGAGAACGACTACAATCTCAATATTCCGCGCTATGTCGATACGTTCGAAGAGGAAGAGGAGATCGATATCCACGCAGTGATGGCCGAGATCAAGGAACTGGAGGCCAAACGCGCCGAATTGGACAAACAAATAGAGGTTTATCTTAAAGAATTGGGTATTGTCGAATAAACCCGAAAAAGCAATGGCAACAAATAACAACAATAAAGCCCTCAATGTTCCCCATTTGAGATTTCCAGAGTTTAGTGGGGAGTGGAACAAGTGCACCATAAATGATTTAGCAACAGTGGTTGGAGGTGGCACACCTGATACTACAGTGAAATCATATTGGGGTGGAGATATACAATGGTTTACTCCAAGTGAAATCGGTAAAAATAAATATGTAGACTTTAGCCTTAGAACTATTACAAGAGATGGTTTAGATAATTCAAGTGCAAAGCTATTACCATTACACACTATATTATTAAGTTCTCGTGCCACGGTAGGAGAATGTTCTATTGCATCAAATGAATGTACTACAAATCAAGGTTTTCAATCTCTTATTGCGAAACAATGTAATATTGATTTTCTATACTACTTGATTCAAACTAAGAAAAAAGATTTGATTAGAAATGCTTGTGGATCAACATTCTTAGAAATCTCAGCAAATGAAATTCGCAAGATTAAAGTTGCTGTTCCTGTACAAAACGAACAGGAACAAATTGCGAAGCTCTTATCTTTAATTGATGAGCGTATCGCTACCCAAAACAAAATCATTGAGGATTTGAAAAAACTAAAGTCAGCCATTGTAGAAACTCTATTTTGTACTCCCAAAGAATCAATGCCAGCTAAAAGGGTATCCACATATAGCAAGGAATGGAAGTTGATTAAACTTTCCGATATATGTCAAAGGGTTCAAACTAAAAATACAGGTAATCAATGCAGGCAAGTTTTGACCATTGCAGCGCAGCATGGACTTGTCAACCAAGAAGATTTCTTCAATAAGACTGTTGCAAGTGAAAATTTGGAAGGGTATTATCTTTTACAGAAAGGGGATTTTGCCTATAATAAAAGTTATTCGGGTGATTACACATGGGGTGCAATAAAACGATTGGAACGGTATGATAAAGGCGTATTATCCCCTTTGTATATCTGTTTTCGACCTGATTTAAGCAAGGTAGATGCAGACTTTCTTGCACATTACTTTGAATCCAAGAAATGGTATAAAGGTGTTGCTGATATAGCAGGTGAAGGTGCAAGGAATCATGGATTACTTAACATTTCTGTGATTGATTTTTTTAATACAACTCACCGCATACCTAATTTAGACGAACAAAAACGTATAGCGAAAATTCTCAACTCGTTATCCTTAAAATTGTCTTGTGAACAACGCATTATGCAAAGTCTGATGATGCAACGAAACTATTTATTACGCAATATGTTTATATAAACATCGTTTTCAGCAAGTATGTCCTTTGTCGAAACATATAATTATGTATCTGATTTTCATTGTGCAATTTGTTATCTATTGCATTTATGATTGCAAGAATGTGTGACTGTTCACGCTTTGTTGGAAGTGTTACCGTCATATCCAACCACTCATCTACATTGATAGAACGGCCATCACGAATACCGTATGTAACAAGTTTGAGTGACTTTATAAACGGCTTTGATATAAAGAAATGAGACAAATAACCATACGCAACCAAATCGTTTGGGTGCAGGATTGTATATGCTGGGCTACAAATTCCAGTTCTATCAGAGAAAGCAAATCCGCCTTGAAATGAACGAAGATGAACTACATAATCACCTTTTCGGACAATTTTATATTCACTGATACTATTTTGTTCAAATTTGATGTCTATGTTTATATCACTTCGTTCAATCATACCCAATTCCTGACTGGCCGATAAGACATTGGAATAGATCAGTTTTTTATTCTTCTCATTGACCACTTCAAAGAGTTGCCGGAAAGAATAAGTCTCACCTTTTGCGGATGAATAGAGTTTATCTACAATGGCTGACATTGCCGTATTATCATCCTTAATTCAGGCGATTATTTACAAGACAAAGATGGACGGGATTAGTAAAGGCACGTGGAGAAAAATAGACCTATACGAAGTTCTGCAAGAGCGAAATGAAAAGAACGTTGAAGGTAGAACTATTTGTTCTGTATCCGTCAGTCAAGGAGTAGTGAATCAGATTGAATATCTTGGCCGCTCTTTTGCAGCGAAACAGACGAGCCATTATAATGTTGTCAAATACGGAGATATTGTTTACACAAAAAGCCCAACAGGAGATTTCCCGTATGGCATTATAAAGCGTAGCGACATCAGAGAAGATGTAGCAGTTTCACCTTTGTATGGGGTTTATATTCCTGCAAATGACAGCATGGGCGTAATTTTGCATTTCTATTTTATGCAACCCTGCAATGCCTTCAACTATCTTCATCCGCTTATACAGAAAGGTGCAAAGAACACGATAAACACATCCAACGGAAGATTTTTGGAAAATTCCGTTCCTCTCCCTGTTTCTGAAAGTGAAGCCAACACTATTGCCGTAATGTTGAAAAGCATTCAAGCAAAGATTGAGATAGAGAAAAAATTACTGCAATTATACGCAAAAGAGAAAGAGTATCTGTTACATCAGATGTTCATATAAACAACTGACGTAGCAGATAACGCTTCTGACTACAAAGCAATCCTATTATCTGTTTTTCAACAATTAGTTTGTCCGAATAGGTGTTGAGGATTGAGTATATTTTGCGTTGCTTTTCTATCATTGGAAAAGAAAACTTTTTCTTCATAAAGTCACTTTTCTGCAAATTAAAGCGTGTACTACCTTGCGCCAGTGGGTAAACGGCTTTTCTAAATGATTGTGATGAAACGTAATAAGCCAAAAATGGAGAATATATCTTAGCTTCATCGGTTATATGAATGCCAAAGCAAAAACTATTCAGATACAAAGGATAGGTTTCGCCCAAATACACAGCACCCATTCCAACTTCTTCAGGCGTTTCAGAGGATAACGTGAACAGAATATCACCATAATGGACAACTGATTGTTGTTCTGTTTCTTTGATTTTCACCAAACCTACATCGGTTGAATCAATGATTTGGTTCTGATAGACATTCATGTAAGTTATGAACGGATAGCCGTCACCAAAATCTTCTGCATTTTTTCCTGATAGCCCTGAATATGATTGCCCAAAGTCACTAAAAGACAGTGCGA
>OGPD01002862.1_pt1 | contig 9653 bp, 4 predicted proteins | sample 1552861 | NCBI WGS metagenome assembly OGPD01 (sample SAMEA2580280, study PRJEB22360) | human gut metagenome | biome: human gut; feature: human-associated habitat; material: faeces | place: Denmark | collected 2008/2010
TCTGCCCGCGCTGCTGACGGCGTGCCGGAACCGCCTGCGGTCCAACGGCCTCATCGTCGTGAGCGCGGTCACGCTGGAAAGCTTTCGCGCCCTCCTCTCATGGGCCCCCGACCACAGAGCCGGCCTCTGCCGCATCGATATCGCCAACGAATGCCTACTCGCCAAAAGGAGCCACCACTTCGCTCCGCAAAACACCATTTACGTGTTCACATTCCATAAAGAGGCAATTTCATGAAAGCACTCGTCGAATTCGTCGGCGCCGGACCGGGCGCGGAGGATCTCATCACCGTGCGTGGCCTGCGCGCTCTGGAACAGGCGGATCTCGTGGTCTACGCGGGTTCGCTGGTCAACCCCGCCCACCTCAAGGCCTGCAAAGCCAATTGCACCTGCCTCGATAGCGCCTCCATGAATCTGGGGGAACAGATCGAAGCCATGAGCGATGCCGCCCTTGCCGGGAAACGTGTCGTGCGCCTGCACACCGGCGATCCCGCCATGTACGGCGCGATCAACGAGCAGATCCGGGGGCTGGCCCAAAAAGGCGTGGCCGCATCCATCATCCCGGGCGTCAGCAGCGTGTTCGCGGCAGCAGCGGCGCTTGGCTGCGAACTCACCAGCCCCGATGTGAGCCAAAGCGTCGTCCTCACGCGGACGCCCGGAAGAACGCCCATGCCTCAAGGCGAAGACGCCGCGGCCTTCGCCCGGACCGGGGCGATGCTGGTCTTTTTCCTGAGCACCGGAAAGGTCGGCGAGCTGATGCGCCATCTGATGGAACAAGGTGGGCTGGCCGAGGACACCCCGGCGGCGATCGTCTACCGCGCCTCATGGCCTGATGAGCGCATCCTGCGCGGTACGGTGGGCGACATCGCCCGGCAGGCCGAGGAAGCCGGGCTCGGACGGCAGGCGCTCGTCATCGTGGGCCGGGCCTTGGGAGCCAACGGCACAGCCTCGCGGCTCTACGACGCCGACTTCTCGCATGGCTACAGGAACCGTCTGGTTTCGGAGAATTTCGACGGACGCTGCGCCCTGTACGCCTTCACGGACAAGGGGCTGACGCGAGCCCGGGAGATCGCCGCCGGGCTGGGCCTGCCCACGGTGCTCCACAGTACGCGCTCATCCAACGCGGAAGGCATCATGCACATACCGGCCCAAGACTTCGACAGCCGCCTCGCCGCCAACTGGGCGCAGTTCGACGCGCATATCTTCATCGGCGCGACGGGAATCCCCTTCCGCAAAGCCGCCCCACTGCTGCGCGACAAGAGCATTGACCCCGCCGTGCTTGCCTGTCCGGAAAGCGGCAGCCATGTGATTGCCCTTACCTCCGGGCATTTCGGAGGCACCAACCGGCTGGCCCGGCGCATAGCCCGCATCACCGGCGGACAGGCCGTAATCGGCTCCCCCGCGGACGTCAACGGCCTCCCCGCCTTTGACGAAGCCGCCGCACAGGAACACGCACGCATCCTCAACCCGGAAGCCGTCCGCGCCCTCAACGCCGCCCTGCTCGACGGAAGCCCCATAGCCTTCTGCGGAACCCGTGCTGTCTTCGAGCGCCATTTCGCCTCCACCGGGCAAGTTGCCTTCTTCGAGAACCCGCAGGATGTCACATGCGGCCATGCCATCCTCTGGGATAGCGAAAACACGCTTCCGGAAGAGGTTCTGTACCTTGATGTCTCCAGCCGTGCCTTCGTCCTCGGCGTGGGCTGCCACCGCGGCGTCAAGCCGCAGGAGCTGCGCCTCGTCGCGGAACGGTATCTTTCCGAATTCGGCCTGAACGCGGAAAACATCGCCAGCATCGCCACCTGCACCGTGAAGGAGGACGAACCGGCTATCCTCGGATTGGGCGAGGCATGGCAGGTTCCCGTGGCTTTCCACAGCGCGGAGGAGCTGGATGCCGTGCCGGTGTCCGCACCCTCGGAAAAAGTGCGCGAAAAAGTCGGCACCGCTTCGGTGTGCGAGGCCGCGTGCCTGCTGTCCGCCGGATACGGCTCAATCCCCCAGCCCACACTGTACGCCCCGAAATCCGCCTTTGGAGACGTCACGCTGGCGCTGGCCCGCCTGCCGCACCTCTCCGCACCCAAGGCCGCTCGCGGACAGGTCGTGGTTGTGGGGCTCGGCTCCGGCGTTCCCGAGCAGATCACGCCCGAGGTGGACGCCGCGCTCAGGCATTGCGACACGGTGGCAGGATACAGCAATTATGTTGATTTCATTCGTGATCGCATCATCGGAAAACCAATCATCCAGAACGGCATGATGGGCGAGGTGGCGCGGTGCCGGGCCACGCTCGAAGCCGCCGCAGCCGGGCAGGAGGTCTGCATGGTCTGCTCCGGCGACCCCGGCATTCTGGCGATGGCGGGGTTGCTGTTCGAACTGCGGGCCCGGGAGCCGGAATTCGCGGACATCCCGATCCGGGTCCTGCCGGGCATCACGGCGGCGAACATCGCGGCGGCTTCGCTCGGAGCGCCGCTCCAGAACGGCTTTTCGCTGGTGAGCCTTTCCGATTTGCTTGTCCCTTCGGACGAAGTGCGGCAAAATCTCCGGGCCGTGGCGCAGTCGGCCCTGCCGGTGACGCTCTACAATCCCGCCGGGCGCAAACGGCGGCATCTGCTCACGGAAGCGCTCGACATTTTCAGGGAACAGCGCGGAGGCGACGTATTGTGCGCCTATGTCCGACATGCTGGACGGCCTCAGGAGGCCAAATGGATCGGCAGGCTCGACGATTTCCCCGCCGACGAGGTGGATATGTCCACCCTCGTCATCATCGGCGGCCCGCGCACGATCACGGACGCCGGGGCCATGTACGAGGCGCGGGGGTATGTTGAGAAGTATATGGAGTAGGTTTGGGTTAGGGAGAAGAACCCTTCTGAAGAAGAGCTTCCCCTCCCTAAAACCCCATCCCCTCTCTCCCAAGACTTTTGCGTGTATTGAATCCCTGTTGGAAAGCCTTTTCGAGGCATCGGGAAACGGGAACAGCCTATGCAACATACGACATTCCACGCCTTCTGCATCGCCGCGCCCCGTTCGGGCGAGGGCAAGACCACGGCGAGCATCGCGCTCATGCGGGCCCTTGCCCGGCGCGGCCTGCGGGTGCAGGGGTTCAAATGCGGGCCGGACTACATCGATCCTACCTTCCATGCTCAAGCCACCGGGCTGCCCGCCTGCAATCTCGATACGTGGATGATGGGCCGTGATGGTGTCCGGGCGCTGTGGGACAGCCGCGCGCATGACGCCGACGCCGCCGTCTGCGAGGGCGTCATGGGGCTTTTCGACAGCCGCGATCCCGGCGATCCGGCGGGTGGCACGGCCGATTGCGCCCGCGCCCTCGGCCTTCCGGTCGTACTCGTGTTCAACGGCAGGGGGATGGCGGGTTCCGTGGCCGCGCTCGTTGCCGGGTTCCAGCTTCATGCCGTGCGCATAGGCGTCCGCCTCGTCGGAGCCATTGCCAACAATGTGGGAAGCCCCCGCCATGCGGACATACTGCGCCAGGCACTGGAGCGCGCCAACCTTCCGCCGCTGTTCGGCGCGCTGCCCCGGCGTGAGGAATGGCGGCTCCCCGAACGCCAGCTCGGGCTCCTCCCCTCGGAAGAGGCCGGGACCACCGCCGCATGGCTCGACGCGCTAGCGGAGATGGCGGAACAGCATCTCGACATTGATCGCCTTCTCGCGCTGACCACGTCGAAGCGCCCGGAAGCGCCCGCGCCGTTGCCTTCGGAGAACGTCCGGCCCCGGCGTATGGGCATCGCCAAAGACAAGGCCTTTTGCTTCTATTATGAGGAAAACGAACGCGTTTTACGTTCGCAGGGATGGGAACCCGTTCCCTTTTCCCCGCTCGCGGATACGGCCTTGCCGATCGGCATTGAGGCGTTGTACCTCGGCGGGGGCTATCCCGAAGTCTTTGCCCGCGAGCTGTCCAGAAACGCCGCCATGCGGGAAAACATCCGGGACTTCGCGGCACGGGGCGGAGAAATATATGCGGAATGCGGCGGCTACATGTATCTTTGCACCACGCTCGAAGCCTCCGAAGAGGCCGGGGGCACGCGGGACGACCGCCGCATCTGGCCCATGTGCGGCGTTATCGATGCCACGGCGCGCATGGGCGGGCGCATCCGTTCCCTTGGGTACCGGGAAGCCTCCATGCTCTCCGGCGCGCCCTTCGGCTTGCGGCACGAAACCTTCCGAGGACACGAATTTCACTGGTCCGACATCGAGTTGCACCGCGACTATCCGCCCCTGTACGAAGTCCGCACCCGCTCAGGCGTCGAAAAAGCCGGGGTCGCCTTCGGCAACGTCAGAGCCGGGTATGTCCATCTCTATTGGGGAAATGAGGGACATGCCGAGGAAGGCCAAGCCCCCAAAAGCGGGAAAACTTCTTCGGAAGGATTTTCCTCCCCTCGGCCCACCTCCCCCTCCGGTCAGGTCATCCTCCTGAACGGGCCGTCGAGCGCGGGAAAGACCACACTTTCCCAAGCATTGCAAACGCGGCTCCACGCGGTTTACGGGTTGTGCTGCATGACCCTTTCCATCGATCAGCTGCTGAGGGCGAGCACGGGGGGATACGGGTCCGTACTGGCGGGACTCGCGCAAACGGGCCTGCCGCTCATCGAAACCTTCCATGCCAGCGTCGCGGCGGCGGCAAAAGCGGGCGCGTGGGTCATCGTGGACCACGTCATCGGCGAAGATCCGGGCTGGATTGAAGACCTGCTCGAGCGATTGGCCGGCGTTTCCATCCTGTCCGTGCAGGTCACTTGCGACGCCAAGGAATTGCAGCACCGCGAGTCCCTGCGCACGGATCGCACGCCGGACTGGAAGCACGCCGAACGTCAGGCGCGTTCCATCCATGTGCCGCTCCCCGGCCAGATGACCGTGGATACCACCCGCACCGATCCCGGGACCTGCGCGGCCTGCATCCTTGAGGCCCTGTTTATGGAAAAAGCATATTGATCTGACGGATTGAACCGGTGGGCGGCCCCCGTCCTGCAACCTGCAGCGGGGAAGCGTACCAACAGAACCGGAAAAGCACGCTTGGGGGAAACCGTCCCCGGCAACCTCAGAAAGAGGAATCGTTATGAAACCCGAAGCCCACGGCGGCGACTTGCTGCGCATGGCGGCTACCGCCGGACGCGATCCGGCCTCCTTGCTGGATTTCAGCGTGAACGTGCGGCCCGAAGGCCCGCCGGAGTTCATCCGTGCCGCGCTGTTCCGGGCCATGACCGCACTCGCGGCCTATCCTTCCCCCCATGCCGAGGAAGCCATGCTCGCAGCGGCCCGGCATCATGGGATGGACGCCTCCCGCTTCGTCTTCGGAAGCGGCAGCAACGAGCTCATCCACGCGCTTGCCCGCGTACTCCGCAAGCGCGGCGTGCCTTCCGTGCGCGTCGTCGAGCCCGCATTCAGCGAATACGCCATAGCCTGCCGCCTCGCCGGGATAAAGGCCATCCCCGTATGGGGAGGCATCATTGAAAAAAATCAATGTGTTCCGACAACAGACACGGGAAAGGATGAAGCCGTCCCTACGCGGGATCTGCTCGACGCGCTCACCTATGCCCCTGAGGGATCGGCGGTCTTCCTTGCCAATCCCGGCAACCCTTCGGGGTTGTTCCGTACTCCGGACGAATGCCTGCGCCTCATGTCCTCGCGCTCCGATCTCCTTTGGATCATTGATGAAGCGTTTGTCGAATACGCCGGGACGGAAACGGAGGCTTCCGTACTGCAACGGCTTCCGAAAAACGGCATTGTCCTGCGCTCGCTGACCAAATTCCATGCCGTTCCGGGCGTACGCCTCGGATATCTCGCCGCCGATGCGGAGCTGGCGCAGGCCATCCGGGACGAGCTGCCCGCGTGGAGCGTCAACGCCTTCGCGCTGGCCGCCGCGCAAGCCGTCTTCGCGGATACCTCGGACTTCGCGGCACAAACCCGCGCCGAGAACGCCGAACGCCGCGCGGATCTCGCCGCCGCCCTGTCGTCCCTGCCGGGAATCGAGGTTTACCCGTCAGCCGCCAACTACGTTCTGTTCCGCTGGCCCGGCGCGCCCCGCAATCTGCTCGGCATCCTCCTCAAACGCTTCGGCATCGCCGTCCGCGACTGCTCCAACTACCACGGGCTCAAAGACGGCTCATGGTTCCGTGCCGCCGTCCGCTTTCCCGAAGACCACCGCCGCCTTGCCGAAGCCCTCTCCGCAATCCGGGAAACGACGTATGGGGTTTCCTCCTCCCCGCTCCCCGAAACCCCGGCTTCACCCGAATCCGGCAACAAGGATTCAATAAACATAAAAGTGTTAGGAAGAGGAGGGATGGGGGCCTGGGGGAAGGGAGGAGAAAGCCCTTCTCCAGAAGGTTTTCTCCTCCCTTCCCCCGGCATTTCCCGCCGCCCTCCCCGCCATACCCCGGCCCTCATGCTGCAGGGCACCTCCTCCAACGCGGGCAAGAGCATCCTTGCGGCGGCCTACTGCCGCATCTTCCGGCAGGACGGCTACAGCGTCGCCCCCTTCAAAGCGCAGAACATGTCGCTGAACTCGGGGGTCACCGCGGCGGGCGACGAAATGGGCCGCGCCCAGATCGTGCAGGCGCAGGCCGCCCTCGTCGACCCGGACGCCCGCATGAACCCCATCCTGCTCAAGCCGCACTCCGATACAGGATCGCAGGTCGTCGTCCTTGGGCAACCCATCGGGCACATGGGCGTCCTCGACTACTTCAAGAAAAAAAAGGAATTATGGAAGACCGTCACCGAAGCCTACGACAGCCTCGCCGCCGACCATGACGTCATGGTGCTCGAAGGCGCGGGCAGCCCCGGCGAAATCAACCTCAAGGAGCACGATGTCGTCAACATGCGCATGGCCGAACATGCGCGGGCTTCCGTGCTGCTCGTCGGAGACATCGACCGGGGCGGGGTCTACGCCTCCTTCCTCGGAACATGGATGACCTTCACCGACGCCGAACGCCGCCTGCTCACCGGCTATATCGTCAACCGGTTCCGGGGGGACGCCTCCCTGCTCGGCCCGGCCCACGAATACATGCTCGACCATACGGGAATTCCCGTGCTCGGCACCATTCCTTATATACGCGACCTCAACATTCCCGAAGAAGACATGGCGGGCTTCTCATGGGGACACACCGACTGCGGGGAAAAAAAGGCGGGGACACTGGACATCGCCGTGGTCATGCTGCGGCACGTATCCAATTACACCGACTTTGCGCCGCTCGCCGCCGAACCCGACGTCCGCCTGCGTCCGGTGCGCCGTGCGGAGGAATGGGGCGACCCCGATGTGGTGATGCTTCCGGGCTCGAAAAGCGTGGTCCCCGACCTCGACGACCTGCGCCGCAGCGGGCTGGCGGACAATATCCTCGGGCACGCCGAGCGCGGCAAATGGATCTTCGGCATCTGCGGCGGGTTGCAGATTCTGGGCCGGGCCATCCTCGATCCCCACGGCATCGAGTCCGCCGCGCCGGAAGTGCCGGGGCTCGGGCTTATGGATCTGCGCTCCACCTTCGCAGCCGACAAGACGCTCGTACGCGTGGCCCGCGCTGAAACCCCGCTCGGCGTGCCGTCCGGCGGCTATGAAATCCACCACGGCCTCACCGATCACGGCCCTTCGGCCCTGCCGCTGTTCCTGCGGGCCGACCGCGCCTATCCTTCCGAAGCGGAGCGCATCTGCGGCTATGTCTCGGGGCGGCGCTGGGCCACCTACCTGCACGGCGTCTTTGACGACGATACTTTCCGCCGTGCGTGGATCGACCATGTGCGCACCGATCTGGGCCTGACACCACAAAGGCGCTGCCTTGCGAGCTACGATCTGGAAAAAGCTCTGGACAGGCTGGCGGACGTTGTCCGTGCCAATTCGGACATGGAAACGATTTATCGAAGCATGGGGCTGAAATGAACCCCTCCGGACTCGCACTACTGCCTGCCGCGCTCCCAATGGACTGCCTGTTCGGGGAACCGCAGAATAGGATCCATCCCGTCTGCCTGAAGGGGCACTGTCCACTCGTCTCGCTCCCCTACTCCGGCGTACCCCCAACACGCGGATGTTCTCGGCCGGAGCCCAGGGGAAACCCGGCGGCCTCGCCGCATACGGCGGGCGGATCGTCAATCATCTATGGCTAGGGGACGAAACCACGGCACCCTCCCGGACACATTTTTCTCGCCATACGTCTTGGTCTGGCACGGGGTCGTCTTTACTCTTTTTGAAGCCTTAAACATCGGCATGATCGGCATAGGCCTGGCACTGCTGCAGGGCTAACCCCCGGCAGCCTCTTGGGAAAGCGGTAGCGTCTGCCGCCGGAGAAAACCTCAAACACAAAGGAAGGCATGATGAACAACCTGACGATTCCCGCCTATTCGGAACAGGCCGCGCAGGCCGTGAAAGAACGGCTCGACAGCCTTGCGAAAGTCCCCGGAAGCCTCGGCAAGCTTGAGGAACTCGCCATCCGCCTTGCCGGGATAACCGGGCGGACATGCCCATCCTTCCCCCAAAAATCCGTGGTTCTGTTCGCCGCCGACCACGACATCACCCTCAAGGGCGTGAGCGCCACCGGGCAGGAAGTGACCGAAATTCAGGTCCGCAACTTCCTCAAGGGCGGAGGTACGATCAACGCCTTCTGCCGCAATGCTGGGGCTAGCCTGACCGTAGTGGATGTGGGCATAAAGGGCGATGTCGGCGGTGCCGAGGGTCTTGTCCGGCGCAAGGTCGTCCACGCGGCACGCGACTTCAGTGAAGGCCCCGCCATGACTCGAGAAGAAGCGCTGGCCTGCGTGCAGGTGGGCATCGACATGGCCCATGAAGAAGCGAAAAAAGGTGTCACCCTGTTGTCCGCCGGAGAAATGGGCATCGGCAACACCTCGCCTTCCTCTGCGGTTGCCGCTGTGCTGACCGGAGCACCAGTTGAAGGGGTCACGGGCATCGGCTCCGGCATCCCATCCGAACGTGTCCGGCATAAGGCCGAACTCATCCGGCAGGGCATTGAACGCAACCGCCCCAATCCCGCAGACGCGGTGGACGTACTGGCCAAAGTCGGCGGGCCTGAGCTCGGCGCGATGGCGGGCTTGATGCTCGGTGGCGCGTCGCTGCGCATCCCCGTGGTGGTGGACGGCTTCATCGCCGGAGCAGCTGCGGCCATTGCCATCGGCATCCGGCCCGGCGTGCGCGACATGCTTGTGGGTTCGCATTCGTCCTTTGAACCGGGCCACCGCATCCTCATGAATCACCTCAATATCCCCACTTACTTGGATCTGGGGCTGCGTCTCGGCGAAGGCACGGGCGCGGTGCTCCTCTACCCTCTTATTGATGCTTCCGTGCGTATTCTCACCGAAATGCGAACGCTCAAAGAACTGGATATCAACCGATGAAGTTCCGCGCCGCCCTCGGCTTCTTCACCCGGCTGCCCGTCGGCTCCGCCCCGCTGCCCCCTACATTCCAGGGCGTGATCGTGTGGCTGCCTGCCATTGGACTTATCGTCGGGCTGCTCGCGGCGCTGGCTGTGGCCCTAGCGACCCTGCTCCTGCCCGCCCAGCTCGGCGGGGTCATCGGGTGCCTCGTCTGGGTCTTCATAACCGGCGGGTTGCATCTCGACGGCGTGGCGGACTGCGGCGACGGCCTCCTCGTGGAAGCCCCTCCGGAACGGCGGGGGGGAAAGACTAGGGGCTCCCCGCTCTGTGCCGAGGCC
>OGPD01002868.1_pt1 | contig 9634 bp, 7 predicted proteins | sample 1552861 | NCBI WGS metagenome assembly OGPD01 (sample SAMEA2580280, study PRJEB22360) | human gut metagenome | biome: human gut; feature: human-associated habitat; material: faeces | place: Denmark | collected 2008/2010
GATCGGCCGCCAGAATCTTCGTCACGTCGAACGGCCCCTGCTTGGCGCCGTTGTTATTGTGCGTAACGAAATAGAACATGCCGACCACCCGGTTCCCCTTGCGCGGTCCGCACTCGTCGAAGCCGGGCAACGCGCGGCCCAGCGCATCGGTCGCCGTCCACGTATCGGACCGAAGATCCTTCGCCGGCGTCGAAAGCGGCTCGGGAGGAGCCGCCCCCCAAGCCGGGGTTCATGGACGCTGCAAGCGACCGACAATATGCCTATTTTCAAAAAATTCGACCTACTCATCTCTATCAAAAGTTCGGTTTAATCGTTCAGTTCGGGCCTCATCGGAATAGGCGCCTTGTAGATCACCTGATCCCAATCGTCGATGCCGATAATGTCCTTGGCGAACTCGAATACTTCGTCCTCTCGATCCGTCCCGAAAGCCTGAAATACGAACCATGCCGGCTTGCGTCCGCCCGGATCGGTCTCGTCCATGAAGCGCCGCACGCCGATCCGCAGGCCGCCCTCGGCCCGCTGGTCGAACCAGCCGTGCATCTGGTAAGCGTCGATTCCGTCGCACGCCTCGAGCTTCTTCATCGCGTAGGCCATACCGGCGGCCTGCTCCCTGAGAGCCTCCTCGGAGTAGTCCTTCGAGTTGGGATTCTGCTCGGAAAGGAAAACCGTTCTCTTGATCTTGCCCTGATACAGCGCGCGGGGCTGCTTGATCCATGCGTCGAGCACCTCCAGATTCTTGAACGTAATCTGAGGCGTGTCGTAATCGAACGTCGCCTGATCGTCAAGCCACGATTTGGGCTCGAACAACGACTGGGGGTAGGGGTGATGAGCGACGCCCCATTTGAAATCGCCCTCGGCCTGCGTATAGTCCACGAGCAGCTCGAGCAACTGAGCCGACGGATAGCAGTACTCGTTGTGGCGCGACTGCCAGTAGTGCGTCAGCGTGATGAACACTTCCGGATGAGGGCTGTACTTGCGGGCCGTATAGTACAACAGGCGCATCGACTTGATATAAATATCCATGAAGCGCAGCGGCGTCTTGATACCCGCGTTGGTCCACACCCAGCCCGCATCGACCTCGTTGTGAGCGATCCAATGATGCACGCGACCGTACTTTTTGTCGGGACGGCTGTAGCGCTCGGCCAGAAAATCGATCGCGGCGGCATACAGGTTCAGCGACTCGAGCGTCGTCATGTTCGGCATCGTATAGATACCCGCCGGATCGAAGTCGGGATGCTCGAACAGCCGTCCGGCCGCTTTGTCGGCGAACGAGCGTTCGGGAGCGATCAGAACGATCGCGTTGACGATTACGTCTCGGGCGGCCGTATACTGCAACGTCTTGTCGAAACCTTCGATCGCCTTGCGGTCGGCATAATACGTCCGACCGTTATAGTCGAACGGAATCGCATCGTCCGAGGGCGTCAGGCTCATGAAGCCAAGCCACATGTTGACCGTGACGCTGGTAATGTCCAGACTGTCGAGGTCGGAAGCGAAACGATTCGCTCCGAAACCGCCGATTCCCTTCTTGCTGGCAGGAACCTCATGGGGCAGATCGTACTTCGCCTTCACGTCGTCGGCATAATGGCCGTGCGAGCAGATCAGCATGCCGTTCTGCGATTTCTGAGCCAGCACCCAGCGCGAGTACAGCCGGTCGTAGCGCTGGCCGTCCACCTCCGCGTAGCGATCGAAATCGGCCTTGAACCTCTTCGGCCCTTTCACGCGCTGAACAGTCAGAAAATCTTTTTCGGTCAGCTCGCGGAACATCGGCACCTCGCACAGGTAGACCTCGCCGGACATTCCCTTGATATCTCCGCTGACCTCTACGCGGTCGTCGTTCACCGTGACGCGAGACACCTCGCACGGGTAGTTTTTCTTCAGATAGACCTCGATGTCGGCATTGAGCTGTTTCTCGCGCCGCTCCCGCTCGGTCTTCAGCCGGGCCTGCTCCCGTTCTTTCTCCGTATAGGCTCTCAGCCGGGCATTGCGGATACGCATCGTCGTCGGCCGCGCCGCATTCGGAACGATCAGCAGGCTCAGATAATCGTCAGGACCTTGCAGCCTCTTCAGCTTGTCGGTCACGTCGACCGAGAAGGTGCTCCATCCTTCGGCTATCGGCAGCCGGATCATGTTCTCCTCGATACGCGAACGGTCGTCATTGACCATCACGACCATGAACTCCATGCCGCTGGCGCAGAAATAGTCGAAGCTGAGCACCGAAATACCCTCTGCCAGAGAACCTTTAACCGGCTCGAAGCGGATGACCGCGCTGCCGGGCGCGGTCGTCACCTCGTAGACATCGCGGTCGACTTGCTTGAATGTAAATTCCTTCGATTCGGTGGGACGAACGGTCAATGCGACCGGTTCCGGAGTCTGGGCGCCGAGCCTGTACAGACCCGACAGCGCACCCGCCAGCAACAGGCTGGCAAGAATCTTCCTTCGCATAGAATATTAAAAGTTTAGGTTAAGTAATACTTGTCTCGCCTCTCGAGGCGCAGCAACTCTAAAATACAATAATACGGTTTTTTCCGGAAAAAATTCGCATTCCGGCCCCTCCTTCGTGAATTTTCCGGACGGAAACCGTCCATCTGCCGGACATTTTTTTCTGCGACGGATGCGGCCGATTCGCGATACTGTTCTATCTTTGCACGGCAATGACCAGATAACCGTTTGTAGGTATTTCCGGACGGAACTCTCCCCATATGCAGGTATTCCGACCGGCGTGCGGACGGACTATCTTTGCCCTCGAAAACTGACCGGAAGCTGACACGCATGGAAAAACCGATCCTATATAAACGCTTGTCCGAACTGAAGACTTCCGAACAAGGAGTCATTACGAAGGTATTCGGACACGGGTCGTTCCGAAACCGCATCACCGAAATGGGATTCGTAAGGGGCAAGGCCGTCAAGGTCATCAAGAACGCCCCGCTGCTCGACCCGATCGAATACGAGATCATGGGCTACCGCATCGCGCTCCGCAAGAGCGAGGCGGAGCTTATCGAAGTCACGGTGGAACGCCTTCGGGCCTTCGAGCCGACACGGCGACGCCACATTCCGAGACGAGTCGGTCAACCGTTTTCTGCATGAAGCAGGGAAAACGATCAACGTCGCACTCGTAGGCAACCCCAACTGCGGCAAGACCTCGCTGTTCAACACGGCCTCGGGCTCGCACGAACGGGTAGGGAATTACAGCGGCGTCACGGTCGACGCCAAGGAGGCCCATTTCCGACAGGACGGTTACACGATCCGCCTGTTCGATCTGCCGGGGACCTACTCGATTACCGAGTACACGCCCGAGGAACTGTACGTGCGCGCCCATCTGCTGAACGAAATGCCCGACGTGGTAGTCAACGTCGTCGACGCATCGAACCTCGAGCGCAACCTGCTGCTGACCACTCAGCTGATCGACATGAACCTGAAAGTGGTCATCGCGCTGAACATGTACGACGAGCTGGAACGCTCGGGAGATACGCTGAATTACCGCGATCTGGGCCGCATGATCGGCATACCCATTATCCCGACCGTCGCCAACCGGAAAGAAGGGATCGACGCCCTGTTCAAGACGGTCATCGACGTATTCGAGGACAACGAACCCGTCGTGCGCCATATCCATATCAACTACGGCGCCGACATAGAGCAAAGCATCCGGACCCTGCAGGCCAAAATATGGGAAAACAAGGATCTGGTGGCACGCTACTCGTCTCGCTATCTGGCGATCAGGCTGCTGGGCGACGACAAGAACATTCGCGAGATCGTCGCCTCCCGGGCCGCCAACTCCGACGAGATAGACGCCACGGCCGCCCGGCTCCGCGAAAAGCTCGAGCACCGCTACGGAGAACCCGCCGAAACGATCATCACGGATGCCAAGTACGGATTTATCGCCGGCGCCCTCGAAGAAACCTATCGCTCCCGAAATGCAGGGAAGAAGCATGTCCCGGCCGACCGAATCGACCGCGTGATGACGCACCGGATCTGGGGACTGCCCATTTTTCTGCTGCTGATGTGGATCACTTTCCAGACCACGTTCTCGCTGGGAGGCATACCGGCCGAATGGATGGAAGCGGGCGTGCAATGGCTCGGCGACCGGGTGACCGACCTTATGCCCGAGGGTTCCCTGCGCGAATTGCTCGTAGGAGGGATCATCAGCGGAGTGGGGGGCGTCATCGTCTTTCTGCCGAACATACTGATCCTCTTTTTCTTCATTTCGCTGATGGAGGATACGGGCTACATGGCGCGCGCCGCCTTCATCATGGATAAGCTGATGCATAAGATCGGACTGCACGGCAAGTCGTTCATCCCGCTGCTGATGGGATTCGGCTGCAACGTCCCGGCCATTATGGCCACGCGGACGCTCGAAAGCAGGAAGGACCGCGTGATGACCATGCTGATCATTCCTTTCATGTCATGCAGCGCACGTCTGCCCGTGTACGTACTGCTGATTTCGGCCTTTTTTCCGCATAATCAGGGACTCGTGCTGTTCTCGATCTATCTGATCGGCATCCTGATCGCCGTACTCTCGTCCGTTCTGTTCAAGAAACTGCTGTTCGCCAAGCAAGAAGCTCCGTTCGTCATGGAGCTTCCGCCGTACCGCATCCCGACCGTACACAACGTCGTAAGGCATATGTGGGACAAAGGCGCGCAGTACCTGAAGAAGATGGGAACCGTGATCCTGCTCGCCTCGATTATCATCTGGGCGCTGGGACACTACCCGCGAAACGTCGAATACTCGACCGACTACGCGGCCGAGAAAGCTCTGGTCGCCGCCTCGGACCAAAGCGCCGAGGAGAAACAGGCGCAGATACAGCACCTCGACAACAGCCAATACGCCGAACATCAGGAAAAATCGTACATCGGCCGGATTGGGCACTTCATCGAGCCGGCTATCCGACCGCTCGGTTTCGACTGGCGGATCGGAGTCAGTCGGGCCAGCGGACTGGCAGCCAAGGAAGTCATTGTCAGTACGATGGCCGTACTGAACAACAGCGGCGACGACGAAACGATGCTCGCGCGGAATCTGCAAAAGCAGACCTACGCATCGGGCCCAAAAGCGGGAGAGCATGTCTACACACCACTGGTCGCTTACACGCTGATGATTTTCATCCTGCTCTACTTCCCCTGCATCGCCGCCATGGCGGCGATCCGCAGAGAGGCAGGCGGACGTTGGGCGCTGTTTACCCTGTTTTACACAACGGCCTTAGCATGGTTATTGTCTCTGCTCGTCTATCAGATAGGAAGCCTTTTCTAACGGGAGCGACGACATGCAGGAAATCATAACAAAAATCATTATCGGAGCAGCGGCGGCATGGGCGATCTACCGAATATTCAGACGGTTCGGTCGTCGCAGAAAATCGCAGTGCGGCTGCGGGGCATGCGGCTGCGGAGGATGCGGCGGAGGCGCGCGGCGTTCGGCCTGCGAAAAAGAAAAGCAATCGGATGAGATCGCTGATAATCAACGGTAGCCCTCGCCGAAACGGGACGATCGGCACGATGATGCGAGTCGCTTCGGAAACTCTCGGGCCGGACGCCGAGCTGGTCCATATCGACGACTGCCGGATCGCTCCCTGCACGGCTTGCATGCGATGCCGCGAAACGGGCGAGTGCTCGCTGCCGCACGACGACGGACACGATCTGGCCGACAAGATCCGTAATGCGGACTTGCTCGTCATCGGATCGCCGACCCATTGGGGAGGCATGAGCGCGCCGCTGAAAAACCTGTTCGACCGGAACGTTCCCGTCTTCATGGGCGAAAGCGCCCGGGGCATTCCCGTAGCCCGTCAGAAAGGGAAGCGAGCCCTGATCGTCGCCGCTTGCACCACGCCATACCCGTTCAACATCTGGATGAAGCAAAGCAGAGGCACTGTCCGCGCCCTACGCGAAATACTCCGTACGGGCGGCTACCGGATCGAGAGCATCGAAATCGGAGGAACGAAAAGATTCGGAACTCTGCCACTCCGATACCCCGAACGCCTGAAAAGTAAATTGCGGAAAATACTCCGAAAAACGGCGGGCAAAGCCCGTTAACGGTCAGCCCGGGATAACCGGACATGCGCGACTCCTGCCGGCAAAGCGTCTCCCGCCCTCCGAACTATAAGGCACTTTATCATACGAATAACCGTAAACGCCGTCTTGCCGCGCTATCCGAATGCCCTCAGGCGAATCGCCGACCGTTTCGCCCGACAGGCATACGACGGACATGTGAGGGCTCCCTGCACACAGGAGGCCGTCATTTTCCCGCGAGCATCTCGATCGCACGGGCCAGCTGATCGGGACAGGAAGTGCCCTTGCCCCTGCAATCGATGCCCTTCAGTCTCCGGACCGCCTCGCCGGCGTCCATTCCCCGAACCAGAGAGGCGACGCCCTGCGTATTTCCGTGACAACCGCCCGTAAAGACGACTTCGGCGATCCGGCCGTCCTTCACCGTCACGCGGATCGATTTCGTACATACGCCTCCGACAGGGACGTATTCGATCGTTTTCATTGCCATATCCTTGCCATTTGACGACGGCAAAGATACGGAAGCCGCCCGGCCTTTCAAAACCGCAGCCAGCGAACCGGCACTTTCCCGAACGTCTCGACCGGTACGGGAACAAACGGATCGTCCTTCCGGCTGCGCTCCGGTTCCGCGCGTCGGGGCAAAGCGCCTTCCGCATGCGAGCGCCGGTCGGAAGAAAACCCGTCTCGGTCGGCAAAATCGGCCGATTCGTCTATTTCAATTGTCCGGAAAGCACGGCCGCCTTAAGTTTGCCTGCAAGAAAAATTGCAGACCCTATGAAACGAACAATCGGAACGGCTCTGATCTGCCTGCTCGGCCTGATGTCGGCCTTGTCCGCCGCAGGGCAGACCTCCGGACAGGGCTGGACGCTCAGACAGTGCATCGACTACGCCCGCGAGAACAACATTCAGGTACAGTCTTCGCAGATTTCGCTGCAAAGCGCCCGGGTCGACCTGCAACAGGCCAAGGCAGACCGGACGCCCACGCTCGGATTCACGACCTCGCAGAACGTCATTCATCAGAAAAAGGAGAACGAGAACTTCAGTTCCGACGGCACCTACTCGGGCAACTACGCGCTCAATGCCGGCCTGACGCTTTACAACGGAGGCAAGCTGAAACACTCGCTGCGCCAGCAGCAGATCGTCAACCGCAGCAAGGAATACGAGGTGGAAGTCGCCCGCAACGACATCGAAATCGCTGTCACGCAGGCCTATCTCGAAATTCTGTATGCGAACGAGACGGTCAAGACGAACGCCCAGACCGTCGAGTCGTCGGCGGCCCAGATGGAACGGTCGAAAGCGCTGCTCGAAGCCGGCTCGATCGCCCGCAGCGACTACGCGCAAATGGAGGCTCAGTACAGCAGCGACTGCTACCAGCTGACCGTCAGCGAGAACGATCTGGCGCAAGCACGGCTGCAGCTCAAGCAGCTGCTCGAGCTGGGAATCGACAGTACGTTCGACGTCGTATTTCCCGAAATAGACAGCTCGACCGTACTGGCCGAGGTTCCCCGCATGGAAGAGGTGTACCTGACGGCGCTGGAAGTCATGCCACAAATGGAAAGCGGCCGGGTGAACATCCAGTCGGCGAGCGGGTGGCCAAGGCCGACGGTCTGCCTACCGTTACCGCCAGCGCGGCCATCGGGACCGGAAACACCTCGGGGACCAACTACTCGTTCTACAACCAACTGAACAACAAGCTCAACGAAAGCGCCGGCATCACCGTCAGCGTACCGATCTTCAACAACCGCCAAGCCCGCACGTCCCGCGCCAAAGCGAGGCTCGAAACCCGTCAGGCCGAACTGAATTATGCCGATGCGGAAAAGAGCCTGCTGACGACCGTCGAGTCGCTTTATCAAGATGCCGTCTCGGCTCAGAGTCGCTACCGGGCCGCGACGGACAAAGTCCGCTCGGCGGGCCTGAGCTATTCGCTCGTACTCGGGCAATTCGAAGCCGGCATGAAAAACACCGTCGAACTGCTGACCGAGAAGAACAACTATCTGGCGGCCCAGCAGGAGCAGATACAGGCCAAGTATCAGGCCGTCCTGTCGATCCGCCTGCTCGACTTCTATCGCAACGTACCCATCGAATTGTAATCAAAAAACACGCATATCGCCATGAAAAAAGGAATGAAAACCGGAATCGTCCTTCTGCTCGTAGCCGTCGCGGTCGTCGCCGCCTTCCGGCTATTGCGGAAAGACTCGAAGCCCAAAACGGCATACAACAGCGCGACCGTGCGTCGGGGAACGCTCGTTCACAGCGTGACCGCCACCGGTACGATCGAGCCGATCATCCAAGTCGAGGTAGGCACGCAGGTATCGGGCATCATCGACCGCATTTACGTCGACTACAACTCGATCGTTAAGAAGGGCGAAGTGATCGCCGAGATAGACCGTTCGACGCTGGAGGCAGAGCTGGAGTCGAGCACGGCCACGCTGGAATCGAACAAGACCGAATACGAGTATCAGGAGAAAAACTTCGCCCGGATCAAGGGGCTGCATGACAAGGGCATGGTCAGCGATACGGACTTCGAAACGGCGGAGTACAACTATAACAAGGCCAAAAGCGCTTACGACAAGTCGAAGGCCGATATGTTCAAGGTACGGCAGAACCTGGGCTATGCGACGATCACCGCTCCGATCGACGGAGTCGTGATCGGCCGCGAGGTCGAGGAAGGTCAGACCGTGGCGGCGAGCTTCGAGACCCCGACGCTCTTCACGATTGCCAACGATCTGAGCCGGATGCGCGTGATCGCCGACGTGGACGAGGCCGACATCGGCAGCGTGCAGGACGGGCAGCGGGCGACCTTCACCGTAGACGCCTATCCGGACGACGTGTTCGAAGGGACCGTGACGCAGGTCCGGCTGCAAGCCACCACCGAATCGAACGTCGTGACGTATGAAGTGGTCGTGAACGCTCCGAATCCCGACCTGAAACTGAAGCCGGGTCTGACAGCCAACATCACGATCTACACGCTCCAGAAAGACGGCGTGCTGCTCGTTCCTTCGAAAGCCCTCCGTTTCACACCCGACGGCGCGACCGCGGCGATGTCCGACTCTTCGAGCCGCCGCTCCAAAACCCTGTGGGTCGAAACGGGCAGCGGAATCGAGCCGGTCGGCGTGACGATAGGCGAAACGGACGGCATCTATACCGAAGTGACCGGCCCGATCAAGGAGGGGGACCGGGTCGTCACGTCGGAAAGTTTGGGAATTCCGGCAGCGGAAGGCGATATGAACGGCCAGTCGAATCCGTTCATGCCGTCGCCTCCCGGACAAAAGAAGAAGTAGCGAGGCGCGCCGGTCTCCCCCGAAAGGCGGCCCTCTTCCGCCCGGCAGAGAATGCCGGCAACCGTGCCCCGCTTTTCTCCGGAACGATCATTCAAACCGGTATCGACGAGTGACTCCGGCACCCACGAACAGAGACGCCGCACTACGGCGCAACTACACCGGCGGTCCTGCCGCCGGACACACGAAAGTTTCAGAACCACGAAACCGAATCAACGCAAAACCATGGACAATCATATCATACGAGTCGAGAATCTGCGCCGGGACTTTCAGGTCGGCGGCGAGACGGTTCACGCGCTGCGGGGCGTAACGTTCTCGGTCGCGAAGGGCGAGTTCGTGACGATCATGGGCACGAGCGGCTCCGG
>OGPD01002877.1_pt1 | contig 9617 bp, 9 predicted proteins | sample 1552861 | NCBI WGS metagenome assembly OGPD01 (sample SAMEA2580280, study PRJEB22360) | human gut metagenome | biome: human gut; feature: human-associated habitat; material: faeces | place: Denmark | collected 2008/2010
AGGGCCGCCGGCGAGATCCGGCTCTGCGGCAAGCCCCTCGCCGCGCTCACCACGCTGCAACGCGCCTCCATCGTCAGCTTCGTCACCACCGACAAGATACGCATCGCCAACCTGGCCTGCGAGGATGTCGTCGCCCTGGGCCGCGCGCCCTACACCAACTGGATCGGGCACATGCAGCAGGCCGACCGCGACATCGTGTCACGCTCGCTCTCGCTGGTGGGCATGTCGTCGTTCGCCCGCAAGACCATGGATCGCATGTCCGACGGCGAATGCCAGCGCATCCTGATCGCACGCGCTCTGGCGCAGAACACCCCCGTGATCCTGCTCGACGAGCCCACGGCCTTCCTCGACCTTCCCAACCGCTACGAACTGGCGTCGCTGCTGCGCCGCCTGGCACACGAAGAGGGCAAATGCATCTTCTTCTCGACGCACGACCTCGACGTGGCGCTCGGGCTCTGCGACGCCACAGCGCTCATCGACACCCCCGCACTGCACTGCATGTCGGCGGCCGACATGGCGGCGAGCGGCCATATCGAACGGCTTTTCGCCGGCGCGGGCATCTCGTTCGACCCTGCGACGCTGACCATCCGGCTCGCAAAAAAATAGAATATCCAATATTTTTCCGCCAATTTTTTGTTAAACTCACTTTTTTATTTACCTTTGCACCGCTAAAGTCACCCTTTCGGGGGTATGCGATAGTGGTATTGGCCCATTCGTCTATCGGTTAGGACGCAAGATTTTCATTCTTGAAAGAGGAGTTCGACTCTCCTATGGGCTACGAACGAGGAGGGCTGCGGAGCGGCACGGAACCGGGAGGGGGCTCCCGACCGGCAACCGGGACAGCAAAAACGGCAGGCCTCTACGGGTGAATACTTTTCAAGGAGCGGGCTTCAGGCCTATCCGCACACAGCCACGGCTGGAACCGATTTAGCAACTGAAAAAGTAAAAAATAAAAAACACAGAATTATGGCAAACCATAAGTCATCGAAAAAACGCATTCGCCAGACCGCGGCCAAGCGTGCCCACAACCGTCTGTACCACAAGACAGCACGTAATGCCGTGAAAGCACTGCGCAACACCTCGGAGAAGAGTGCCGCCGAAGCCCTGCTCCCCAAGGTAACCACCATGCTGGACAAGCTCGCCAAGCACAATATCGTGCACAAGAACAAGGCCGCAAACCTGAAGAGCGCCCTCCAGTTGCACGTAAACGCACTTTAATCCGGCCGGATGCAAAGCCAGAAGCTGCCCCTGTGGCAGCTTTTTTTATTCTCCTGCGCAAAGCAACGGTATCTGCCACCGTCCCGCCAGCCCGGGCACAGCGCACACATACACTCCGGCATACACGGCACACTCCGCTCCCGTCACACGGCGCCCGTCCCCGGGAACAGCGCCCACGCCGGCCCGCACGGCACGGCATACGGACAATCCTCCCGGCATCCCCGCACAAGGCTCAAGACACAAGGCACACGCTACGCACGCCGCACCTGGTTCCCGAATACGCCTTGTACGACAAAGCCGCCCGCATCGCTGCGGACGGCTTCCGTTTTTCCCCGCCGGGCATCCCCGCGCGGCACTACCCTTCCCGGGGATCCCCTGATCCTCCGACGGCCTCACTCCTTCCCGGAAAACCCGGATCCGTCCCCGGAATCACTCCTTTTCGGGAAACCCTTGGGCCTTGAGGCGGATATCCGCACCGTCGGGCGTCACCAGGTATGCCCCCGTCGACTCGGGCGTTATGTGGCCGATGACATCGACGCACCCCATGCGCATCACCTGCTCCTGCAAGGCCAGCGGCACCGTGAACAACAATTCGTGATCTTCACCGCCGTTGAGCGCCGCCACGACCGGGTCGGCATTCAGTTCCTCCGCCAAGGCATAGGTCTGCCTTGCGATAGGAATCCGGTCGAGGTATATGCGGGCCCCGCATTTCGACGCCTTGCAAATCTGCATCAGGTCGCTGGAAAGCCCGTCCGAAAGGTCGATCATCGACGTCGGTACGATGCCCTCCTCGGCCAATGCCTCCACAATGTCCTTGCGCAGGCGCGGCTTGAGATACTTCTCCAGCAGGTATTCGTACCCTGCGAACTTCGGTTCCGGGTCTTTCACGTCTGCGAGCACCCGCTTCTCGCGCTCCAGCAGCCGCAGCCCCATATACGCCGCACCAAGGTTGCCCGAAATACAGATCAGGTCGTTCTGCTGTGCGCCGCCGCGCGACACGACCTTCTCCTTCGGGGCATGTCCCAGCGCCGTGAGGCCCAGCACCAGTCCGGTCATCGAAGCCTTCGTATCGCCCCCCACGAGGTCGATCCCCTGCTCCCTGCACGCGAAGGCAATCCCCTCGTACAGATCCTGCAACGCCTCCACCGACATTTTGGACGACACGCCGAGCGACACCATCAGCTGCGAAGGCAGTGCGTTCATCGCCAGTATATCGCTCGCGGCCACCGTCACGGCCTTGTATCCCAGGTGCCTGAGGGGGAAATAGGTCAGGTCGAAGTCTATGCCCTCCAGCAGTGCGTCCGTCGAACAGAGCACCGCCTCGCCCGACGGCGGCATGACGACCGCCGCATCGTCGCCCGCAGCGCGGAGCGTCGAAGCGTCGGCCGGGTCGAACCCTCTGGTCAACAGGTCTATCAGGCCGAATTCACCCAGCTCGGCGATTTCGGTGCGTCGTTTCTTTTCCATATTATAAATTTTTTTACAAAATTACGGATTCTTTACTCTTTCCCAAAAATTTAGCGTATTTTTGTCCGGTAAATCCCAAATTCGGCTTCTACATATGATAAACATCGTCTTATTCGGTGCGCCGGGCTGCGGCAAAGGCACGCAGGCACAACGGCTCAAAGCACACTACGGCATCGAGCATGTCTCGACGGGCGAGGTTATCCGCGACGAGATCCGCCGCGGCACGGAACTCGGACACAGCATGGAATCTTACATCGAGGCTGGCAAACTGGCCCCCGACGAAATCGTCATCGGCATGGTCGCCAACTATGTCGCCCAGCACAAACATGCCAAGGGCTGTATCTTCGACGGCTTCCCCCGCACCACGGTACAGGCCGAGGAGTTCGACAAGCTCCTCGCCCGGCACGGGCTGAAGGTCGACATCATGGTCGACATCCACGTCCCCGAAGAGGAGCTCGTCCAGCGCATCCTGCTCCGCGGCAAGGATTCGGGACGCGCCGACGACGCCTCCGAGGAGGTGATCCGCGGCCGCCTCGACGTCTACCGCCAGCAGACCGCCGTCGTCTCGGACTACTACGCCGCCCGGGGCAAATACGCCTCGGTCAACGGCACGGGTTCGATGGAGGAGGTCTTCTCGCGCATCACCGACGTGATCGACCAGTTGCAATAGGCCGCCGCCGGCCGACCGCCGAAACCCGGGGCAAATCCTGTTCCGGGCTCCATTTCCATCCCCTTTTCCGCAGCAGGGCGAGGGCCGGCACCGCCCGTTTCCGGCTCCGGAGGCAGACACGCCCCGGCACTTTCCCCGCCTTTGCGGCCGCTGTCCGTACACCCGGGACTGACCCCGGCGGCGGAATCGGCTCAAAGATACGGCGATAAAACCGAAAAAAAGGTGCGCGGCTTTGCTATTTTACAAATAATCCGTATATTTGCAACCCCATTGAGGGACAATTAACTAATTTTAAAACGTATTATGAACAATTACGAAACCGTTTTCATTGTCACGCCGGTTCTGTCCGATGCACAGGTGCAGGAGGTCGCTGACAAATTCCAGGGTGTCATCACCGAGAACGGCGGTCAGATTGTGAACAAGGAGTCGTGGGGCCTTCGCAAGCTCGCCTACCCTATTCAGAAGAAGACCACCGGTTTTTACTTCCTGGTCGAGTTCACGGGCGAAGGCTCGCTCATAGGCACGCTCGAAACGCAGTACCGCCGCGACGAGCGCATCATCCGTTTCCTTACTTTCAAGCAGGACAAGTTCGCCGTGGAATACTCGGAGAAGCGTCGTGCAAAACTTTCTAACAAACAGGAGGAGTAAACCATGGCACAGGAGAACAAAGCACAGTCTGAAATCCGCTACCTCAACCCGGTATCGGTCGACGTCAAGAAAAAGAAATACTGCCGTTTCAAGAAGCTCGGCATCAAATACGTGGATTACAAGGACGGGGAGTTCCTCAAGAAATTCCTCAACGAGCAGGGTAAGATCCTTCCCCGCCGCCTGACAGGTACTTCGCAGAAGTTCCAGAAGAAGGTGGCCCAGGCCGTGAAGCGTGCGCGTCACCTCGCCATCCTGCCCTTCGTAACCGATTGCATGAAATAATTAAAGGAGGAAGAGACAATGGAAGTTATTCTGATCAAAGATATGGAAAACCTGGGCTACGCCAACGACATCGTGACCGTAAAGCCCGGTTATGCGAACAACTACCTGATTCCCCAGGGTTACGCAAAGGCTGCCACCGCATCCGCCAAGAAGGTGCTCGCCGAGAACCTCCGCCAGCGCGCCCACAAGGATGCCAAGATCCTTGCCGACGCACAGGCACTCGCCGAGACCATCGCCAACCTGCCGCTCACGCTGGCCCTGAAGGCCGAGGAGGGCAAGCTCTTCGGTACGGTTACCGCCACCGACCTGGCCGAGGCACTGGCTGCCAAAGGCATCGAACTCGACCGCAAGCTGATCGCCGTAGAGGGCATCAAGACCGTCGGCGAGTACGAAGCGACCGCCAAACTCCACAAGGAGGTCAAGGCCGTCATCAAATTCTCGGTTACCGCCGCAGAATAATCCGCAGGAGGCTGCAAGGGTTCCGCCCTGCAACTCATCGCACCATAAAAAAGGAGAGCCAAAGGCTCTCCTTTTTGCATTCAGGCAATACTCCGTCCCGATATTCGTTTCCCCCGAATTCGGAGACGGGCACGCCGCGTGTCCTGCCAACCCGCATTCCGGACTGTTCGATCCCGCCGGATTCCCCGCCCCGGGTCAGTGCGGCGGCGCGGCCGGCGGATCGGGATGGCGGGGCGGCACGGAGTAGGAACGCAGCACGAGCCCCACGCCGACGAAGATCACCAGCGCGAAGACCACCGTATCGGCATGCAGCTTGTCCAGCCCCATCCCGACCGAAATGGCGATCGCCAGCACAGGCTGCAGGTAGGTATAGATGCTCGACACCGTGGCCGGCACGCTCTTGAGCGCATAGTTCAGCATCAGGTTCGGCAGATAGGTCGGCACCGTCAGCACGAAGAGCGTCGGGAAAAGCGCATGGCCGGCTATGGCGGCATAGTCGGTGTGGATGATCTCCTTTAGCCCGAAGGGCAGCGCAACGACGGCCGCCACGCAATATACCCAGCGCAGCACGGTGGTGATGCGGTACCTGGCAACCAGGGCTTTGAACCAGACCATGTACAGCGCCGTGGCGCAGGCGCACAGCATGATCATCACGTTGCCCCAGACATGCGAATGCTGGTGCGACGACGAGGCGCCCGTCAGCACCACCGCCACGGCGCCCGCCATGCCGAGCAGCAGCCCCGCGACCTTGAGCTCCGTGAAGCGATCCATGCCCAGCAATACGGAGAGCAGCAGCACCAGCAGCGGGACGATGGTGTCGATGATCGATCCGTCGATGGGCGAAGTCATCGAAAGTCCGTACATGATGAATACCTTGCGCAGCACGCCGATCAGCAGCGCGGCGCCGATCAGCTTGCGGATGTCGGCGCGCGCGACCCGTTCGGCCTTCTGCCACAGCAGCGGCACGAGCGAAAAAAGCGCCGTGACGACCAGCGACCCCGCCACCATGGCCATCGGGTGGACATAGTGCGGCAATACGATGTTGTAAAACGGGTAGTCCATGGCCCATACGATATTGCATATCAGCAGGGCAATGTGGGGCTTGAATCTGCTCATTCCGTCTCGGAGTTTACCCTGCGGGAAACAAAAACAGTGCCTTTCCGTTCGGAAGGGCACTGCCGTTATAGCGGTGGCGGCCATTTCTCACCACCCGTCGCGCGGCACCTCGAACGAACCGGGCGACGCTCCCGGCAGCTCTTTCCCCCGGTAATAGACTTTCCATGCGTCTTTCCCGTATCCTTCCCCGAGTTCTTCGAACGTCTGTGCCGAGGCGCCCTTCACCTCACCGCCCCTGTAAAATACCTTCCAGGCATCCTTTCCGTATCCGTTCCCGAGGCTCTCGAAGGTCATCGCCGACGCCCCGTCCACCTTCCGGCCGCGGTAGAACACCGTCCAGTCGTCCTTACCGTACCCGCCGCCGAGATCCGTGAACGACGATGCCGAAGCACCCTTCACCTTCCGGCCCTGGTAATACACCGTCCAGTTGTCCTTCGAGTAACCCCCGTGCCGCCTCTCCCGGCCGGGCTGCGACGCCCGAACCTCCTCGGGAGCAGGGCTCCCCAGGCAATGCGGGACACCCGCGAAAACGGCAAACAGCGAAAACAGGGATAAAATCAGCTTTTTCATAAGGCGCGGGTATTGATTTATTAAAAGACGTGAAATTTACCGAGTTATTGCCCCGCATCCAAGAAATCGGCGGTAAACTTACCCGGGGTGAGGCGAAAAACCCAGCCCTCCGCCTCAACCCGCCGCACCTGCTCCCATATTGTTTACCGCTCCCGTCCTGCCACCGATTCCGTCCCGCCTTACCCTGCTCCACTCCCGTCCTGCCACCGATTCCGTCCCGCCTCTCACCGTCTCATTCCCGTCACTCCAATACTGTCCCCCTTACCCTGTTCCTCTCCCGTCATGCCGCCGTTTCCCGTCCCGCCGTTCCCTATCCCGTTCCCGACCCATCTCCGATTCCGTCCCGCTTTTCCCCGTCCTGCACCCGTCCTGCCTCCGATTTCAGCACAGCCTTTTCCCAATCTCCTTACCTTGCCCCGGCCCCGCCCATCTCCTTTCCCTGCCTACCGCCGCTCCTCCTCTCCCACATTTTCCGCCGCAGTCCTTCACCGCTCCCGGCCTATCCTTCGCCCAAGTCTATCCGCACCCCGCCCCGCAATCCTTTTCCCAACCGCGACCAACTGCCCCACCTTTCCCCGCGCCCACAAAAAAAGAACCGCAGGCGCAATGCCTGCGGCTCTTTCGATATATCGGCGGACGGCTGCACCGTCCCTCCGTGCGGGGATTACTCCTCGGCCTTCTCTTCCTTGGCAGCCTTCTTGGCGTTCTTCGCCTCGGCAGCCTCCATGGCGCTCTTCAGCGCGGCCAGACCTGCGATGTCGCCCAGCGTCGTCTTCTCGACCGAAGCGTTGATCTTCTTCACGGTCGACTTCGTAGCATCGGCGGCGGCACGCTTCTCAGCCTTCTCGGCTGCCACTTCGGCACGCTTGGCCTCCTCATACGTACGCAGGTGCGAAAGGGTGATGCGCTTGGTAGCCTTCGAGAACTCGAGCACCTTGAAGTCGAGCTTGTCGCCCACCTTCGGCGTCGTGCCGTCCTCTTTGGTGAGCTGGCGTGCGGGGCAGAAGCCCTCCACGTTCTCGCCCAATGCGACGACTGCGCCCTTGTCGGTCATCTCGGTGATCGTACCCTCGTGAATGCTGTCTACCGAGAACTGGTTCTCGAACTCGTTCCAGGGGTTCTCCTCAAGCTGCTTGTGGCCCAGCGACAGACGGCGGTTCTCCTTGTCGATCTCGAGCACCACGACGTCGATGTCAGCGCCCACCGACGTGAATTCGCCGGGGTGCTTCACCTTCTTCGTCCAGCTCAGGTCGGAAATGTGGATCAGGCCGTCGATCCCCTCCTCGATCTCGACGAAGATACCGAAGTTGGTAAAGTTGCGCACCTTGGCCGTGCACTTCGTGCCGACGGGATACTTGGTTTCGATATTTTCCCAGGGATCGGGCGTAAGCTGCTTGATGCCCAGCGACATCTTGCGCTCCTCACGGTCGAGCGTCAGGATGACGGCCTCGACTTCGTCGCCGACCTTCATGAACTCCTGCGCCGAGCGCAGGTGCTGGCTCCACGACATCTCCGACACGTGGATCAGTCCCTCAACACCGGGGGCGATCTCCACGAATGCGCCGTAGTCGGCCATCACGACCACGCGGCCCTTGACCTTGTCGCCGACCTTGAGATTCTGGTCGAGCGCCTCCCACGGATGCGGGGTGAGCTGCTTCAGGCCCAGTGCGATACGCTTCTTGGCGTCGTCGAAATCGAGGATAACGACCTGGATCTTCTGGTCGAGCGCCACGATCTCTTCGGGGTGGTTCACGCGGCCCCACGAGAGGTCGGTGATATGGATCAGGCCGTCCACACCGCCCAGGTCGACGAATACGCCGTACGAGGTGATGTTCTTGACGGTACCCTCGAGGATCTGGCCCTTCTCGAGTTTCGACATGATAACCTGCTTCTGCGCTTCGAGTTCGGCCTCGATGAGCGCCTTGTGCGAAACGACCACGTTGCGGAACTCCTGGTTGATTTTCACCACCTTGAACTCCATGGTCTTGTCCACGTATACGTCGTAGTCGCGGATGGGCTTCACGTCGATCTGCGAACCGGGCAGGAACGCCTCGATGCCGAATACGTCGACGATCATACCGCCCTTGGTGCGGCACTTGATGTAACCCTTGATGATTTCGTCCTTTTCGAGGGCCTCGTTCACACGATCCCACGATTTGAGCTGACGTGCCTTCTTGTGCGAAAGAACCAGCTGTCCGCCCTTGTCCTCGGCCGACTCGACATAGACCTCGATCTTATCGCCGACCTTCAGGTCGGGGTTGTAGCGGAACTCGGAAACGGGAATGACGCCCTCGCTCTTGTAGCCGATGTTCACGAGAACCTCGCGCTTGGTAATGCCCGTAACGGTACCTTCCACGACCTCGCCGACGTTGACGTTCGAAAGCGTCTTGTCGTAAGCCTCTGCGATCTCCTCCTTGGGATGGTCATAGACTCCCAGGTCGTTTTCATACGCGTTCCAGTCGAAATTCTCGTTCGTGACTACATTTTTCGTTTCTTCCATGATGGAAATTCTTTTTGCGATACAATCGCTCGTTAAATGATTAATAATTAAACTCGTAGCCCCCGCCTACGCGCCTTATGCGCATACGTGAGGGCTACAAAGGTAACGTTTTTTTGCGAATCTGCAAAAAATCAGGCGGTTATTTGCGTCCCGCGGAAGCCTCTGGGCGTCGTCCGCAGCGCCTATTTGCGCACCACCCGCTGCCGCGGGGTGTTGTCGATCTTCAGCGGGCTGCCGTCCCTGAGCTCTTCGAGCAGGATGTCGGCCACCTTCTCGTCGGTGATTTCCCCGCCGGTATATTCCATATCCTTGTAATTCCGGTAGATATAGTCGCTCACGGCGACCTTGTACTTCCGCCCCTCGCGCAGCTTCGGGAACTGCACGTCGAGGGCGTTGTCCGCCGCATCGGTGACGATCACATAGGGCGTGGTCGAAATCAGGTCGATGCGGTGCGCCTCCTTGGCGTTCACCGGGTCGTTGTACTTCGACACGATCATGCGGCGCATCTGGGCGGGCGTCATCTCCATCTCGGCGACCAGCGTCCCGAACGGCTCCAGCCCGTATACCTTCGCCGCGCTCACCCCGCCCGCGGGGATCGAATCGAGGCGCACGCCGCCGATGTGGTAGAAACCGACGTCGGCATCGGCCTCGTCCGCTACCGCCCCCGCCACCCCCCTCATACGCACG